>ERZ890953.813-NODE-813-length-16950-cov-3.914886_pt1 | contig 16950 bp, 11 predicted proteins | sample MGYA00521264_ERZ890953 | MGnify/ENA primary metagenome ERZ890953 (study PRJEB32303, sample SAMEA104408629) | aquatic metagenome | biome: Brackish water; feature: Chemocline; material: water | place: Baltic Sea | collected 2014-10-26T21:54:00 | depth 200 m ...
ATCACCACCACCACCAGCACCACCACCGCCGCCGCCGTTTCCGGACATTCCGAAATTCCCGGAGCTTCCGTCGCTCCCGACCCAGACGCCCTCTATCACAGCCCCAGGGGACCCGAGACAACCGGAACCGCCGGTACCAATGGTCCCTGCTCCACCGTTAGCACCGTCTTGACCGTCCACAAGTTCATCCCCGGTGGGAAGGTTGCACATCTTGCAAGAGGGGTGATGGATCTTGCCGTCCCACCCAGCAGCGCCACCGGCGCCACCGAGGATCCCGGCTCCCGAAGTGCCATTTTCGAGAAGTTGTGGAGCCTCTTCAAAGCTTGGACAGTACCCGGCACCGCCGGCACCGCCCGATGCGTCACTCCCATCGCAGGTCTGAGCACCGCCGATTCCAGCATCGCTGAGAAGTTCCAGGCCGCAGTTGCTGGACGGTGCCTCCATGGACATCACTCCCGCCGTTCCATCCGTCCCCGGAACGCCCGAGCTTCCGTTGGTTCCTGAGGTTCCAGTCCCGCCGTTTCCGGCGATGACCCGGTTGCGAGTAATCTTCAAGGCTTCCGTGCAGTTACGAACATATACCCCGTAGCTGCTTTCCCCGTCACCAAGTTCGGAGGGCCCATAGATCACGAAGCCGTCCAGCACCGTGCTTCCCGAGGTTCCGACGATGCCCTGCGCTGACACCGTTGCCGGCTTGTCGGGGGTAGGCGATTGCCCGATGAGAACCGACGTAAATTGGGTGATGTCACGGGTCACAAACCCCGGAGCAAAGCCTCCCATGACCCGCAAACCGGCAACAAGAGCCACGGATTCGGCGAAGTTTCCTGCCGAAACGAAGACGTATTCCTTTTGAGCTGCCAGGGCAAGTTCCATCCCCCGAGCAATGGTTCCCACCGGTTGCGTAGCGGTTCCCGGGTTGTCATCGGAACCCACCGCACTCACGAAAATAGCCAGATCCGGGTCCCCATCCAAGCCATCACAGTTCTGGTCGATCCCATCGGGAATGTCGATGTCGCTTACGAAGTGACACTCACATCCGTCCGTTGGAAGACCATTGACGTCCACGTAGCCGGTCTTGCAATCGAGAATACAAGCAGGAATCTCAGCGCTGGCATCGCAGATTCCCGTGAGGGTCTGCCCAGCCAGGAGTGCACAGTTGTTTCCACACACACCGCAGTGCTGCGTGGTGGTGTATTTCCCGTCCACCAGGAATCCTTCATCGACGTCACCGTCGCAATCGTTGTCTTCTCCGTCACAGATTTCGTCGGGGATTTCGCAATCACTCCACCCTTCCAATTGGCACACTCGGGTTCCCTGACAAGTGCTCCCGCCTGGAGCAGTCACGGAGCAACCGACGACCAATCCAACAGTGGATGCCTGGCACAAACAACTTCCGGAAGTCGGTGTGCAGACGTTCGTTTCATTGATCTCAGTGCACTCATAGCCAACGGGACAATCGGGTCCGGCAGTACAACTTCGAGAACAGAAGCTTCCGTCCCCCTGAGTGACGCACAGCCCCCCCGCCGGTTGGCAGTCCGGGTCTCCGGTACAAGGCTGGCACAAGTTGTTCACATTGGAAACGCACTGATAGAGATTGAGCGGCTGATATCCCTCGTCGCACTGAGCTACAACGCAGGTCGGAACCCCTTCCACAAGATCGCATGCGGCCGTTGCGTTGGGGAACAACCCCTCGCAACTCAATCCACAGGTACCACAGTTGTCGATTCCCACATAGAGACCTGCTTCGTCCACAAAGCCATCGTCAACGGTCCCATCGCAGTTGTTGTCCACGAAGTCACAGCTTTCCACCTCAGGCTGCGCCCCCGAGCACACCCAACCGTTAACTCCCTGACATTGGTAGAGACCGGGACAACCGAACTCGCCAACCGTGCACTCCCCGGGTGACTGCACCCCTTCGTCCACTGCAGCATTGCAGTTATCATCCAAACCGTTGCATTCCTCCAGAGCCGGCACGGCCCCAGAGCATGAGGACCAACCAGCAACGGGGTCGCAAGTCTGCGTCCCCGAGCACGCTCCAAACTCGTTCACGGTCTGACAGGCTCTCTGAGCCCCGTCATTGGCAGGCAGGCAATCGCAACTGCCGGAAGTCGGGGTGCAAACAGAGTTGCCGTCGGAGACTTCCACGCACTCTGCCCCAAAGGAGCAATCGTCCCCGGTGAGACATGGAGTCGAACAGCGATTCGCTCCGTCCACAGCCAGACACACTCCCCCAGAACAATCCTCGTCAGTATTGCAGTACTGGCAGAAGATTCCCGTTTGCAGAACTCCACAACTGGAGGGACCAGTCAGCACATACCCGGGATCGCACTCCAGAACCACACAACGAGGGAAGTCGAAGCTTACGCTGTCGCAAACTCCCGATCCGTTGGCGATGTTCTGCTGGCAATTATTGTTGCACCCGCCGCAATGCTCGTCGGCGACATACTCGCCTTCCACGGCGAACCCTTCGTCTACCTCGCCATCACAGTTGTTGTCGTACCCGTCGCAGACCTCCAGGCTTGGTTCGATGGCGGTGCAAGTTCCCCATCCCAACTGCGGATCGCACGTCTCGAACCCGACACAGGTTCCTTGGTCGTTGGTGACCTGGCACTGTCTGAGGTTGTCCAGATCGTCGGGGAGGCAAGAACACGAGCCGGACTCGGGAAGACACAGCGCCCCTTCAAACTCGGGAGTATCCTGGCAGGAGAAGGGTTCATCACACTCTCCTCCTTCGAGGCACTCGAATGTACATACAAACTCTCCGTCAAATTCGACACACATTCCATCGGACCCGCACTCGGCGTCACTCTGGCAGGATTGGCACAGAGGGATCACGTCTGGAATGCACAAGAACACCGGGTCCGGCCCAAATCCACTGATTCCTTTGCATTCCCATCCTTCCTGGCATTCTTCGACGCACTCCTCGGTACACACAAAGCCGAACTGAGCTTCGATGCAGAAGCCTCCCTGGCATTCGTCGTTGGAGGCGCACGGGCAGCCGGTTCCCAGGGGCAATTCGTCGCACGCTCCCTGGACATCGCCCAGATCAAGGTAGGGGAGATCGATGTTGTCGTTGAGGGCAAAATCCGGAAGCTCTGACGAATCTCCCGGTTTGAATCCGTCGGGAAGATCTTCGGCCAAATCGCTCGAAAAATCACTGAGCGAATCCACGGGCACAGCGTCGTCGATAATCCCCCCATTGTTGCCTGCGGCTCCTCCTCCACAGCTCACCGTGACCAGAAGCAAAGCAGGAAACAACCACCGAAAATGTTTCATGAGGACTCCTCTCCACCCGGAACAGGTGAATTAACGCGGGACACACAACCAAGCGCTAGAGAAGTACGGAGGGTACCATGGAGGACTTTAGCAAAAATCACTCTCTGGATTGGAATTGGAGGGAAAAGAGGGACACTCAGGCGGTTTGAGGGAGCAGAAAGGAGATTCAACCAACGGACATGGGCTCGACGTGATCGACGATTCCGACGATGGCGGAGCGTACGCAGAACCCTTCCTGTTTGAAGAGTTGGCGCATGCCGTTTCCTTCTCGCAAGATGAGAACGGTGTCACCCATTCCGGCCTGAACCCGGTCCACGGCGAGGAAACTTTCCCCGTTTTCCGCCCCGAATTCATCCACAGGCAGCACCACCATCATCTTCAAAGCATGGAAATGTTTGTGCTTTATGGTTGAAGTCACAGTGCCGATGACTTTGGCCAGGGTCATGAGGGCTCCTCCATGAGATCGATGGAGTCCACGATGCCGACGATCGCATGATCCACCGGCACGAACCACGGTTCGAGGGCCAAAGCAGCCTCTCGAGACAGCACCATATAGACCGGATCTCCCAACCCGGCCATGACGGTATCCACGGCTACGACAGGGGTTCCTCTGTCTTTTCGATGCTCGTCCATGGGTTGCACGATGAGCAGCTTCTGCCCTTCCAACCCTTGATACTTTTGAGTGGCAACCACCCGTCCAATGACTTTTCCGAGGATCATTGTACCGCCTCCGGCGGCTACTGTAACGGTGGTGCGCCTTTCCTGTCAAGTATTGCCCGCACGGCCAAAGATCCTTCCCAGAAACCCCTTGACAACCCCCGAGGCACCCGCGCTAGATCGGGGGGCAAACGAAATATTTTCGCTTTGGAATGGACCCTTCGATTGCCTGCCAAAGAGGCGCAATCGGGATAGTAGATAGAAAGGATTCAACTCAATGGAACAAGTGTGGCGTCAAGCTCAAGAGGAGATGAGAAAGCGGGTCTCCGGAATCGAATACAGGAAGTGGGTTGCTCCCATCAGTCCCATTGAATGGCACAACGGGACGGTTCGCATCCTGGTTCAAGATGGGGAATTTCAAAGCTGGTTCGCTCAGAAGTACGAAGAGCTCCTCGAACAGGTACTGGAATCCATCCTCGAGAAGCCGATCTCGGTGGAGTACAAGCTCAAGAATCCGGAGCTGTTCGAGAGCAAGGATCTGGTTCGAAAAGAGGTCAGCGAATCCAACCTCGTGCCCCATTACACCTTCGAAAACTTCGTCGTCGGTCCCTCCAACCACATGGCCAGAGCTGCCGGAGTCGCCGTCGCCAACAGCCCGGGACGCTCTTACAATCCACTGTTTGTCTATGGAGGCACGGGGCTCGGTAAAACGCACCTTCTCCACGCCATCGGAAACCAAGCGGCCCGGAACCACCCACGCTTGCGGGTCCTGTACATCACGTCGGAGACCTACGTCAACGACCTCATGTCGGGAATCAGACAAAACAGAATGGATCATTTCCGAAGCAAATACAGGGACTTCTGCGATCTTCTCCTGGTAGACGATATCCAGTTTCTGGCGAACAAAGAGCGCACACAGTTGGAGTTCTTCCATACATTTAATGCCCTCCATGCGGCGGGAAAGCAGGTCGTGTTTACCAGCGATCGAGATCCCCACGAGCTGTCCGACATTGAAGACCGGCTGAAATCCCGCTTCGAATGGGGGCTTATTGCCGACATCAAACAACCCGAGCTTGAAACGCGAGTGGCCATCCTCAGACACAAAGCAGAGAGTCGCTACGGAATGGAGGTCCCCAACGACGTCGCCATGTACCTGGCCGAGAAAATCAAGGACAACATCCGAGAGCTGGAGAGCTGTTTGAACCGGCTGCATCTGGAGTTGCAAGGCCCCCACTTCGAGATGACCCTGGAGGGGGTGACGGAGTCTTTCGACTCATACTTCAAACGCCAGACCAGACGGGTTACCGTGGAACAAGTCCAGAAGTCCGTGGCACATCGCTTCTCGGTTACCGTTCCCGAACTCCTCTCTCCCAGCCGCAAGAAGAACATCGCCCTCCCACGACACATCGCCATGTACCTGGCCCGGAAACTGACCCTGGTCTCCTTCCCCGAAATCGGGGAGCGCTTCGGGGGCCGGGATCACTCCAGCGTCATGGCCGCCTGCAAGAAGATTGAGAAGAACATGAAGGTGGATCACAAGCTCCACCAGGCCGTGACGGAACTGCAGCAGCGCATCAAGCGATAGCTCCCTTGAAACGCCCGGCGAGGCAACCATTTTTCTCCCCCCAAAAAAAAGAAGGTCATTTTTTTGCACACCTCGAAAAGTTGCCCTAGACTGGGTTCATGGCATGCTGGGGAAATCTGTGTCAAACCTGTGGAAAACCGTGTGGTCAATTTCGCCCGCCCGTTTTCTAAACAGGGCTCCCACAAACCGTCCACACACAGGTGGGGGTCTGCTCCCCCTTGTTGGGCAACCTCGAGAGCCCCTTTTCCCCGTTCCCACAGCCCTTATGACTGTTGTCATTTAAAAGGATTTGATCTATAGAGAATAGAACATAGGACCTGAGGTGGAGAAATGAAATTCAGCGTTCAGCGAGACCAGTTCATCAAGATGCTGTCCAGAGCCCAGGGCATCGTGGAGAAGAAATCCACCATCGCCGTGCTCTCCCATCTGCTCCTCGAAACCGATGGGGACAATGCCATCAAGTTGACCTGCACCGATTATGACGTGGTTCTCATGGACCGTTGTCCGGCCCAGGTCGAGAAGGAAGGGAAGGCCGTCATCGGCGGAAAGACTCTGTACGATGTCATGAAGGTTCTTCCTTCCGTGGACGTGAAATTCTCGAAGGAAAGCGGCGAACGAATCGTCATCGATGCGGGAAATACCAACTACGTACTGTCCGGCGCCGATCCGGATGATTTCCCCCGAATCGAGAAGGAAGACGAGGAACCCTCCTTCACCGTTCCCATCTCCACCTTCCGAAAGATGCTGGCGAAGACCGCCTTCTGCATGTCCCAGGAGGAGGCCCGCTTGAATCTCAACGGGATACTCTTCGACCTGCGGGAAGAAGCCGACGGCATGACCTTCATCTGCGTTGCTACCGACGGACACCGCTTGGCCAAGGTCGAGCGACTGCTGGCCGGCAAGGAACCTCCGGTGGATCTCGAAAACGGGATCATCGTTCACCGAAAGGGGATCACCGAAGTGCGCAAGATAATCGACTCGGAGACGGGAGATGTTTCCATCGGTTTTGCCAGTGGAGAGGTTGTCTTTCGAGCTGGAAATGCAGCGCTGTACGTTCGAGAAATCGACGAAGAATACCCCGATTACACCAGTGTCATCCCCAGCGGTTTCGAAAGCGAATTTGCCGTGGATGGTCCGGAACTCATCGAGGGAATGCGGCGCGTGCTGCCCCTCACCGACCCCAACGTCTTGACTGTGAAGTTGGCGGTGGAAGCCGAGAAGCTCGTCATCTCCTCGGCCAATCCCCAGACCGGTTCGGGGCAGACATCGGTGTACGCCGATTTCTCCGGAACACCGTTCTCGGTGGGGTTCAATCACCGCTACCTTCTGGACAGCGCATCTGCCGTTGAGGCGCCTCAGCTCGTGTTTCGGTTCACCGATCCAGGAGCTCCCTGCCTCCTGGAACCGTCGGACCCCGACGAAGGACTGGTCTACGTTCTCATGCCCATCGACGAGAGCTGAGTCGTGGTGCCGTCAAGGATCTGACAGCCCTCCATGTACATCCGCCGCATTCGCCTGCACAATTTTCGAAACATCGATGCCGAGTTGACTCTGGGCCCGGGTATCAACGTCTTTTATGGTCGAAACGGCCAGGGGAAGACGAACATCCTCGAGGGGATCCATGTGGCGTCAACGGGGAAGAGCTTTCGCCCGGGAAGGCTGGCTGACCTGGTGTGCTTTGGAGAGGAAGAGGCCCTGGTGTCGGTGCTGGTGGAGGAAGATTCCGTGGAGTCTCAGGTCACCGTGGAGTTGCGTGGCGGAGCACGACAGCACCTCGTGGATGGAAATCCGACCAACTCCCTGGAGGAAGTTGCAGAGCGCTTGCGTCTGGTCTTTTTTGGACCAGATGACCTCACCTTGGTGAAGGGCTCCCCCTCCCAGAGAAGGGACTTTCTTGACCGAGCCATCGCGGTGCACCATCCGCCGTACCAGCGTCTCTTGACTGGATACAGTCGCCTGTTGCGGGAACGCAACAACCTCCTCAAGGAGATGGGGGGGCGGCGTTCCCCCCCGATGGAGTTGATGGAATCCTTCGAAGAAGAGACGGCTCGGGTCGGTGGGGTGCTCATTGAGTACCGCCTCAAGTACCTTCGGGAGTTCATTCCGGCCGCTGCACATTTCTTCCAAGAGCACACTGGGGGGCGATTGGAGCTGGTGGTTTCGTACAGCGCCACCATTGAACTGGGAGCGGGGGAGCCGGAGCGGGAGGCATTGTCCTCGGCCCTTCTTGAGCAGCTTCGACAAAGGCGAGGCGCCGACTCGGCGGCGGGTACCACCTCCGTGGGGCCGCATTTGGACGATCTGGAGCTGTCGGTGAACGGTCGACCGGCGCGCTATTTTGCGTCGCAAGGGGAGCAGCGGCAGGTCGCCGTGTCCTTCAAGTTGGGGCAATTGTCCCTGTGGAAAGAGCGATTCGGGATTCTCCCCGTGCTACTCCTGGACGACGTCAGTTCCGAGCTTGACAGTGAACGAACTGCGCTCCTTTTTGACCTCATCACGACCTGGAATATCCAGACGATAATCTCTACAACTTCAATCCCAGATGTGCTAAGACGGGGGGACGCGAAGGGGCACCTTTTCAAGGTCGAAGACGGGGTGGTCACTCCGGTCTCGATGGTGCCCTCAGATTGAAGCAGGTGGAGGATTCTGATGGCGGCAAGCGCCTCCTCGAAAAAGCCGACAAGAAAGACCCTTGAAGCTCTTTTGAACGAAGAGCATTCGGTGGAGAAGTTCGTCATTGAAGGGGGGCACCCCATCTCCGGGACGCTGCGCCCCATGGGCAGCAAGAACGAAGCCCTTCCTGCCATTGCAGCGACCTTGCTGACGGACGAGCCGGTGATTCTTCGAAACATCCCCGAGATTCGTGATTGCCTGGTCATGATGCGGGTGTTGGAAGCCATGGGTGCGAAGGTGGACCGGCTGGAACCCAACACCTACCGCATCGACAATTCCGGGGTGGACACCTGGCGCCTGGATCCCGAGTTGTGCAGCAAGGTGCGAGTGTCCATCCTCTTTGTGGGACCCATGCTGGCTCGCACCGGGCGCGTCGAGTTGCCTCCGCCGGGGGGCGATGTCATTGGTCGACGCCGTCTTGATACCCACTTCATCGGGGTCAAGGCGTTGGGGGCAGACGTCACCGTCGGTCGGACGTTCTATCTGGAAAGCAAGGGCCTTCGTGGCGCCGACATCTTCCTGGACGAAGCCAGCGTTACGGGAACCGAGAACATTCTCATGGCCGCCGTGGCAGCAAAGGGGCACACCTGCATTCGAAATGCAGCCTGTGAACCCCATGTTCAGGGGCTGGCCCGCATGCTCATCGCCATGGGAGCCAAAATAGAGGGGATCGGAACCAACTACCTGGCAGTGGAAGGAACCGGACGCCTCTCTGGCACTGACTACACCATCGGAAGCGACTATCTCGAGGTGGGGAGCTTTATCGGTGCGGCCGCGGTGACTAGAGGAGAGCTTCGAATTCCCAATGTGAAGCGTGAGGACATGCGAAACATCCTCATGACGTATCGAAAATTGGGAATTGAAACCTACTTTGACGACGACGACGTCCTGGTAGTCCCCGGACAACGTCATTTGAAGGTGCAGTCGGAGTTGTTGGGACACATTCCAAAAATCGATGATGCGCCCTGGCCGCAATTTCCCACCGACCTCATGAGCATCGCCATTGTGGCCGCTACTCAGGCGGAAGGGACCGTGCTCTTCTTCGAGAAGATGTTCGACGGCCGAATGTTCTTCGTGGATCACCTCATCGCCATGGGAGCACGAATCATCTTGTGCGACCCCCACCGAGTGGTCGTCGTTGGATCGTCGCAGTTGTACGGTTGCCGAGTGGAGAGTCCGGACATTCGAGCGGGCATGGCCCTTCTTCTGGCAGCTTTGGCGGCCGAAGGGGAGACCCATATCTTCAACATTCGGCAGATCGATCGTGGTTATCAGAATATCGACAAACGCTTGAATGAAGCAGGCGCCCGGATTCGACGCGTGAAGCTGGGGGCTTGAGGAGGGTGGATATGAAGCAGAGCAAGGCAGTTCGCGGACTAAAGATTGCTGAACCCCTCATTTTCGAGAAGAGCATGCCTGGCCGTTCTGGCGCAAGTCTACCGGCTCCGTGCTGCGAAGATGTGGCGTTGGAGATACCAGAAGAATACCTTCGAGGGGACTTCGACGGTTTTCCGGAAGTCAGCGAACCCCAGGTGGTACGCCATTTTACTCGATTGTCCACCTTCAACTACGGGGTGGATACAGGGACCTATCCGCTGGGTTCCTGCACCATGAAATACAACCCGAAGATCAACGAAGTGGTGGCACGCCTCCCAGGGTTCAGCCACACCCATCCGTATTTCCCAGAGCACATGTGTCAGGGGAACCTGGAGCTGATGTGGGAAATGGAACGGTACCTCGCTGAAATAGCCGGGATGAAGGGGGTCACCCTGCAGCCTGCGGCGGGCGCACACGGGGAGTTTACCGGAATCCGGATGATCCGTGCAGCCCTTGAGAAGCGAGGGGAGCATCGAAAGAAGATGTTGGTTCCCGACACAGCCCACGGGACCAACCCCGCCAGTTGTACCTTGAACGGGTTCCAGTCCATTGAAGTAAAATCCGGCGATCGGGGTGTGCTCACTGCCGAGGCCGTGGAAAAGGCGATGGACGATGATACCGCAGGGATCATGATTACAAACCCCAACACCCTGGGACTCTTTGAAGAAGAGATCTGCAAAATAGCCGAGATCGTTCACGGGCGAGGAGGATATCTCTATGCCGACGGCGCCAACATGAACGCCGTTATGGGTGTCGCCCGTCCCGGAGACATGGGGTTTGACGTCTTGCACTTCAACCTGCACAAGACCTTCTCTACCCCCCACGGCGGCGGTGGACCCGGAAGTGGTCCAGTTGCTGCCGGGCCCGCTTTGGAGCCCTTCTTGCCCATTCCCAGGGTGGTGAAAGGGGCGGACGGTCGGTTCACCTTGTCTTGTGACCACGAAGACAGCATTGGACGCCTGAAGGCCTTCTTTGGAAACTACCTGGTGATCGTCCGTGCCTACGCCTATATTCGGGAGATGGGGGCCAGAGGAATTCTCGATTCCGCCCATATGGCAGTGCTTAACGCCAACTACGTTCGCACCCGGATTTCCGGCACGTACAATGTGCCTTACAACCGAACCTGCATGCACGAATGTGTAGCCGACGATACGACCTTCAAGAAGTACAAGGTGAACAACGTGGATGTGGCCAAGGGGCTCATCGATCGTGGATTCCATCCCCCCACGGTGTCCTTTCCGCTGAATGTGCACGGCGCCCTGATGATCGAACCCACGGAAAGTGAAGCAAAAGAAGACCTCGATCGATTCGTGGATGCCCTCATGGATATCGCCGAGGTTGCTCGGACAAACCCCGATGAACTTCACCTGGCTCCCCACAACACGCATATTTCCCGGCCCGATGAAGCGTCCGCTGCCCGCTCCCTGATTCTCACAGCGGATATGGAATCGCTTGGTTCCTAGGGGAACAAAATCCTTGACTTTTTAATATGCGAGGGGCAACATAGCGTGTCCTTATGACTGGTGCGAAGAGAGGAGTACCATGAGAACAGTACATGCCAAACCAGGCGAACGAGAGAAGAAGTGGTTTGTGGTCGATGCTGAGGACGAAGTCCTGGGGCGTCTGGCCAGCCGAATTGCGCTCGTTCTTCGAGGGAAGCACACGCCGGCTTTCACCCCGCATGTGGATACCGGAGATTTCGTTGTTGTCGTCAATGCCGAGAAGATCCGTTTGACGGGTGCAAAGCGCGAGGCGAAGATGTACTGGCGGCACACCGGCTACGTGGGCGGCATCGAGGGCGTTTCAGCCGGACGTATGCTGGACACACACCCCGAGCGAGTCATTTACCACGCCGTGCGTGGCATGCTGCCGCACAATCGTCTTGGGCGACAGATGTTGAAGAAGCTCAAAATCCACGTGGGTAGCGAGCATCCCCATGCCGCACAGAAGCCGGTTCCCCTGGAATGGAAGAAACAGTAAGGCGAACTAACGAGGTTGGTGTAACGATGAGTGGTGCCACAAACGAATTCAGCGCGACCGGTCGGAGAAAAAACTCCACCGCTCGAGTTTGGCTCAAGGAAGGAACGGGCAAGATCATCGTGAATCGGCGTGAAGTACTCGAGTACTTCTGTCGACCGGTGCTCCTGATGAAATTGGAACAGCCCCTGGAAGCTACTGACCTGAAAGGGAAAGTAGACATCATGGTTCGGGCAAGTGGCGGCGGTCTTTCAGGCCAGGCCGGTGCTGTGCGGCATGGAATTGCCAGAGCGCTCCTCCAGTTCGATCCCGAATTGCGGTCCGTTTTGAAACGAGGCGGGTTCCTCACCCGTGATGCTCGAAAAGTTGAGCGTAAGAAGTACGGCCAGCCGGGTGCTCGTAAGCGTTACCAGTACTCCAAGCGCTAAGCCAGACACGGGGCACCGCTCGCTTCATCTTTCCTGTCGGCATTCCCCAATGCGGTGACCTTGACGCTCAAAGAATAGAGGGGGCAGGATAAGCATGGTTCAGGACAAGCTAACCGTTTCGGTCGAGGAAGAGATCCGTGGTTCATATATGGACTACGCGATGTCGGTCATTATCGGTCGAGCCCTCCCCGACGTTCGGGATGGCTTGAAACCCGTTCACCGACGCTCTCTCTTCTCAATGCACGAACTCAAAAATACCTGGCAAAGCTCCTACAAAAAGAGCGCTCGAATTGTCGGTGATGTCATCGGTAAGTACCACCCTCACGGGGATCAAGCCGTTTACGACACCATCGTTCGAATGGCCCAGGACTTCAGCATGCGCCACCCCCTCGTGGATGGGCAGGGAAACTTCGGCTCCGTCGATGGTGACCCCCCGGCAGCCATGCGTTATACCGAAGTTCGAATGTCTCGACTCGCCAGTGAAATGCTGGCCGACATCGAGAAGGAAACCATCGATTGGGCGGACAACTACGACGGCTCCCTCCAGGAACCAACGGTGCTCCCCGCTCGATTCCCAAACCTCCTGGTGAACGGCTCCTCCGGAATTGCCGTGGGTATGGCGACGAACATCCCCCCTCACAACATGGGAGAGGTGCTGGACGCAACCCAGGCACTCATCGATGACCCCACCCTGGATGTGGAAGACTTGATGACGTTCGTGCCGGGCCCCGATTTCCCAACTGGGGGATTCATCTTTGGCACCGAGGGAATTAAAGACGCCTATCGAACCGGGCGCGGACTCGTTCGAATGAGAGCCAGAGCGGCCATCGAACGCAATGAGCGCACCGATCGAGAATCGATCATCGTCACCGAACTGCCCTACCAGGTCAACAAGGCCAAGCTCATCGAAAAGATCGCCGGGCTGGTCAAAAACAAAGACCTCGAAGGAATCTCAGACATTCGAGACGAGTCGGACCGTGAAGGAATGCGCATCTTCATCGAATTGAAGAGAGACGCCATTCCTCGAGTCGTGCTCAACAAGCTGTTTGCGCACACCGCCATGCAGAGCACCTTCGGAATTAACAACCTGGCCATTGTGGGCGGGCAGCCGAGGGTCCTGAACCTCAAAGACATGTTGCGGGCCTTCGTCGATCACCGCCGAGATGTGGTGACACGACGGACCATCTTCGAGCTGAGAAAAGCCGAGGAAAAAGCCCATCTCCTGGAAGGCTACGTCAAAGCGCTGGACCACCTGGATGAAATCATCCAATTGATCCGCTCTTCTGCAAGCCCCGAAGAAGCCAAAAATCGATTGATTTCAGAGTTCGAGTTCTCCGCTCGCCAGGCCCAGGCAATTCTGGACATGAGACTCCAGCGCTTGACCGCCATGGAACGAGAGAAGATTCTCGAAGAATACCGAACCATTCTGGCCGAAATCGATCGTCTCAAAGAGATCCTCGCCAAGGAATCCGTACTCCTGGCAGTGATCTCCGAAGAGCTTCGAGTGGTCAAAGAACAATACCAGAACCCCAGACGCACCGAGATCGTCCCGCAGGAAGGGGAGATCTCCATCGAAGACCTCATTGCCGACGAAGAGATGGTCGTGACGGTGTCCCGAGAAGGGTACATCAAGCGAACCTCCATCTCCGAATATCGCGCCCAGCGTCGAGGTGGACGAGGAAAGCGTGGGGTGACAACGAAGGAAGAAGACCTGGTCAACCAGCTCTTCGTCGCCAGCAACCACACCACCCTGCTCATCTTCACCGACTTTGGAAAGTCGTACTCCATCAAGGTTTACGAAGTTCCCATGGCCGGACGAAATGCCAAGGGAAAACCCATCGTCAACCTGATCCCCACGGAGAAGGAAGAACGGGTTCGGTCGGTGCTGCCAATCCGTGAGTTCAGAGAAGATACGACCCTCGTGTTCGTGACCCGCTCTGGACTCGTTCGAAGAACCCAGACCATGGCATTCAGCCGCATCCGCAGCAACGGACTCATCGCCATCAACCTCATGGAAGGGGACGATCTGATTGCCGTGGAACAGATGGATGAAACCGACGATCTGCTGTTGGTGACCTCCCACGGTCAGTCCATTCGCTTTGAAGGGGCGAGCCTTCGAATCCTCGGTAGAAATACTCGAGGGGTCAAAGGGATCAACCTTCGAAAGGGCGATGCAGTCGTGGGCGCCTCCGTGCTGCCCAACGACGAATGCGCCGTTTTGTCTGTGACCAGCAACGGCTTCGGAAAGCGAACCGACGTTTCCGAGTACCGAAAGCAGTCCCGAGGCGGATACGGTATCATCACCATCAAGGCCAATGAGCGAAATGGCCAAGTGGTTGGAATTCTTCAGGTAACCGACGAAGACCAGATTCTCATGGTGACTTCCTCCGGGAAGATCATCCGGACTCGAGTCAACGAGATCTCCATAATCGGACGAAATACCCAGGGGGTGAAACTCATCAACCTGGACAAGGGAGAGACCGTTCTCGCCCTCGAACGAGTCATGGATACCGATGACGAGGAAGAAGACGAAGAGGTCTCCGAAGAAACACCGGAAGTCGGCGCCCGATTCCATTCCGAGCAGGTCCTTCGAAAGGACGTGGAAGTTGAGGAAGAGGAAGAAGAAGACGTCGCCCCAGAAGGTGAACCCCCCGCTTAAATCTCACACTTCAAGACCCATTGCAGCCCTGTCGCACAGAATGTGCGCGTCTGGATGGTCCAGCAACACGCTGGCCGGAAAATCTGGGGTGACACTCTGGAGCGAAAGCAGCGATGCAATTGCCGGAACCTTGCTCTGGCCCGTGGCCAGAAGAATGATCCTGCGAGCGGACATGATGGTGCCGATTCCCATGGTAATAGCCGACGTCGGTGTCCGGTCGAGGTCGTCGCCAAACAGGTAGGCGTTGGCCTTTCTCGATTTCTCCGTCAGTTGCCGAACGCCGGTGCGGCTGTCTAGAGGGGTGCCCGGCTCGTTGAAGCCGATGTGGCCGTTGAGTCCGATTCCTAGAACCGCGAGATCCAACCCCCCCGCCGCAGCGATTCGCTCCTCGTATGCCTTCGCCTCCACATCGGGAGCGTCGGTCACGGCACTGAGGGAACAGAGGGCCGACGGAGGCAAGTTGACCGTGCGCAGAAACCGAGATTCCAGGAAGTAGCGGAAGGAAGACTCATGGTCGATGTCCTTACAGAGGAATTCGTCCAGTGCGAACCAGTTCACCGCCGCCAGAGATGCCTTCACATCGTTTGAGAGCAATGCCATCTGCTCGTAGAGGGGCATGGGCGTCTTCCCGGTGGGCAGGGCGATGGCGGGCCGTTTGGAAGAGGAAACGACTTGAAGAATTCGCTCCAGGGCGTCGAGAGCTACGTCGGTTGCTGAGGCGGAAACGTGATACTGCATAGAGAAAACTCCCTGAATCAATCGAGGGTAACGGCAACCCCGGCGAAGGGGCAGGAACGCATAATGGAATAGCTCACCTGACCGGGATTTTCAATGGAGAAAGGAGGGAGGAGCCAAAGGAAAGTAGCGGGATCATCCTCTGTTTCTGCGCAGGACCCCGTACATGGCCTTCAATTCGCCTCTTGCTACCAGGAGAGAAGTCACACAGAAGGTCGAGATGCCCACCCCAATCCCTCCGAGGACGTGGAGGGCCAACATCCCCTTTGACAGGTCTGCGTACGGAAGCCAGGTCACGTACAGCCACAACGCTCCGGCCATGACAAGGGCCGCTACGCCAAACCGAAGGACGACTTGGAGGTGCGTTAAGAACTGGACCTCCACCCCCCGTCGATGAAGAAGAGCGAAAGCCAGGATGGTGGAAAGGACCGCAGAGAGGGAATTTGAAAGAGCGATTCCGCCGTGCTTCAAGGGGCCGCTTAAAGTGTAACATCCCACCACGTTCACCACCATCGCGGCCAAAGCAATCCACATCGGTGTGCGGGTGTTTTTCATGGCGTAGAACGCCTGGTTGAGGGAGCGGGACATGGCGATGAAGTAGATTCCTATGCTGTGGAAGAGCACCGCATAGGCCGTGATATCGGTACTATGGCTGTCGAATTCTCCCTGTTGAAAGAGGAGGGAGACGATGGGGCGTCGAAGAACCAGGAGACCCGCAGTCGCCGGCAGGGTGATAAGGGCCAGCAGGGTCAGGCTGAAGCGATTCATCTCCCCGAAGGCGACCTTGTCCCCGGTAGCGTGTTGACGGCTCAAGGTGGGAAGAATGACCGTGGTCATGGAGACTACGAAGACCCCGAGGACCAATTCCTGGAGACGAATGGAGTACTGCAATGAGGCCACGGAGCCTGGATCCAAACTGGAAGCGATCATCTGAGACACGAAGACGTTGATTTGGTAGATTCCCGCCCCGAAGGCTCCCGGGATGAAGAGTCGAATCATCTCCTTGACCCCTGGATGGGTCCATCGAAAGGACAATGACAGGCGGATTCCAGTACGTCGCAGCCAGGGAAGTTGAAATCCCAACTGCAAGGCTCCTCCCACCAGAAAACCCAGCGCAAACGCATAGGATGGATCTTCAAAAGAGTCGTGGAACAGCGCCGCACAGGCGATAATGGCCAGATTCAAGAGAACCGGGGTGAAGGCCGACGGGGCAAAGAGTCTAAAGCTGTTCAGCACCGCTTGAGCGATGGCCGCGAGGCTTACGAGGAAAAGGTAGGGAAACATGATCTGCGTCAGTACGATGGTTAGAGCGACCTTCCCCGGAACCTCCCCGAACCCCTCGGCAAAGAAGGTGGAGATGAGCCAGTTGGAAAAGACGATACCCAGGATGCAGACCGCAGTGACGATGAACGTAAACAGCGTCAGAAAGCTCGACAGAAAGGCGTTGAGCTGTGCCCGGTTTTCCTTCTTCAGATAGTCGGTGAAAACCGGAATGAAAGCCGATTGCATCGCCCCTTCGGCGAGGAGGCGGCGGAAAAGATTGGGGATGGCAGCCGCCAGACCGAAGGCATCGGAGCTCATTC
>ERZ890953.814-NODE-814-length-16946-cov-8.173820_pt1 | contig 16946 bp, 16 predicted proteins | sample MGYA00521264_ERZ890953 | MGnify/ENA primary metagenome ERZ890953 (study PRJEB32303, sample SAMEA104408629) | aquatic metagenome | biome: Brackish water; feature: Chemocline; material: water | place: Baltic Sea | collected 2014-10-26T21:54:00 | depth 200 m ...
CTCTCTTAGCATATTTGGCACTAGTAGTGATGCTGGGAAATCTACTCTTAGTTTTGCTATTATTTATTTGCTTCATCATCAAGGTATTAAAGTAGCACCTTTTAAGGCTCAGAATGTCTCCAACAACTCTCAAGTGACCGATGAGGGTGGGGAGATTGCTATACCTCAGTTTTTTGCAGCAGAGGCGATAGGGCTTAGGACTTCGCCACTTATGAATCCTATTCTTTTAAAGTCAGGTGGCAAGAGTAAGGCACATCTTATTATAAATGGTAAGAGTGTAGCAGACAAAGATGTTTGGGAATATTATCGTGAAATTGACACTCTTAAGCCTTATGTGAAAAATGCATTTGAGAGTTTGCAAAAAGAGTACGATTGTGTTGTAGCAGAGGGGGCAGGGAGTCCTGTTGAGCTAAACTTGATGGATAAAGATTTGTCCAATATTTATATAGCTACAGAGTTTAATACTAAGATTGTTTTAGTGGCTGATATACAAAGAGGTGGAGTTTTTGCTTCTATTTATGGGGTGTATAATCTTTTGCCTGAAGAGCTTCGTAAAAATGTCATAGGAGTAATTGTCAATAAATTTCAAGGAGATATGAAACTCTTTGATGAGGGTGTGGAGATTATCGAGAAAGATTTTGGCATAAAAGTTTTGGGAGTTGTTCCCTTTAAGCCTTTTAATCTAGGCTTTGAAGATAGTGAATCTTTGATGGGTTATACTCAAGATACAAGTCAAAGCATTATTAAAGTTGGAGTGATTAAACTACCTCATATCTCAAACTTTACAGATTTTGAGCCTTTAGTTGCCGATAGAGAAATAGAGTTAGTGTTTATCTCTAGTGTGAGTGAACTCTCCTCGTGTGACCTTATTGTGCTTCCTGGAACGAAAAGAGTTGTAGATGATTTAGAGTGGTTACGAAGTAGAGGGTTTGATGAAAAACTCAGTTCAATAAAGAGCAAAGTAGTAGCCATTTGTGGCGGTTATGAGATGATGTTTGAAAATATTTTAGACAATGAGGCAATAGAGTCAGATACAAAAGAGGTGCAAGGATTTGGACGACTCAAAGGAGATGTTAGCTTTGTTAAAGAGAAAATAGTACAAAAAGGGAGTTATAATATTTGTGGAATCATGCTCGATGGTTATGAAATTCATAATGGTGTAGCGAAAAAACGATGCAAAGAAGCTAAAAATCTTTATGGCACTTTTATTCATGGACTTTTTGAGAGTGATGCTATGAGAGAAAAAATCTTCCACACTCTCAACGAAAACTATAAGGGTTATAATTTTAAAGAGTATAAGAAAAATGCTATTGCAGATTTTGCAAAACACATTGATTATCATGTAGATATGGAGTATATAATTAAAGAGTTGAAGGAGAGTGCAAATGATGACCTATAGTGAGTGGGTGGAAGCTCAGGGCAAAAAACATAAGATAATCATAAACAAACTACTTAAAAAAGAGTTTAGCAAAGAGCAGATTATAGAGTATTTTGATTTTGAAAATATGAAAACCAAAGAGATAGATTTTTGTCCTCTGTATGCGGAGAATAAAAAATGCCACGATATGGAAAAACTAAATTGTTATCTCTGTTCGTGTCCTAATTTCCGTTTTAAAGATGATGGTATAAAAAAAGTAGAAGAAAAAACACAATATAGTTTTTGTAGCATAGACTCAAAAGATGGCAAAGTTGGTGTTTATGGGGATGCAATTCATCAAGATTGTTCAGGATGTGGTGTGCCTCATCATAAAGCCTATGTAGAAAAATATTTCGATTTAGATTGGAGCAAAATTATGAAAGGATGTATAGTTAGATGAAAATACTCAATATTTTTACCCAAAAAGAGGATAGCTTACCAAGTGGAAGAGCTGATTTTTTACTTGCTGCTAGTGTGAGTAAAACTTGTGAAATTGAGGGCATTACTCAAGCGGGAATACCTGGAAAAATCCCCTTAACACCAACTCTTGATGCGGAGTTTATTACTACTGAGAAACTCTTTTCTATGTCAGATTTAGCTGAGACTCCAAGCGGTGTGCCAACTCCTGCACTTATTACTAGAGCAGTGCATAAGCTAAATGCTTTTAGTAGTGTTGAGGTTTTGGATTTGGGTTTAGAGGTTAAACCACAACAAACCACTCTGCATAATTTTGATATAAAGCCATCAGAAGCTATAAATAAAAATGCCAAAATAGATGCAAAAGAGATTTTTAGAAAAGGTATGAGTTTTGGAAAATCTTATGAATTAAAGGGCAATTACCTTATATTGGGAGAGAGTACACCAAGTGGAACGACAACGGCAACTGCTACGGCTTTAGCTTTGGGTTATGAGTGTGCAGACGATTTCTCTTCTAGTTTTTTAAATGTACCTGATGATGTTAAGAGTAAAACTGTGAGTGAAACCCTAGCACTTCTACATGATAATATGAGTAATTTTGATAAACTTGGAGTTGTGAGTGACAATATGCTCATCTTCTGTGCAGGTTTTTTACTTGAGGCCACAAGACGGTTTCATGTTGTTTTAGCTGGTGGTACTCAGATGGCAGCATGTTTACTTGTAGCTGATAAGGTCAGAGAAGATGTACTGATGCAACTCAAATCTGATAATCTAACCTTAGCTACAACTCAGTGGGTAGTAGAAGATAAAAACTCAAATATCAAACATATTTTAGAGCAACTCAGCTACACTCCTCATGCGATTTACACCACTTTTAGTTTTGCTGATGCTGAGATACCTGTACTTAAAAAGTATGATGAGGGAGAAGCCAAAGAGGGTGTAGGAGCTGGTGCATCTTTAGCTTATGGAGCAAGTAACAATTTAACGAACAAAGAAGTTTTAGACTCCATAGAACTTATAATGTACATGATGTGATGAGAGCTCTTTTTATTGGTGGCATTAAGAGTGGAAAAAGTAGAAATGCTGAAGAATTTACTTTAGAAAATTCAAAAGAAAAGCCTATTTATTTGGCTACAAATGAGTTTTTTGATGAAGAGATGGAGTTAAGGGTCAACAGACATAAACTCCAAAGAGCAGATAAATTTGAGACTATAGAAGAACCACTTTACCTTGCTAAGAGATTAAAAGAGAGCACACAAATAGTTCTAATTGAGTGTGTAAGTATGTGGATAAATAATATGCTTTTTCATGGTTACAAGGAAGCAGAAATGTTTACTGAGTTAGAGAAGCTTTTTCTACATGATAATTCTTTTGTGTTTGTGATAAATGAAGTGGGAAATAGTGTGGTGAGTGATAATAAACTCGTTCGGGACTTTGTAGATATTAATGGTCGTATTTCTCAATACTTAGCTTCAAATTGTGATAGTGTTTATCATGTAGTAGCTGGGATAAAAGTGAAAATAAAATGAAAATATTTCAAGGGTTTTCTTTAGCTTTTAATATGCTCACAATTATTCCATTTTTTAGGGTACATGATTATTTTAAGGGGATTAATGGCTATTCGGCAATGTTTTATCCCTTAGTGGGTTTTGTCCTTGGTACTCTTTTGTATTTAGCCCATCTGTTTTTACATGATATTTTTCCTGCTGCTCATGTAAGCGTTATTATTTTTGCTCTTTGGGTGGGGCTAACGGGAGCATTACATTTAGATGGTTTGAGTGACACTATTGATGGTCTTTTTGTGAGCAAAGAGAGAGCCTTAGAAGTTATGAAAGATTCTCATGTCGGTGGTATGGGCATGATTTTTACTCTTGTTTTTTTACTTTTAAAACTCTCTTCTCTTATGTACCTTGAAGCTTTTTATCTTTTACCTATTGTTCTTATGCTCTCTCGTCTCAATGCCACTTTAGCGATTTATTTTTATCCTTATATAAGTAGTGGAGTAGGTGCTTTACTCAAAGTTGAGTTGAATCAGAAACTTCTGTTTATCACTCTTTTATACACTCTTTTAATAACTCTTATTTTCACCTCCTTTGTTGCTTTAGTAGTCTCAATACTTGTATTATTATTTACAGCACAACTCTTTAAAAACCGTATGGGTGGTTTAAATGGTGATATGTATGGCTTTATCATTGAGCTGAGTGAACTGATACTTTTAAACTACATGATAATTTGATGAAAATAACCCTTGTTCGCCATGCGCAAATAGTTGAAAAATATGTAGGAAAGTATTATGGGCATCTTGATATGCCTCTTTCAAAAAATGGACACCAACAAGCAAAAAATTTAGCTAAAAAACTAAAAAATGAGCAATTTGATAAAATATATTGTTCAGATTTACAAAGAGCAGTACAAACTTTAGATGCTTTTGAATTTACACAAGAAATTATTTATACTAAAGAGTTAAGAGAGAAATCTTGGGGTATACACGAGGGGAAAAGTTTTGAAGAGATAGAAGCCACAGGTATAAAATATGAAAATTTTGAACAGTGGTTAGATGCCCTAGATGGGGAGAGTATGAAGGATTATAAACAAAGAGTTTATGATTGTTTTTACCAGACTATTGCTACATCAGATGCCAATAATATTTTAGTTATAACACATTTAGGAGTCATTAAAACATTTATCAGTTTATATAATAATATTCCACTCGAAGAGGCTTTTGCTGAAACATTAAACTATACTGAATATATAACTTTAGATTTTTTTTGATATAATAAAGTTCATAAAAACTCTATTATAGAAATAAATTATATTTATTAGGACAAATAATGTTTAAAACGGTCAAATCTAAAGTTATAGTATCAGTTGTGGGTGCCTCGTTACTTGGACTTTTAAGTATTACATATTATATGTCACATACTCTGCATGGATTGTCTAATCAGACGACTCAAAAATCACTTACTATGTTAAGTAAATCAATTTTTCAAACGATGACCGGAAGTATGATGATGGGAGACCCTAAAGTTGTTGAAGATGCTTTTGTTACGGCAAAAGAAATTAATGGCATCGAAGATTTGAGGATTATCAAATCAAAAGCAGTAATGGAGATATATTCTCCAAAAGAAAAATATACAACCTCTCCTATTTTACTTGATGTTCTTCATAATAAAACAGTCAAAATGATAGAAAAAAATGAGAATGGACATCATATTATTGAGATGATTCAACCTATGGTTGCTGAGGAAAGATGTCTAGCTTGTCACTATAATGCAAAAGTTGGAGACTCTTTAGGTGCTATGTCTCTTGTAATTTCACTAGATGAAAATGATGCAGATATAGAAAGTACAAATATGAAATTATTGATTTCTATGAGCGTAGCGAGTATTATTTTCTTAATTTTAGCATTAACTTTTTTTATAAAAGAAATTTTCACTCCATTAAGAACGCTTAAAAATCGTATATCAGAGCTTGTCAGCGGTGATAAAGATTTAACAAAACGCTTGGCATATATAGAGTTTAATGAATTTGGAGATACAGCGGTTGCGGTGAATAATTTTGTAGCAATGATACAAGAGACTGTAAATGAGATAAAACATTTGGACAAACAAAATATAGAGATATCTTCAGAGATTGAAGAGTCTAGTCGAGCTATTAGTGGAGGAACAAAAAAAGCACATAAAATTGTTTTAGAAACTACACAAAAAAGTAATAATATAAAAACAATAATTGCTCAAAGTATAGATGCTGCACAGCAAACACAAGAGACAGTACAAAGAGCAAGTTTGGATTTAGACACAGCTAGAGCATCACTTAATATTTTAAGTTCTGAAGTAGAATCTTTTGTAGAGAGTGAGACAGAGCTCTCAAATGAACTCTCAGAACTAAAAACGAATGCAGATGAAGTGAAAAATGTCTTAAATGTTATAAAAGATATAGCTGAACAGACTAATCTATTAGCACTTAATGCTGCGATTGAAGCAGCTCGTGCAGGAGAGCATGGACGTGGTTTTGCAGTAGTGGCTGATGAGGTTAGAAAATTAGCAGAGCGAACACAAAAAAGTTTAACAGAGATTGATATGAGTGTAAGTAGTATTGTACAGTCAATTAATGATGTCAGTGATAAAATGCATCATAATACAAAAAGTATAGAGGCTCTTGTACAAATCTCTAATGATGTTGAAGAAAAAATTGGAGTTACTTATAGTGCAATTCAGGACTCTAATCGAATTGCAATAGAATCAAATAAAGATAATATTGAAATGGCATCGGATATGCAAAATATTATTGATGATATTCATAATATAGAAAGTATTTCAGATGAGAATGGAGATAGTGTTGTGAAAATCACTTCTGAACTTGAAAGGCTAGTAGAAGTGGCTTCATCACTTCAAGGTAGTATAAATCAGTTTAAAAGTTAAAAAATAGAAGGTTTATCTCTAAACCTTATACTTAAAATATAATTTGCCGATATTACATGATAATCCTAGTGAAAAAGGGGATATCGTGAAAATAGATAATTATGCAGTAGCTTTAAATTCTCACTATTATAATCTTTCAATGAACTCAACTGAGGTAAAATTATCGCATAGTACAGAAGAGTTTGCGAATGAAGAATCATCGCAAGTAGATAAAATAGCAATATCTTCAAAAAATGATAATAGAGCAAGTTTAGAACTCTCTCGTGAACTTTCAAAAGGAGTGTTGAAAAACCTCAGTGGGGATTCTCAAAGACTTATAGGTGATAGAGTTGAGATAAAACATACTGCTGTTGAAGCAGAGGGTTTAAACTTTCAAGCAAGAGCACTAATTCAAGCTGATGGTAAAGAGATGGAAGTCTCACTTGATGTCTCCCTGGCGAGAAGTTTTGTGCAAACAACGAGTATGACTCGTGATTTGGTGCAAAAAAAGATGCAAGATCCTTTGGTTATTTCCCTTGATGGAAAAATGCCCTCTTTAAGTGATAAAACTTTCTCTTTTGATATTGATAGTAATGGTACAAAAGAGCAAATCTCACAGCTCAAAAATGGAAATGCTTTTTTAGCACTTGATAAAAATAACAACAATATTATTGATAATGGAAATGAGCTTTTTGGAACTTTAAGTGGCAATGGTTTTGCTGATTTAAGTGCTTATGATGATGATAAAAATGATTGGATAGATGAGAATGATGCTATTTTTGATAAACTCAGAGTGTGGCAAAAGAGTGAAGGCAAAGATAAACTTTTAGCTCTTGGTGAAGTAGGAATAGGGGCTATTTTTTTAGGAAATGCCCAGACTCCTTTTACTCTAAAATCTGATTCTAATGAGACTTTGGGTGAGATAAAAAGTAGTGGTATGGTTTTGTTTGAAAATGGTCGAGCAGGAGTAATTTCTCAGGTAGATTTTGCAATTGACAAGGAGACAAAGAAGAGTTTAGAGATATTGGATAAAAGCACTCAAAACATTTCAGCTTCAAGATTAGCTAGAACTTATGAATTACCAGAAAAAGAAGAAGAAAATTCAACTGATACTAAAATGGAAAAACTCCAAGGTCAAATTAAAGAGTTAGAAAAAGAGTTACGAAATGCCGATGAGTCACAAAAAGCAAGTATCCAGACTCAAATCGGTGCTCTCTTTTCACAAATGATGTCTATGTTAGAGCAAGAACTGAAGTAAGAAGTTCTTATCTTCGATGTGAACTTCTTCGTCCGTTCCCTCTGTTATGTGTGTAGTTTTTCTTAAAACAGCTTTGGCAAATATTATATTGAGAGTTCATTGGTAGAGTAGCACCGCAGAGTTTACATTGGTGGGCAAGTTGACTTTGTTGCAGGGTAGCCTCTATATATTTGTTGAGGAGACCACGAGATTGCCTAGCTTTTGATTCATCTACAAAATAATCATTAAAACGATAACTTAACCATAAATAGAGCGAAATCTCTTTAACCATATCTTCTGCACGGAGTAAGTCGTCTGTTGTCTGTGCATAACCTCCAATAAGAACAGGTGCCGTGTAATGCACTTCCTCTTTTTTCTCTAATGCTCTAAGGTAGCTCTCATATGCTGCAATAATATAAGGAGATTTTAGTGTAAGCGGTGCACAAGCAAGATGGTACTTTGTAGCAATATCTAACTCATACTTATCAACAATAAGAGAAGCTTCAAGCATATCATCTAAGTTTGATGCATGAAAAGGACCGTTAAACTCCATATTTTTGACAAAAAAGTTGAGTATTTCATGCAAAGAGTGCTCTTCTAAAATATTGCCAACAAGTTTAATGTGTTCGAGATTTGCCATAACTTTAAAAGGGATTTGGATTACATGATCATTTTTATAGTAATTGCTTTTTACAATTTTTAGAACATCAGGGCTTAATGCACCAACATAGCCCTCTTCACTCATTCCAAATCTTCCAGCACGTCCAGAAATTTGGTGTACTTCTGAGGGAAGTAATTTTCTTGATGTAACTCCATCAAACTTCTCTGCTTTTGAAAAAAGAATGGTTTTTATGGGTAGATTCATCCCCATTGCAATGGCATCGGTTGCTACAAGGATTTGTGTCTCTCCGGCTCGAAAGCGTCTTGCTTCTTCTCGTCTTACTTCTGGAGAGAGATTTCCATATACTACACTAACATTAAAATATTTTGAAAAGTTTTGTTTGAGTTTTAAAACATCTTTTCTGCTAAAAGCAATAATTGCCGTTCCTGCTTGTACATCTTGAATTTGTGTTGGGTTCTCGTGTAGAGTAAGAGGATTTTTACGTTCAAATTCTACAATCTCAAGCTCTTCACCAAGGTATTCGGCTAAAGCAATAATTGCATCTTTTGAATTAGAAGAGCCTGTCATAATTATCTCTTTTGCCGGTGCTCCAATAATGGCATTTGCCCAAGCCCAACCACGGTCCCTGTCATCTATCATCTGCACTTCATCAATTACACAAACATCTACATCTACTTCAAAGTTGAGCATCTCGATAGTTGAACTAATGTGTGTAGCTTCATCATCGATAATTTGTTCTTCACCGGTTATAAGTGAACTTTCGATACCTCTTGATTTTAATGTTTCATATCCCTCTAGTGCTAAAAGTCTTAATGGTGCTAGATAGTATCCAGTATCAGCCATCTCTAGTTTTTTCATCGCCTCATAGGTTTTACCACTATTTGTTGGACCAATATGTAGTGTGAGTTTTCGTCGCATCTCTCTAGCCATAGGAAAGAGGTTTTTAAAATCTCTAATTGTACGAGCAAGAAGTTCATGGCGTTGTTGCTTGACGAGTTGTTCATGAATATTGTAGATAAATATACGAGTTGTTTTACGAACTATTTTTGGTGTAATAATTAGGTTTGGAGGAAGTAACTCTATTAAAAACTCATACACTTTGTTATGAAGTGCTTCATCGCTAAAATGAAGTAACTCTGAATATCTTGCACACTCATTTACAAGCTCTTGTAGAGAGACAAGAAATTGTGCCTCATGCTCTTTTTTTGCCACTTGAACAATAGCATCAAAGTTAAAGCGTTTTGCTTTCCAAATATCTTCTAAAAGTCCATTAAGCTCAACATGTAGTTCAAGTAAATAGGGAACTTCTTTTTGAGAAAAAGGGAGTAAAATATTTTCACTCACCTTTAAAATAACTTCTGTTTGAAGAACTTCTACATCCTGAGCTTCTATCTTCTTTTGGATAATATCTGTTAGAAGATTTTTGTTAAGGAGAGGGTATGAGAGTTCTGTCTTTGGTGGATTGGCTCTAAGTGCTGTCACTATTTGCTGAGTAGTTAAGTAAGCATGAGGAACTTTTAGACTCTTTATAAATTCTGCAACACTTTTTTGTTTTTTGGAGATTGTTATGAGTTTATCACTCTTGATTTTAGTGATAATATCTTCAAAATTTTGCTCATTTAAAAAGTTATAATCATAAGATATAGTATTGAGTGTTTCAATTTTGTGAAAAAACTGATCATAAACTTTATACTCGATGGAAGCATTAAATTCAAGGGAATCATCAATATCAAAAATACCATCTAGCTCTTTTTGTAAAAGCTCTTTTTTCTTTTCAAAGCGAATATGTTGGAGTTTTGATTCTACTTTTGCTATGGTAATTTTTTTGCTTCTGATGGTTTCAAAAGCAGAGTATAGCTGTGCTGATTCTTCTTTAGTTACTTGAAGTTCTTCTAAAAAACTCTCTAGTTTATCATCTATTTCATTGATATTTCGTTGCGGTTTGTCAGATGGGTAGATAGTCTCATTTGCAACAAAAAAGTTTAAAATATCTTCCCTGTAACCACCATCTGCTTCACTCCAAAGCATACGAATAGTTTTAAGTAAGATTTTTTTGTTGTGCTCTATGTTGTAAATGCCAAGTGTTGAGAAGAGTTCACTAAGAGTCTCAGAACTAACCCTTTGTACACCAACATCAAAAGGGTCATTACCAAAGTATTGCTTGATTTTTTGATTTATTTTACTATTTTTTTTGTTTTTTTTTGCCATCAGAAACTATTTGTTTTTCTTTTTATTTAAAGTGTCCCAATAGTCACGAAACTTACGATTATAGTAAGTATTAGCAGCCTCTTTTGACATTTTGTTAGGTATGGTCACATTGGGTTTATTGACAACCCACTCACCATTTACAAGTTTCATATCGTATTTAACGAGATAGTGATACTCACCATATGTCATAAAGACTCCTACTATAGTTATAAAAATGAATTATATCATGTAAAGAAGTATAATTCAACTTTTCCTCAGTTTTTTTTGCTAGAACTTTTAATAATCCATAATAAGGTTTGCAGTTAGGGTAGTATCGGTATGTTTTTTTGCTCCAGCTTGGTTAACATAGTCTACTTTATAACTAATTCCGGCAGAGAATATATCTGATATTTTACTTGCAAATGCACTTTTTGAGTATACAAAATACTTATCAGCATTTTCAAAAGAACCTCTGTAACTTAACTCTTGCTCAAATTTTAAATTTTTTAACATTTTCCAATTGTAAGTACCTTTTGCTCTATATGCACTGTACTCTTCAGTCCCAATAGCAGGGTCATAATAATCATCAACAGAGTAAAGAATACTTCCCTCAAGTGTAAGATTGTGAGTAGTTGAGATAATAGTTTTATGTTTAATACCAGGACCCGTGAAGAACTGATAATCAAAAGAAGAAAACCTATCTTCTTTATAACCAACAAGGTAACTAAAAGCAAGTCTTTTCGTAAATTGATAATCATAAGTAAGCTCTAAATAGTACTTATTTTTACTTGCAACATCATTATCGCTTGCATATTGACCATCAAGAAGTAGTTTGAAAATATGCTTGTCAAAACTTTTTTTTACATTTGTATCAAGATTAAATGTAGTTGTTTTTGTGTTACCAGTTGTTCCTATGTATCCTAGCTCAGTGTGTGTTACGAATGCATTATCTTTTGTAGTGTCTGGCTCAGCTGCTAGGGCAAGTGAACTTATAAGTAGAGAACTTAGTGCTATTTTTTTCATCATATTATTTTTTCCTTATTAGTTTTTATCTGAGTGAATATCCATTTGAGGATAAGGGAATGAGAGACCTTTTTCATCAAAAGTAAGCTTAACTTTTTCAAGCATTTCAAAATGAACATTCCAGTAATTAGGAGTATCTACCCATGCTCTTGTTAAGAGCTTTACACTGTTATCACCAAGTTCACTAACCGCTACAAAAGGTGCAGGCTCTTTAAGAATTCTTTCATCTTCTTGCATAATTTCCATTAAAACAGTTTTAGCAAGTTTTAAATCATCATCATAACCAATGCCAAAGACATGGTCCACTCTTCTTTGTGGTTTGTTAGAGAAATTTGTAATGTTACCACCAATAACAGCAGCATTTGGAACAATGATAGTGCGATTATCCACAGGAGAAATGATAGTTGAGAAAAGATTGACATCACTAACGGTTCCAGATGCTCCGCCCGCTTCGATAAAGTCACCTACTTTAAAGGGACGAAAGACAATAATTAAAACTGCCGCTCCAATATTGGCTAAAGAACCTTGAAGTGCTAGACCAACAGCAAGTGAAGCCGCTCCAAAGACTGCAATAAAAGAGGTTGTATTAATGCCAAGAGCATTTAAAGATGCTAGGATTACCATTAAGAATAGTACAAAATAGATTAAACTTTCTGCAAATTCAGAGAGTGTTTTATCAATTTTTGCTTTTTCCATTACATTTTTAATAAGAGTAGTAATCTTGTTCACTGCCCATTTTCCTATGATAAAAATAAGAAATGTGGCAACTATTTTCATACCATATTCACTTGCGTAAGTGATAGCCATATCGCTGTATTTTGAGACAGCTGTATTTGTGGCATCTATGGTTGTAGAGATATCGTTCATGTAAGGTTCCTTTTTTTTTGTTGAAATTTTATCGTATAAAAGTGAGTTAATGGTGATATTGGCGGTTTATTTCTTCGACATATCTTGAAAGTTGATAGTACTCGTTAAGATGTACAGACTCTACTTTAAAAAGTAGTTGTCTATATTTGAGATAATTTGTCCATATTTTTTTACTCTGTTTAATTTTGCCTTTTTTATAAAGCTCAAAACTAACAGAAGCATTTATAAGACCTTTTAAAAATTTAACTTCATTGGATTGTTCAAAACGGCGGGGAAACCATGCTTCTTCAAGAACTTCATGTGCATCATAAAATCTTTTTTCTTCCAAATATTTTTTAAAATTATCTATTTTATTCTTCATCTAATACCATCATATTTACTCTCCAATATCCTCTGCCACCTTTGAGTGAAATACACGGATTATTTGGGAATCTTTCTTTGTACTCTTGGAGTCTATTGAGAGATGCTTTTCCTGTGTCGCAATAAAAAACAAAAACAGTTCCCTCTTTATACTCTTTGAGGGTGTATTTATTGTAAATTACTGTATCTGCTTTATTAATGGGGGCGAGAATAGTGTCCACAAGTATGACATCTACTCCCTCTTTTTGAAGCTTTTTCTTGTTAGTTAAGAACTCTTTTTGAGTCCATTCATCCGGATACAACATATCGTTAATTCTACCGTTTGTAAAGTGCTATTGTTTTCTATGATTTATAAAACTAGCATAAAGTTCTTCAAAACCAGTTTCACTAGAATGCTCTACTTTACCCATAATTTCTATGGCTTTTACAAAGTCTTCATTTTGCCAAAGTTCTACCGCATGTTTTGACTCTTTGTGTACAGTGGTATGATGTGAACCAAGACTAGAAACTGTTTTAGTATCATCTTTGATTTTTTCTTTATTTTCATTAAACCATTTTCCAAATCGACAACTGTGCTCATCTATAAGATCTTCTCTTGTGTTGTTAATAAAGCTGTTGTAAGCGAGGAGTTTAAAGAGAATGTGGTCAAGTTTACCTGTTCCCACACCTACTTCATTTGAAATATTTTCAGTTATATTTGTTATGTGGTGTGAATTATTTATTACATGTTCTAACTCTTCAAAGAAAGAACCAAGTTTTTCATTCATAGTATCTGTGTTTTCTCTAAACATTTCAGATATATCTTGGATTTCAGAAGTGTTTTGCTTGAGTTGTCCTATGCTTATTTCTACCTCTTGTGTTGCTTTTTGAGTACGTTCTGCAAGTTTACGAACTTCATCAGCAACTACGGCAAAACCGCGACCATGTTCACCAGCACGGGCTGCTTCAATTGCAGCATTAAGAGCAAGTAAGTTAGTTTGGTCTGAGATATCTTTAATTAGGTTAATAATATCACCAATAGAAGAGACACTATCATTAAGTGAATTTGCACCATTGTTGAGGTTTTCAGCTTCTTGGGCTATTAGCTCTATAGAGTCATTGATACTTTGAGAGTCTGCTTGGACAGTATCGATGCGTGTAGCAGTTTTTAAATTTGTTTGACTTGCATCTTCAAGTTGTATAACTGCCGACTCCATAATTGTTCGAGTAAAAGTTACACCACTTTTGTATGATTTTAAAAGCATCTGTATAATATCGTTTACTGCTGTATCTCGCTCAGTACAACTGTTATCCTCTGCTTTTTGATCATGTTCATAAAGAGTTTCTTTGAGGTTATCTACCTCAGTTTGCAGTTCTCTATTTTTTGCTTCAAGTTCTATAATCTTGTTTTGTTCGCTATCACATCCACCAAAAAACCCCATAACACTTCCTTTGTTATAATATTGCGAAGGATTATATCACAAAATCTAAAAAGAAATATTAACCTTGGTGCCCTCTCCCTCTTGTGAATTTATTTCAAGTTTATACTTATACTCTTTGATTATATTTTCAACAATACTAAGTCCTACTCCAAAACCACCTGCATAAGAGTTGGCTCTTTCATAACGGATAAAAATATCATGTAGTTTCTCTTTGGCTATACCAATTCCTTCGTCTTGAACAAAAAAGCCCTCTTTATTTGTCTGTATTGTGATTTGTGTATGTGGATGAGAATATTTTATGGCATTACTTAAGAGATTGTTAATAAGCATTTTCGCTTTTGTAGGAGCAATGTGAAGTGGACATTCATGTAACTCTTTATTAATAGTAATATTTTTTTTCTCTAATAACTCTTTAAAGTAATCTAAAGAGTCTGCTACAATCTTCTCAAATGCCAAATCTTGAGCTTCCTCTTTGGATGTGTCAAAACTTAAAAAGCTAAGCGAAGCATAAATTTCATGGAGTTGTTTTGCACTAATACTAATATTTTTTATAATGTTTTCATCATAAAACTTTTTACTTTTTATTCTTGAGGTACTCATCATGAGTGCGGTAATAGGAGTATTAAGCTCATGAGTAGTGTCTTTTACAAAATCTTCTATTTCATTCATTTTATCTTTTATGGGTTTTAAAAATATGTAAGAGAGCACAATAGCAATGACTATAATTATAAGAGCTGTCATAATTACAGTGTAGAGAATTTTGTTTTTAAGCACTTGAATATTTGAGATACATTCACTACTTTGTACGACTACATACTCAGTACCTAAATGTCCTGCTGTTTTTTTTGTAACAAGAGTAAAAGCCCCATTTTTCATATAAAATTCTTTTGAAAAATCTATCTCCTGACGTACTCCTCCATACATAACTTTTTTGTTTTTGTCCAAGATAGCAACATTTGCTTGTGGAACTGTTGTGAGTTCAAAAGGGGTGTTATTCATTTGTGAGTTTATGACTTTTGCACTTACATTATCTGCTATATGATTCATTTTATAGTAGTTACTATTTTTCTCCATTGCAACTTGAGAAGTAAAAAACCAATAAGCAGCTAAAAAAAGAAAAGTAAAAGTGGAGATGAGATAAAGAGCTAAAAAAGAGTAAAAAGATTTTTTGGTAATCTTATTCATAAATATATCCCTCTCCTCTAATGGTTTTAATTTTATCTTTACCTATGATTTCTCGAAGGGTTCTTATATGAGAACGCAAGGTTGCATCACTAGGAATAGAGTCGAAATCCCATATATTTTGCACTAACTCTTCACTACTTATAAGTCTATTTTTATTTTTTATCATGTAAGAAAGTATAAGTGTGTCTTTAGTGCCAAGTGAGATGTTTACTCCCTCTTTTATAATCTCTTTCGTGTGGGCGCAGAAGAGAATTTCTTTGCTGATTTGTATGGTTGTCTTTGTTTCTATGTTAAAAAGTCTCTTTGTATTTAAAATTCTTTCATTAAGTTCATCGAGTTCAAAAGGTTTTTTAATGTAGTCATGTGCACCGACCTTAAAAGCTTTTTTTAAGTAGTCATTGTCTGTATAAGCGGTAATAAAAATAGTAGGAGTATTATCACTAAAGGAGCGTAACTCTTCTAAAAGGGCTAAACCATTTTTACCGGGGACATTGATATCGAAGATGAAAATATCATATTTTTTTGTCTCTAAATGCTCATAGACTTCTTTAGAATCATAAGCATAATCCACTTCCCAAGACTCCTTAAGAAACTCAAGTAAAATATCTGATAAAACAGCATCATCTTCCATTAGTAATATTTTCAAAATAAACCTTTGTTTTAGCTACAATGTTACAATACTATATTATACAATGAAAACGGAAGCAAATGATAAAATTAATAGAAGTTTTATTGCCAATATTCCTATACTTTAAACTCTCTCCTTGCTTAACTTCGCTAAAATTAAAATAAATAAATTTTAATATTTGGAACAACTAAGATATGGCAAAAGTAAAACAAGAAGAGTCGATAGAAAAACAACTATGGAAAGCCGCAGATAAACTAAGAAAAAATATTGACGCCGCAGAATATAAGCATGTAGTAATGGGGCTTGTGTTTCTAAAATATATCTCTGATAGTTTTCTTGAACTTTATAACTCTCTAAAAGTTGAAGAAGAGATGGGTGCCGACCCTGAAGATAGAGATGAATACAAAGCTGAAAATGTATTTTTTGTTCCTCCAACTGCTAGATGGTCATTTCTTCTATCAAATGCAAAACTGCCTAATATCGGAAAAATTGTTGATGAAGCTATGGATGTTGTCGAAAAAGACAATCCATCGCTAAAAGGAGTACTTCCAAAAGTTTTTGCAAGAGACAATCTTGATAGTAAATCTCTTGGCGGACTTATCGACCTTATAGGAAATATAGCTTTTGGAGATGCAAAGGCTAGAAGTGCTGATGTGCTTGGTCATGTTTTTGAGTACTTTTTAGGTGAGTTTGCACTTGCTGAGGGTAAGCAAGGTGGGCAGTTTTATACTCCTAAAAGCGTAGTTGAACTTCTTGTAAAAATGTTAGAACCATACAAAGGTAGAGTATTTGACCCTTGTTGTGGCAGCGGTGGTATGTTTGTACAATCTGAAAAATTTGTAACCCAACATCAAGGACGCATCAACGATATTTCTATCTATGGTCAAGAGTCAAACCAAACTACATGGCGACTAGCAAAAATGAACCTTGCCATTCGAGGGATAGACTCTTCACAAGTAAAATGGAATAATGAAGGCTCATTTTTAAATGACGCCCACAAAGATTTAAAAGCTGACTTCATCATCGCTAATCCACCTTTTAATATAAGTGACTGGAGCGGTGATTTACTACGAAATGATGGTAGATGGAAATATGGAACTCCCCCAGAGGGAAATGCAAATTATGGATGGATACAACACTTTCTTTATCACTTAGCACCAACTGGAACAGCAGGTTTTGTAC
>ERZ890953.816-NODE-816-length-16931-cov-7.616793_pt1 | contig 16931 bp, 13 predicted proteins | sample MGYA00521264_ERZ890953 | MGnify/ENA primary metagenome ERZ890953 (study PRJEB32303, sample SAMEA104408629) | aquatic metagenome | biome: Brackish water; feature: Chemocline; material: water | place: Baltic Sea | collected 2014-10-26T21:54:00 | depth 200 m ...
TGGTTAACCAGTCTTTACAGGCAACGGCTTCAAGTCTTAATACATTTATCAAATACTTTTCAAGATCATTTTGGTTGTATTCAATATCAGAGAAATTCGATTTCTGAGTTGTATCTTCGAGAACAGTTTTTGGCGGTTTACCAAATAGATATTCGAGTTTAAGATCAACGGGGCAACTTTCATCATTTGAAGTAATAACAAATTCCATGTCATCACTAACCACACCTACTTTGTAAATTGGTGCTCTTTCGCGGTTGGATACTTTCTCGAGAGTAGGGTAGTCCTTTGCTTTGATAACTAACCCCATTCGTTCCTGCGATTCATTACCGAGTATTTCTTTAAATGAAAGTGTAGGATCACCAACTGGGAGATTATTTATATTAATTCGTGCACCAGTATCTTCCACCAGTTCACTTAGACTATTCAAATGTCCGCCAGCTCCGTGATCGTGAATTGAAACTATTGGATTATTTGACGATTCAGTCATTGATCGAATTGCGTTAGCAACCCTCTTTTGCATTTCGGGGTTTGCACGTTGAACTGCATTTAACTCAATATCATTTCCAAATTCACCGGTTGCTACAGATGAAACTGCACCTCCACCCATCCCAATTCGGTAGTTATCGCCACCAAGTACAACAATTACGTCACCTGCTTCGGGTTTATCTTTTTGAGCATCTGATGCTTTTGCAAAACCAACCCCCCCCGCCAACATAATTACTTTGTCGTAACCAAATTTTTTATCATTTTCATGATGCTCAAAGGTAAGAAGGCTACCGTTTATTAATGGTTGTCCGTATTTATTTCCAAAATCGGAAGCTCCGTTTGAAGCCTTTATCAATATCTCCTCAGGAGTTTGATAAAGCCACTTTCGTGGTTCGATGTTCATTTCCCAATCGTGATCTTCACTATTTCTTGGGTACGATGTCATATACACTGCAGTTCCAATCATGGGTATGGATCCTTTTCCACCTGCAAGACGGTCGCGTATTTCACCACCTGTACCAGTAGCAGCACCATTAAAAGGTTCAACTGTTGTAGGGAAATTGTGTGTTTCAGCCTTCAGTGAAATAACAGTGTCGATATCGCTGATCTTAAAATAATCAGGTTTATCCTGTGTTTCAGGAGCAAATTGCTCAACCCGTGGGCCTATTATAAAAGCAACATTATCTTTATATGCAGAAACCAGATTGCCGGGACTTTCAATTGATGTTTTCTTGATAAGTGTGAACAAACTATCTTTCATTTCTTTACCATCGATAATGAAAGTGCCATTGAATATTTTATGTCGACAATGCTCTGAATTAATCTGGGCGAATCCGTAAATTTCTGAGTCTGTAAGCTTTCGGCCTATTGTTACTGTTATCCCTTCAAGATATTGTACTTCGTCACTGCTCAATGCCAGTCCCTCATTTTCATTATATATGGAGATATCATCAATATATATAATCGATTCCGGTGATTCTGGAATATGAAATACTTGTTGATCAATGCCATTATATACCTGTTGAAGCATGGGATCGAATTTTGCTGTTTCTGAATCGGCAAGTACCATTTCTTCAATTCTAAATATTCCAGAAATACCCATGTTTTGAGTAATTTCGACAGCGTTAGTACTCCAGGGAGTAATCATTTCTTTACGGGGCCCAACATACTTACCTTCAAGTTTTGAAACCTTTAATTGAACGGCATCTCCAAAAAGCCAACTTAATTTTCTTAGGTTAAGTTCGTTGACGGTTGTTTGAGTTTCTACAAGAAAATATTGGGTCGGGTTAAACTGAAAAAAATAAACCATGGCTTTGTTTTATTATGCAGTAATAAAGTACGATGCAAATATATAAAAGGCAACCAAAGGAGTTTGTAATATATGGAGAAATTATGAGATAATTATTAAGACTGGAATTAACAATTACTTAATTAATTTATCCTCACTAACTCCGTATGCTTCGTTGGGTTCAATATTACCTGTTGGTTCTGCGTGAACAAGCACATCATATACATTTGGGAGTACTTCTTTAATTTTGTTTTCCACTGTATGCGAAAGTGCATGTGCTTCATTAAGACTAAGGGTTCCATCTATTTCAACATCAAGAGCTACAAGATATTGATGAGCCATCTTTCGTACTCTTATGCGATGGGGGTTTGATATACCATCTACTTTTTTTGCACAGGTAATTATTTTCTGATAAATTTCAGGATTATCCATGCCATCCATTAAATCACGATTACTTTGCATAAATATTCTGAATGCGATAAACATTATATAAATACTTACTGCAAAAGCAGTTATTAAATCAATAATAGGCATCTTTAATATAAAAGTAAAAACCAAACCTGCCAGCACAGATATAGATATTACAACATCATTTTGCATATTACGTGCATTGGCAATTAGCATTTGGCTATCGATGGATTTGCCTGTTTTTTTTAGGTAGAAAGCTAATCCGAATTTTCCGATGATTGAAATTACAATTACATAAATTGCAATCATATCTGGAATCCTGGATTCAATAGGATTAAATAACCTTTCGGATGTGGATATTGCCAATTGTGCTCCTGCGAAAAATATTATAAATGCAAGTAATTTTGTGGCAACCGTATCGGCTTTATTGTAACCATAAGGATACTTAGGATCAGGTGGGCGACCGATTATGTGAGCGGTGAATAGGGTTATTAATGATGTAAGTACATCACTTGCGGAATCAATACCATCGGCAATTACAGCAAAGCTGCCTGCCATAAGCCCTACAATAATTTTAAGGATGGAAAGTGCAGCATTTCCAATTATGGCTATCCATGATGCTTTGATGATTTTTTTTTCGCGTACTTGTATTGCCATATGGAATTTTTTCCAAATGTATAAAAAACGAGGATAGGAGTAACTATGGTCAAACCAAATATCTGGAGATATTTACACCATTCAGCGTAGTCGGAGACTACGCTGAAGGTAGGGTTGGAATCAATTATTATTTCAATTCAAGATTTGGAGTCGAAATAATAATTCCATACGTCCGATCAAGGAATAACTTCCGATTATACAGATGTATTGTATAGTGGTATTGGACCAACCCTAGGTTTAACAATTAAGGTAAATTGATCATTAAATGGTATTACTCATACCTGAGGGCTTTGGCAGGCACAATTCGTGTGATGTAGAATGTTGGAATTATCAATACCAGAACTGAGACGATAAAGGTTCCTAAATTTAGTAATAGGAAGTCTGTTACATGTAACTCAACAGGTACATAATCTACATAATATGATTCGGCGGATAATTTAATTAGATGGAATTTCAGCTGTACAACGTAAAATAATAATCCAATAAAGTTTCCCCAAATCATTCCCTTGAGTATAATTCCAGAGGCTTTGTAAAGGAAAATTTTACGTATCGAACTATTATTTGAACCCAGAGCCTTCAATAATCCAACCATACTTGTTCTTTCAATAATCAAAATTAAGAGTGTTGAAATCATAGTTATTGTTGCCACTATAATCAATAATGTAAGTATAACAATAACATTCATATCCAATAGGTTAAGCCAATTAAATATTTGAGGATATTCATCATAAACAACTACCGCGCTTATATTGTATGGGATAGTATTGTATAACTCAAATGCAGTATTTCTTATGTCCGAAATATCCCTAAGTATTATCTCAACACTACCCACTTCGTTTGTTTCCCAGTTATTGAGTTTTTGAATATGAAGTAAATCGCCAATAATATAAACATTATCAATTTCCTCCATTCCAGTATTATAAATTCCACTAACTGTGAATTTTCTACCTCTGGCTCTGCTCTCGCCCTCATCAATAAACCACATTCGTACAAAATCACCAATGCCAAGATTAAGTTTTTTTGATAGGATATTGGATATTAATATCTGGTCAGTTTTAACTGAATCAGAGATATTAGGAAAAGTACCTGCAACTATATTCTTCAACAAGAAACTATCATCGAAGTTACTATCAACACCTTTTAGAATTACTCCTTGTATTTGATCCTCAGTTTTTATTACTCCGGCTTTCTGACCTACCACTTGAACATGACTAATTTTCTTATTCAAATGAAGTTGACTTTCAAGTTCATCAGTAAATTCAATGGGTTTACCCTGCATTCCATGGTTATTATCAAAAAGCACCAGTTGAATATGGGAAGCAAACCCCATCACTTTTTCACTTACTGAACTCTTGAAGCCAATAACTACCGCAACCGAAATTATCATTAGTGCAAGACCAAGTGCAATACTAATTGTTGATATCCTTACAACTGGCTTTGAAAGATTATTCATTCTTCCGCTGGTAAGACGTCTTGCTATAAAATATTCGAAATTCAATGCAGTTATATATTTAAGTAGTTAATCAAGTGCAAATATAAACTAACTGTCATTAATCAGTTTGTATTCATAATACATATGATAATTAACAACTGTGATATTATAATTGCCACCTTTTTAGTATCTTGTATTTAGCCATAATTAATTGAGTAGTATATGAAAGTGATCCTTTCATTATATACTATTTGACACAACGGAAATTTAAACTATAATTGCAAATACAATAATAAATATGAATTTAAGAATAGTATCAATAACTGCAATACTGATCACCACATTGTTTTTATTGTCTTGTAAAAACAAGCAACTAAGGTTAGTGGAGTATGATGATATCAATTGTGGATCCGCACAAATTGAACTCTATATACCTGATTTATTAAATAAAAAAGTGGCGGTTGTTGCAAATCAATCATCAATGATTGGAGATATACATATCGTGGATTCTCTTTTATCACAAGGTATTAATATTAAGAAAATATTTTGTCCCGAACATGGTTTTCGGGGTAAGGCAGATGCTGGTGAAATGATAGTTGATGGTTTAGATTCAAAAACGAATGTTCCAATTATTTCACTATACGGATCACACAAAAAACCAACACCTGATGATTTAAGTAATATTGATATTGTAATTTTTGATCTTCAGGATGTTGGAGCCAGATTCTACACATACATATCTACACTAACATATGTAATGGAGGCTTGTGCCGAAAATGGTATTCCTGTAATTGTGCTTGATAGACCAAATCCAAACGGATACTTTGTTGATGGACCCATTATGGAAGAAGAGTATAGTTCTTTTGTTGGATTACACCCTGTACCAGTAGTTTACGGAATGACAATTGGAGAATATGCTAAGATGGTAGTGGGTGAAAGATGGATCAATCAATCGGATAGTTTAGATTTGAAAGTAGTTCCTCTTGAAGGATATTATCACAATATGATAGTAAAACTTATAACAAAACCATCTCCAAATCTACCCAATTGGCAGTCAGTATATTTGTATCCCTCAATCTGTTTTTTTGAGGGGACAGTTATGAGTGTTGGTCGCGGAACTGAATTTCCGTTTCAGGTATTTGGTCACCCTGAATATAATCTCGGGAGTTTTGTTTTTACCCCTACGAGTACCGAAGGGGCAACAACTCCACTTTATAATGGGGAACAATGTTACGGAGCAAACCTCAGTAGTTATGCTGAGAATTACAAAAAAAATGAAAAAACCATTAACCTTAGCTGGTTAATTGGAGCCCATGAAATAATGAGTAGAAATGGAGAATATTTTATTAACTATTTCGAAAAACTTGCTGGTACATCCGAATTAAGAAATCAAATTAATATTGGGTTAAGTGAAGATGAGATTAGGAAAACATGGCAACCAGGGATCGATGATTTTATGATTATAAGATCGAAATATTTGCTGTATGACTAATAAAGATAATAATGATTACTATAAGGATGTGGCTTTGTACTATGATGAAGACGCTAATTTAGGTTTTGAAGTCAGAGCAGGTGTTAATACTAGTTTGGATAGAATCAGGAAAGATTTCAGAAAAATAACTACAGAATATGAGTTAAATGATGTTCTGGAAATTGGTTGTGGGCCTGGGTTTGATATACATTGGTTTGCGTCAAATTATCCAGATAAAAACTTTATGGCAGTTGATATTTCGGAAGAAATGGTGAAGCTTACCCAAAAAAGACTTAACAAAGACCAGATAAAAAATGCAAAAGTTATTCAATCGGATGAACGCTCACTTATTGATAAATTTGGAGAAAACAGCTTCGATTTGATATACGTTTACTTTGGAGCACTAAATACCGTTGAGGATTTAAACTTTTCATCAAGCCAGATACATAAACTACTAAAACCAAATGGAATAGCGGTGCTCACTTTCGTAAACAAGTGGTATTTACGAGAATTACTGGTGCAGGTCATCAAACTAAATTTTAAAATTGCGTTTGCTCGGCTAGGGAAAGTATGGGGAGGATATTCAGTAAACCGGTTTTTGCAATCACATTGTTATAGTATTGGCTATATTAAAAAGGCATTTTCACAATTTTCTTTATTACAACGTAAAGGATACAGCATTCTTTATCCGCCGTGGTATAACGATCATAAAATTAAGAGCAACAAACAGAAGGCAGACAAACTATGGAACATTGATCAAAAACTGCAAAAAACAAGTCTTTGGTCAAAGGGTGAATATACTTTGTTTGTTTTTCAGAAGTGATGATAATATAATTCCAAATGATATCGTAATTCTGATTTTTTGGATTATTATAATTCATTGTATAATTATTGGAAAAATGCCAATATTCCATTTCTCCAATACTCCACACCATATACTTAATAATATCAGCTGCTCCATGTGTGCTATCCAACTTCAGCTTTTTAATTGGTGGATTATTTAATCCTTAACCTTTGCAAGTGTTTGAGTTAGATTATTAAATGGAAAGTCTTTTATTATTTCCTGATAGTTCGAAGTTAGTATGATATTTGATGTAAATGCTTCCATTGCTGCAACTTCCAAACCATTAACATATATTTTCTTATAATTAACAATCTCACTATCAAAATGCGTGGAAACCTGCAAGGCAAATTCCTTTTGCGTTTTATGAATAGGTGAGAATATATTGTACACTCCACCTTCAATTTTATTCTCGGAATACTTAACCATTAGCTTTGCAGCATCATCAACATCAATTAACGACATATAGTTTTCCCCATTCCCGAATAATGGAACAATATTTTTCTCAGATATATTTTTAAGGTAGAACCATGAAAACCATGAGCCATTGCCCAACAACCATGGAAAACGGAGTATAATAACCGGAGTATTATTTTTTTGTGATGCCCTCACAATTGGTAATTCGCCTCTTAAATATTGACGTGCATAACTTATTGGAGCTAGTGGAGATTTCTCGTCATGGGCATTTATACTATTTCCGTAACATAAACTACCTGAGGCAAAAAGTAGAGGTGCGATAATCCCGCTTTTTTCAATCTGCCGCAATAAATAATTATTTAGCCTTGATGCTTTAAATGCTGCTATACTTCGTCCCAACTTCCTGAAATATGGAAAAGTTGGGCGGGCACAATGAAATATAGCCACGGGGTTTATCTCATTTATTCTTTTCGCAGTCAGTCCATTAATGCCTCCTGTAATTACAGAAATATCATCTTTACTATCAATAATTGATTTGTTTTGAACAGCATAAATCTCATATCCTTTATTGTGCAATTGACGAATAACTGCTGATCCAAAAAAGCCTGATCCCCCGATTACAATTACAGCTCGCATTTTGATTGAATTATTAGTTTTGAATTGTTTTCAAGGGCTTGTAGGATATTTGTCTGATAATTGTCGGGATGATTTTTTGAAATATGCAATGTTGTACAAAACGCCTGATCATAGTTTTCCATGGGATAGGACTTCTTCCTCCATTTGGCACGCCATTTACGATCTGTAATCCGCATGAAAAAACTATTTAGTTTATCGGCCCCAAGTGCATTTATAAGAGACTCAAAAAAAGTCTTTATATTCTCTTTCCTGTCAGACAATAAAAACCTAAGATCTTGTTCATTTGTCTCGTTTGGTAAATAATCAGATAACCAGCTATTTTGGTGTTTCAATTTAATTATTAATTCCTTGTTATAGACAGGTAACAAGGTCACTGTTTCTATTGCAGAGTACACATTCTTCTGATCGATTTCCAGAGCTGATTCATCAATAAAATAATTCATACAATAATAATGCTCGTGTCCGGTAATAAAGGTAAATTTCTTGAATAAATGTAGTAGGGTTCTGGCAATCCAGAGTCTGTTTGTTTTTGCAATGATAAAATAATCGATGTCGGCATCTTCGTCAGCATAGTACTTCGAAAGCGATCCTGATATGGCTATGGAAACAACGAATGGAAATCTTTTTATTACTTTTACAAACCGCGATGACCTATAAAGAAGATCGATGGCTCGATCATTTCCTTTTTTACGTTCAATCGACCATGATGGCTCATCCTTTTTGCAATAGAACCCCTCATTTGAAAAATACACAGAACTATTTTGCTTCATTACAAGTAACTGAGAAACAACATCATTCAAGCTACATTTGAAATTCATAAAACGATGTATTTCCTCTGGTAGGAGGGGGTATTTGAATAATTCAAAATACTCGAGAGTTGAATTAATCTGTTCCTGTATTGCAGATATGTTTTCTGTTGTATTATTCAATTCTAAAAAGAATTTTGGAATGTGGTTCTGAATTTTTTTTCTATGTCTTTTAAAAGCGGCCGGTTATTAATATACTCTATATCTGAATTTTCTGTATAATACATATAACTCATTATCTGATGTCTAATTGTGGGCGCTTGTAAAAATATGATGAATATATAAGACAAAAATAAACAATTCCCTGTTGTCGCTCTAATACTGATTCTGTCATAAAAAACATAAAAACAATTAGTATAATCCAATGTGAAATAAAAAGCTTTGATTGTGGTATCATCAGTAAACTTAATATCATAGCAACCAAAAGTATAACTCCGATGAGCCCACTTCTTACAAATGTTTCAACAAATTGATTATGAAAGTTATAATTTAAGTATCCAATATCATCAGTTCCTTCATAGCCGGTATATAGTCCATATTCAATATATTTTTCGTTTAGTAATTTCTGTGCATCCAATATGCCAACTCCATTAATCCAGGCATTGTTTTCCTCTAATATTTTGATCCCAAACCTTGCCTGAATTAACCTAAGGTTTAGTCCATTCATCGGGGAATCATATTTATATTTACTAGCAAAAACCTCTTCCAGATTAGGTTTCAACAGTTTGTTTAACCTTAAACCAACCGGCACTATAATTATCAACCCTAGTATTATTATGATTGGGATAATTATTTTTCTCCGTAAAAAAGTATAGATCAATTGCTCTCTGTATTTCAAAACAAATAAAGGAATACCAATACCTATCATTAGTTTTGATGCTGCTAAAAACAGCAAGACTAATAATAATACTATAATAACATATTTCCAGGTTCTGTTTTTTGATAGCCATGTTAATTCATTTATTTGGAAAAGAACTGCTATCAGAAATAAACTTGTATATATAGCACCGGAGTGGAATGGAGAAATTAGCTTATGGTATGTGAAATATGAGAAATCCATTTCAGGTAAAAATCTCCAGGTTGACTCCAAAAGCATAATCAATCCTGAAAAAGTTAAGGATAATACCAGGGCAGTTAATGCAATCTGAGTAAAAGTATTTTTCTCGATTTTACCAAGTAAAAACAATAGTGGAATTACCAAAAACGGTAACATTTGTTCAAGTTCTTTCCAGGTTTGAAGATTGAACAGGTTATTAAAAACGCCCATTGCATGCAATAAAAAGAAAACAAACGGTAGCGACAAATGAACTAATTGCCTGCGAACAATGCTATGTGGCTGTCTAATATAAGATACTATCAGAACCAATGTTCCGATTAGAATCGATAAACTGTTCAACCGAATCGAAACAGGTAAAGTAAACCATATAAAAAACCACACCCACTCTTCCGATGAATACTTTATTCTATATGTGGTAAGCAGCTTCCTCATATTTGTTAGTAATTATTTCCCAGTTGTAGTCCTCCATTAATAGCTTTAGGTTTCCGGCAATTTGCTCCAAACTTATTGCATAAGGATTATCCTGATTCAGCAGTTCAACTAATTGATCGGCAGTATTAAAATATGAACCCCCTTGTTGTAATACCCCCTTGTTAAAAACATTATTGTGAGCCAGCACACGACTTTGGGCAGCCATAGCCTCAAGCAATGAAGGATTTGTGCCTCCAACAGAGTGACCATGAATATAATAGCGTGAGAAATGCCGTAATGAGTCAAGTAATACTTTATCATAATTTGCATTACAAAATTTGATTCTGGCGTTACCTTTATACTCCTCCTTGAGCTTGTTACCATAACTATTTTCATTTCCGAAAATCACTAATGGGACATCTTCAACATTGGATAGGTTCTTAGCTTTGATTGCCATCTCAATGTTATTTTCAGGAACCATCCTGGCAATTAACAAATCGTATTTATTTGGAGTAAGCTTGTATTCTGCTAAACGTTTTTCATCAAAAACATTTGGGATTTGAACACCGTAGGCAATATGCAAAACAGGTGTATTGTATTTTTGCTGCACATATTCCAATATTCCGATTGAATCGGCAATAAGTAAATTGCTTTTTACAGCAGCCAACTTCTCGGCTTTTTTAAGAAACTTCTGTACCCTTTGCGAATACTTCGATCGCTTCCACTCCAATCCATCCATATTAGTGATATGCCTTGCTTTTGAATCCCAAAGCCAATGCCATACGGAATCACTTGTATATCCCATGTGAAATATTACATCGTGGTTTTGAAAGCGTGAAGAAATATTGCATTTTAAATCGTAGATAAATTGCCCGGCTGATCCAATCCTGTTTTCGGGGTCGTATTGATATATTAATTTCACTCCATTCCAGATACTATCTTTGTATGTTTGTAAACTAGAACAATAAACTACCACTTCATGTCCTTTTGCCATAAGTCGTGGGGCAAGCTCCTGAACGGCTGCCTCATATCCTCCATATTGATTAGGAATACCACGAGTGCCAATAATACCGATGGATAATTTCTTAGTCAACATTGAGTGCTTTTTTATATGACAAAAGAGTTTTTTTTGCTGTATGATCCCAAGTATAGTTTTCAAGAATCACCTCCCTGAATTCAAAATTTGTTGGCTTATTTAATTGTATTTCAATAGCATCCTGTATACTTTTATTGTCGATTACATCGCAAAATGAAGCATGATTTTTAAAATAATCCATAGTATCACCACCATGTCCTACAACCAGGTTACATCCCATAACTCCTGCTTCAAGTGAACTCAAACCAGTAGTTTCAAACCAACTGGGAAGTGCATGAACTTTTGATTGAGCGTAATGCATTAATAATTTTTCTTGGGGCATAAAATCGAAAAATTGCACGTTCGATCCGGCAATTTTCCTGCAATAATTATTATAATATATATGGTTTGGTGGTGATTTCCCAATTATTACAAGTTTGACACCCAGGTCTTTAGTTGCCTCAATAAGTCGGTGTTGGTTTTTTAATCCATATATCTGTCCAACACAAATAACTTGATTATCAATTCTATCAATTTTCGGAATATTTTTGAAAATATCCGTATTTATTCCGTTTGGAATTACCACATACTCTTTTGAAAAGCTGTAGTCTTTTTTAATTCTCAAGAACTCAGATTCTGAGTTAGGTAGTATAAGACGAGCATTAGACAGAATCTTTTTTACTGCTCGTTTATGTCCAAGCAGATATTCTTTGCTTGCAAGTTTATCCTGGTTTAATAAAAATCGGAAATTATTTTTTACAAACTCTGCATTATTCTTCCCAAGTAGACCAAAAAATAGTTTCAGAACACCTACTCGCCCATGATGATCAAATTGTGAGTAATCTAAATAAATACTACTAACAACGTATGGTACTTTACTTTTTGAGATGTGTAACAGGTGGTCGGCTGGTCGGATTAAGTTGAAAAGATGTAACAGGTCATATTTACCATAATCAATTTTATCAGTTGAAAGTTTAATATCAACTTCAACATTTAGTTTTCGTAAGGCAATGGCAGTATTATTCACTTGCATGCTATCACCACCCTTAACGTGATTAATTGTTGAACGAACAATGAATGCTATTTTCATTGATTTTCTCATACTGAATCAAGTTTTCGTTGATATGGAAGGGTGTCAAAATCAATAAATCTAACGCCAAAAACAATAGCCCATATTCCAAGTTCGGCAATATTCGTGATAAAACTTCCTGTAAACTGATAGATCAAAATAAACAGGAACAGCACTAGTGCATATAGATTTGAATAAATGCGAAGTTTAATAAAGAAATAGATTTCCAAGAATAATTTAAATACAAATCCATACACACCATAAATTGCTAGCATTTCGGCCATCGAATTAGGAATTCGCACAACTGTTTCTAATGTGCCATGGTATTCGTAGTAATTAACAATCATATCATGAGCAACGATCTTGATTTGACCAGGACCAATGCCAAATATTACACCATGTTCAATAATAATGTCTTTGGCAAACATAAATGAATATACTAATCGTCCCATTGCGCTTGTGTCCTGTCCTTCAAAAATATTTTCCAACCTAAAATAAATTGGATTTTCAGGCCAGATAAAAAATAATAAGACAAATAAAATTATCAAAAAGGTTGTACTAAGAATGCTAAACTTTTGGAGAGAGCCGGGAATTTTAGTCCAGAAGATAATCACACTTATTAAAAGTGCAATTAATAATGCTCCCAGTACACCAAATGAAAATGAAAGTAACAAAGGGATAACTGAAGCCAGAAAAACTAGCATTGGGTGCTTTTCCTTATCGTAGAAAACCCTCATTATAAAATATAAGAAAACAGGCATCATTATTAACGAATAATAAGATGCTTCATAGGTAAACAGCTTTAACCTCGGTATCAGTTCCAGGCCTTTGGTAAGTGCAACGTCGTACCATAACAAATCACGTATTGACGCAAAAGGTAAAATGATAATGGCCAACACTACAAAAAAAGTATTGATAATTAATATCTTGCGAAAAACAATATCTATTAAATATTTGTATTTTTTTATGAAATAATACGCAGTAATCAAAAATACTAAGGCAGTAATTACCATGATGTTAGATACCATAAAGCTCTGCAACTCAACTCCTGATAGTAATTGAAAAGGAATTGGAATGATTAGTGCAATTGCCCAAATGTAAACCTTTCTTAATTTCTTTTCTTTAAATAGGAAATATGCCATTACCGGAGTAAGTATTGTAGTGTACAACAATCCTTGTGGCAACAAAAAACTATTGAAAAAGAAATAAATGATCAAATAGATGATCAGATGATTGTATTGATATTCTTTTGTCATTCAAGCAATAACTTTATATGGAATCTTTTTTTATTCAAAAAATAACTATAGAAAATCAGTAAAGATAAGAATCCTAGCCCTATTGTAAGCCATCCTTTATCGAAAATTATAATTGCAGAAATTAAAAAAGACGGGATCATTGTAATAATTGTTTCCTTTATCCAATTGTCTTTCAGTAGTTTTCTGTCGATAAGTAAATACTCGAGAGGGACAAGTATTGCAAGGGCAACAATTTGACCGATAATCAAACTCTCAGCCGTTGGTACTATCCAAAAGGCAATTAACATACCTACTATAATACCAATCTTATACATGAACTCCAGAGATGTTATAAACCTTAACATTTTCAATCCATTAAGATAAAATAATGGAACAATTGTCATCACTAAAAATGTTTCGAATATTAAAAATAGCCTGAAGTAGCTCTCCATTTTTTGAAACTTATCAGGGCCAAGCCAAAGCGTAAACAATGGTTCATACAGTAAAAACGTAACGAAAATTGCCAATAAGCTTATCCCAACCGAAAACCCTCTGAGAGTTTGAAAATATATTGTGACATTTTGTTCAGACTCTTTCTTGCGAGCAACTTTTGGAAATAACCAGCTAACAATTGCTCCAAAAGCCATATGCATATGATTGGATATTGTTGATGCCAATATGTAATATCCCGCAATAGCGGGTCCTAAAAAAATTGCAATTACAAACCTGTCTAATTGATACGCAAGTACCGATATAATTGTTTGTAACCATGTCCAGAACCCAAAATGGAAAAGTTCGTTTCGCTCTTTCACACTAGTATGCCGGCTAAATTTATAGTTGGGCATTAATCTATAGGCAATAAATGCCTGAACAACAAACATTAATATGTTAATGATCAAATTACTGACAAATATTTCCCAGATACTATAACCTAATATTACAATTACAACCTGAGCTGCAAGAACAACTAATTTTGAAAAGATACTGTAGACAGATGCCAGATCGTATCGTTCGAAACCCTTTAAGATACTTTGATAAAGTAATTCCCAAAATTTTACTGATATAAGTAAGGTTGCAACAATCAGTATTTTGTCAAGATTGTCTTTAAATACCTCGATTCCAAAATAAGTAATGGTTGTGGCAAGCAATGCAATTACTATTGTTCCAATACTAATCCATCCAATTAATTTTGTAGAAGAATTAATATATGCATGTAGCTTATGGCTGTTTCCTTTTCCCAATGCTTCGGCTACATGAGCAATAATTGAGTTTCCCAAACCAAAGCTGATAATATTAACAGCTATATAAACATATGAATTAACAAGCATCCAAATACCAAAACTATCCTCACCTAACTTATTGATAAATAATGGTGTGATAGCCAAAAAAGCAATGGGATATAGCAATATATTAGCCAGGTTCCATGTCGAATTTTTAATGTTCCCGGATGGTTTCTGCATTATTTTATTTGAAATTTGTGTAATAATAATATTTATTTCGTACTTAGCAGAATAATTATTTCAATAAGTTTGTAAAAATTAAATCTGATCATGGATAATAAATCATTTTCACAATCAAAAGAAGAAGGAAAAAGGACATGGAGAGCCTTGCAAAATCAATGGGGTGAAGCATTGGGTTTTTTTGGTGCCATGTTCTCAAGTTTATTGTTGTTTATTAAAAAACAGGCGTTGTGGTTTATATTATTTGCAGTAATCTTTGGCACATTCGGCGGTGTATATGCATGGATGAAGAAGCCAGTATATCATAGTGAGATGACCGTTTCATACGCTCAACTCGAGAAAAAAATATATGCAGATATGTTGTTCAAGCTTAATCAACTACTCGAAAGTAAACAGTATGAAAGTTTAGGATTTCTTTTAAACATGTCGGTTGATCAGGTTAAACAAATCCATTTGATTGATAGTAAAAATATTAGATACGAGCCATTGGTAAATGATATCAGCATTGAAAAAGTTCCCTTTTATATTATTGTTGATGTTTATGATCCTGATATATTGCCCGAACTTGAAGAGCAACTGGTTAATTACATAAGTGTATCTGACTTTGTTTATGAAAGGTTACAGCTCAATGAACGTAATTATAGAAATGAGATAATCCACATGAAAAATCAAATGATTTATATGGATTCGTTGAAAACAATGCTATTGAGCGATTGTAGTAATCTGGATGCAGATGCAGTTGTTAACCTCGAAAACCTGAATAAAAATCAAAACGAAATTTTTGGCCGTATCAGGGATTTGGAAGCTGCACTTCAATTCAACAAAAACATAGAAATTATGGATGGTTTTATAGCACAGGAAATACCATTATCCAATATAATTATCAGGTTTATTTTGCTTGGAATGATTGTTGGCATTGGATTAAGATTATTTTGGCTCATGGTAAAATAGTGCTAACTAGGGTCATTAAATTCCATATCTTAAAATTTACAACTAGTAATACATTAATAAATGACATTAATAAAATCCATTTCAGGAATAAGAGGTACAATTGGAAATGAACCAGGTAACAATCTCACTCCTCTCGACATCGTTAAATTTACTGCTGCATTTGCATCTTTAATGAAATCAAATCAACCCACCAAAAAATTAAAATTTGTAATTGGCCGAGATGCCCGAATATCAGGAATGATGGTTGAAAACCTTGTTGTTTCAACCTTGTCGGGAATGGGAATTGATGTAATAAATACAGGGCTTTCAACAACCCCGACTGTTGAAATGGCTGTAATTAATCATAATGCAGATGGTGGCATAATTATTACCGCAAGTCATAACCCAAAACAATGGAATGCACTCAAATTATTAAATGGAAAAGGAGAGTTTATTTCTGGTACTGAGGGTGAAAAAGTGCTTCGAATAGCAAAAAATGAAAATATTATTTTTTCCGAAGTTGATGATCTTGGTAAAGTGGAATATAACTCATCAACAATAGAAGAACATATAAAGCAAATAATCGACTTAAAGCTTGTTGACAAAGAATTAGTAAAAAAGGCTGGATTTAAAGTTGCTATTGATGCTGTTAATTCAACTGGTGGAATTTCAATACCTCCTTTGTTGAAGGCACTTGGCATTGATGAAATTATTGAATTGTATTGTGAACCAACCGGCGAATTCCCGCATAACCCTGAGCCCCTGCCTGAAAATTTAACTGAAATCTGCAAATTAGTTGTTGAAGAAAAAGCTGATATTGGTGTTGTTGTTGATCCTGATGTTGATCGACTAGCCTTAGTTATGGAAAATGGTGAACTATTTGGCGAGGAGTACACTCTGGTTGCTGTTGCTGATTACATATTACAAACGCAAAAAGGAAATACAGTTTCAAATCTAAGTTCAACAAAAGCTTTGAGGGATGTGACAGAAAAAGCCGGAGGTAGCTATACTGCATCAGCAGTTGGTGAGGTTAATGTTGTGGACAAGATGAAAGAAGTAAAAGCTGTTATTGGCGGTGAAGGTAATGGTGGAGTTATTTATCCTGAGCTGCATTATGGCCGTGATTCTCTTGTGGGAATTGCGCTCATACTAACTTATCTGGCAAAAAGAAAAATAAAACTTAGTGAGCTTAGAGCAGAATATAACGATTACTTTGTTTCTAAAAATAAAATTGAACTAAATGCTGACATGG
>ERZ890953.818-NODE-818-length-16905-cov-6.912522_pt1 | contig 16905 bp, 21 predicted proteins | sample MGYA00521264_ERZ890953 | MGnify/ENA primary metagenome ERZ890953 (study PRJEB32303, sample SAMEA104408629) | aquatic metagenome | biome: Brackish water; feature: Chemocline; material: water | place: Baltic Sea | collected 2014-10-26T21:54:00 | depth 200 m ...
CATAAATTCAAAAGCAACGCTTATTATTAGCAATGATATAAAATTTTATCAGGGCAAAATAGAAGTGATGAATAGTCGTGCTTTTGTTGAAAAATATATAGAGAAAACAATATGCGATTAGATAATTACTTAGTAGAAAACGAGTTTGTAGATAGTCGAAATAAAGCACAGACTATTATAAAAGATGGACTTGTTGCTGTAAATGAACAAATAATCAAAAAAAGTTCTCTTAAAATAGAAGAGGGTGATGTAGTTGTAGTCAAAGAGCATAAGAATTATGTCTCCCGTGCAGCTATTAAATTAGAAGAATTTCTACATGATATTGCTTTAGATGTAAGTAAAAAAATTGCTTTAGATATTGGTTCATCTACTGGTGGCTTTACTCAAGTGTTGCTTGAGCGTGGAGTGAGTGAAGTGAGTGCTGTAGATGTAGGTACAAACCAACTTCATCCAAGTATAAAAAATGATAAACGAGTTTTTTCTTATGAATCTTGCGATATTAGAAATTTTGAGAGTGAAAAAACTTTTGATTTAGTAGTAAGTGATGTTGCCTTTATCTCACTCTTATATATTTTAGATGATGTGCAGAGATTAGCTACAGATGATATAATACTACTTTTTAAACCACAATTTGAAGTAGGGCGAGAAGTTAAACGCGATAAAAATGGAGTGGTTTTAGATAAAAAAGCTATAGCAAAAGCAAGAGAAAAATTTGAAGATGCTTGTAAGTTAAAAGGATGGAATTTGATAGAACAATCGACCTCAAAATTAACAGGAAAAGAGGGCAATCTTGAATACTGCTACTACTATAAAAAATAGCACAGCCATCGCTATTGGTGGTTTTGATGGTATGCATATAGGGCATCAAGCACTTTTTAATAAGCTTGGAGAAAATGGCACGATAGTTGTTATTGAAACAGGATATGCAAACCTTACCCCTGCACATGAACGTGAAAAATTCTCCCACCATCGTATAATTTATTTAAAATTAGAAGATATCCGCCATTTAGATGGGCAAGGATTTATTGAACTACTAAAGATGAAATTTCCAAAACTTAGCAAAATTGTTGTTGGATACGATTTTCATTTTGGCAAAGATAGAAAATACTCTTTTAAGGATTTAAAAGAGATGTTTGATGGTGAGGTTATAGTTGTAGAAGAGGTGCAACATAACAATGATGCTGTTCACTCTCATAAGATTCGTGCTAAACTTCAAATAGCTGACATAAAAGGTGCCAATGAATTTTTGGGGCATAATTACACCATAGTTGGTAAAGTAATTAAAGGACAAGGAATTGGAGCTAAAGAGTTAGTCGCAACCATAAATGTGGAAGCACCAGAATTTTTAGCACCTAAAGAAGGAGTTTATGTAACTTTAACACGCATTGACAATGAAGAGCATCTTCACCCTTCTGTCTCATTTTTAGGGCATAGAATCTCTACCGATGGAAGTTTTGCCATAGAGAGTCATATTTTAGATACTGAAGTAGTTTGCAGAAAAACAGCAAGTATTAGTTTCATATCTTTTTTGAGAGAAAATAAAAAATTTGATACATTAGAAGAACTCAAAAAAGCAATTAATAGTGATATAAACAGAGCAAAAAAAGAACTAAAATTTTTACAATTATAAAAGAGAGATTATGGATAGAATATATTTAGATGAAAAAGAGCCGATACATTTTAAGTTTGAACAAAACAGAGAAGATTTTATTGTTGATGAAATAGGTTTAAAGTGGAAGGGTAATGGTAATTTTGCAATTTATCATGTAGAAAAAGTTGAGCTAACTACTTGGGATATGATAGCTGTTTTTGCAGAATTTTTAAATATAACGGCTGAAAAAATAGGGTATGCAGGCTTAAAAGATAAACATGCAACAACCACACAGTATATTTCGGTTGAAGCAAAGTACGAAAGAGAGCTTAAAAAATTTAAACATCCTCAAATTAAGATTTTAGATACTACAAGACATACTCATAGCATACGAATGGGTGATTTAGAAGGTAATCGTTTTAAAATTAATCTTTTTGAAATAAATCCTATTCAAGCTGGACAAATAGAAAAATTAGCACGAAAAAGTGAAAAACTAGGATTACCGAACTATTTTGGGTATCAAAGATTTGGACGAGAAGAAGATTCTATAAAACAAGCAACCGAGATGGTAGCGGGTGATTTATACATTAACGATTCTAAAGTTAAAAAATTTCTTGTTTCTATCTACCAAAGTGTACATTTTAACGAATGGTTAGCAGACCGAGTTATGATGAGTAGAGAGAAAAATGGAGGAAAGTTTTTACTCCTTGAGGGTGATTTATATATGACAAGTGAAGATAAACTTTTTACTCCTAAGCAGACACAACAAAAAGATTTTGAAGCAAAAAAAGTAGTGCCGACAGGTCTGCTTTGTGGTCGTGATGTTTTTCGCTCACGAGGAGAAGCTGGTGAAGTAGAAGCAAAATACGATGATGGTTTTGTATATGAAAAAGGTCTTCGTCGTCGTGCTATTGTTTTTCCAAAAGATATAATCATTAACTATAAAAACAATTTTGATATTATGAATATAGCATTTACTTTGCCAAAAGGCTCGTATGCTACAGTATTTTTAGAAAATATAGCGAGTAAAATGTTTAAAGCAAAAAAGGTAAAGCAAAAGGGTAAAAAGTAATTTTTACCACTCCTCTTCATCGTCATTGATTTCTGAATCGTCGTAAGGATCCATATGTATGAGGATGTGTGTTTTTTTATCCTCAAAGAGAGCTTTAATTTTGGCTTCGATTTTATCGGCAACTAAGTGTGCATCATAAAGCGAAATACTGACATTAAAAACTGCATGAACAGAGATGAAAATATGTGAACCTGCTTCTCTAGTTTGTAAAAAATGATGAGCAGTGATAACTGGTTCAGCCTTTATAATCGCTTTTATTTTCTTTATATCTTCAACTGGTAGAGCAGCATCTAAAAGCATTAAAATACCCTCTTTGATAATAGGAATAGCAGAATATATCATGTAGAATGAAATCGCTATACCTAAGATAGGGTCAATCAGTTGTATGTTGGTGTAATGAATAGCTCCAAGAGCAAATAAAACAGCACCGTTTGAAAAAAGGTCTGTTTTATAGTGCAGGGCATCAGCTTTAATAACCATATTTTTAGTTTTGTTTGCAACATAGTTTAAAAATGCCACAAGAAGTGCAGTAATAATAAAAGAAGCAACCATTACAGCAATACCCTCACTCATATGCTCCATAGCTTTTGGATGTACAATTTTTGAAAGTGCTTCATAGAGTATAAAAAGTGCTGAGAGAGATATGACTGTTCCCTCAATTACAGCGGCAAGAGGTTCAATTTTACTTCTTCCAAAGTGAAAAGCATCATCTGGATTTTTTTCAGAGTTATGGAGTGCAAAATAATTAAATAGCGATACTGTTAAATCCAAAAAACTATCAATTGCAGATGCTAAAATAGCAATAGAACCACTCATAATCCCAATAGTCATCTTCATTAAAACTAAGAGTGCTGCTGTGCTTGTTGAGACTACAGTAGCCTTTTTTTCTAATCGCATAAAAATCCTTATAATTTGGATACAATTATAGTAAAATAAATCTATTATAGTGATTAAAATGAATTTAGAAGAATTGAGAATAGAGAGACAGAAGTGGATGACTTGGAAAAATATCGCTCCACTTCGTCAAATGGTGGAGAATTTAGAAGATGTTGATTGTCAGGTAAAACTAGCTGATAGGGTAACAATCAGTGGTGATTTTGATGAGAAAAAACTACATGATAATGCTAAGCTTTTAATGCCTTGGCGCAAGGGTCCTTTTGAAATAGGTACTACTTTTATAGATAGTGAATGGCAAAGCCATATTAAATATAATCTTCTTAGACCACATTTTAATTTAAAAAATAAAAGAGTTGCCGATATAGGGTGTAACAATGGTTACTATATGTTTCGTATGCTTGAAGATGCTCCAAAAGCTTTAGTTGGCTTTGATCCATCGCCTTTATACAAAACGCAGTTTGACTTTATAAACCATTTTGTCAAAAGTGAGATTGTTTATGAACTTTTAGGAGTTGAGCATTTAGAATTTTATGAAGAGAAGTTTGATACTATTTTTTGTTTAGGTGTTTTGTATCATAGAAGTGATCCGGTTGCTATGCTGAAGTCTTTGTTTAAAGGTTTAGATAAAAAAGGTGAAGTGATTTTAGATACTTTTTATATAGATGGTGATAATGAGATGTGTTTATGTCCTGAATCATCGTATTCTAAAATTCCAAACATCTATTTTGTACCAACTATTAAAGCTTTAAAAAATTGGTGTTTAAGAGCTGGATTTAAAACATTTGAAGTCTTAGAGATTTCTGTAACTGAGGCAAATGAGCAGAGAAAAACAGAGTGGATAGAGGGACAATCTTTAGAAGATTTTTTAGACCCAGAAGATAAAACAAAAACAGTAGAGGGTTACCCAGCACCTGCTAGAGTATATGTAAGATTGATTAAGGATAAGTAATGAGCGAAAAAATATTAGATGATGATGACTTAGAATTAGAAGAATATAAAGATGAGGCAGAGAAACAGGTTATTCTTAGAACCCATGAAAGAATTAATAGAGACTTAAATGGAGAGATTATCAAGCATGAAATTGGATATGTAGAACTAAGACTTACTACTACTGCTGAAATGGTGGCAGATAGTTTAGGTCTTATTCATGGTGGTTTTATTTTTAGTGCAGCAGATTATGCTGCAATGGTTGCCGTTAATGAGCGTAATGTTGTTTTAGTAGCGAGTGATTGTCAATTTTTATCACCAGTTAAATTTCATGATGAAGTGAATGTTATTGCAAGAGTGAGACATAAAGAGGGCAGAAAAAGAAATGTCCATGTAGAGGCTTTTGTTCTTGATATAAAAGTATTTGAGGGTGAGTTTAAGACTGTTATTACTGAAAAACACATTTTAAAACTCAAACTCCTTGATCAAGATGAAACTGCAGGGGGAGTTATTTAACTCTTTGTAGCTGTTAAAAGAAAAACACCAAAGTCTCGATGAGGTTTATTAATGGTATTTATATTTTCAAATTTTATATCTTTAAACCCACACTCTTGGACAATGCTTACAAGTGTTGCTTTATCAAATCCAAAATGAAAAACTCCTATATTATCTGAATGAAAAGTTCCATCTTCACTCTCTAAATCAGCAATAGAGATAAAACCATTTTTTTCTAAATTGTTATGAATTGTAGTGAAAAAATCTTTTAAATTTTCTACATGATGTAAGGTCATAGAACTCACTAAACCATCAAATTTTTGAGAGAGTGGCTCTTTGATAATGTCTTGACACAAGGGAATGATATTTAAATTTTCTCTATTTTTTTCCTCTAGTTTTTCAAGCATTTTAGGAGATGTGTCGACACCATAAACTTTTTTTACACTCTTTGCAATCTCAAAACCAAGTAGTCCAGTACCTACACCAAAGTCTAAAATCTCCATATTATCATGTAGTTTTATCTCTTTTGCAATTGCATCGGCAATAACTTTTGCTCCATTGACCTGTATGTCACCTTTATCCCAATCTTTCGCTTTTTTATCAAAATGGCTCATAATGAATTTATCCAGTAATCAGAGTATTGTTGTTCTTGTTTGATAGTTGTTGTTCCACCATGTCCGGGATAGAGTGTTTTATCAAAATTTAATAACTTAAATTTAGCAAGTGACTTTTTCATATCTTGGGGTGAGGAGTAAGGAAAATCAGTACGACCAATACTCCTCTCAAAAATAAAATCACCACTAAACATAGCATCATTTATCTCAATTGTAGAACACCCCGGACAGTGACCGGGAAAATGACGAAACTTTACTTTTACTCCATCAAAATCCAACTCTTCATCTCCAACAATTTCTACATCAGGCACAGATGGGGGAAGGTCGGGCATCCAAGAACTAGAGTTTAAAAGCATTACATCATCTTTTGGTGTATAGAGTTTAACTCCTAAATCTTTTTGAAGCTCTGCATTAGACCATACATGATCAAAATGTCCGTGAGTATTTAAAATAGCAACAGGATTAGTGACATTCTCTTTTACCCATTGTGTAGCATTTACACCCGGATCTATGATAAAATCTTTACCATCAACAGTAGCAATATAGCAGTTTGTTTGATAAGGTCCCATAGCTTGCACTTTTATCTGCATATTCATCTCTTTTTTAGACGGATTATAGCATTATATCGTTATGAATTTTTATAAAGAATTAGAATTAATATTACAAAGCAAAGAATCAGCACAAAAAATAGAGAAGTTTCGTCACTTTTATACTCTATTTTGTGCAGGTAAATTAGAATTTGAAGATGAGTTTATATCTAAAAAGTTTGAGCAACCATCCTATACTGATATATGTACAATTGTCCCTCCACAAGTAGTACCAAAACGAAAAAATTTAACGACTGTTGATGGTCAGATTAATTTGCTTCATGCTATTGCCCATATAGAGTACTCTGCAATTGATTTGGCACTTGATAGTGCTTATAGATTTCAAGGTTTACCAAAAGAGTACTATGAAGATTGGTTAAAGGTAGCAGATGATGAGATTCGGCATTTTTTAATGCTAGAAAAATTACTACATGATATTGGTGCTAAATATGGGGATATTGAGGTACATAATGCTCTTTTTGAAGCGAGTCAGAGAACAAATACCCTTATTGAGCGTATGGCAGTTGTTCCAAGATACTTAGAAGCAAATGGTCTTGATGCAACTCCTATGATACTTGATAAACTTAAAAAGTTACCAAAAAGTGAGATGATAAATAAAATTATTGAAGTTTTAAAAGTTATTTTAGAAGAAGAAATAGATCATGTACAAAAGGGAGATACTTGGTTTAATTATGCTTGTAAGAAAGAGGGAAAACTACATGATATTTACTTTGAAATTATTGAAAAATACTATCCTCAAGGTTTTCTTCGCCCTAAAAATCTTAATATAGAGGCTCGAAAAGAGGCAGGTTTTTCTTGTGATGAGTTAGAGTTTATGGCAAAAAAAGAGGTCTGTTAATTCTCTTTTTCTAATTTGCCATTGATATAAACTTTAGAAATATTATATCGGTGAAGTATGAGGTGAATTGCTAACTCTTTTGTTGGCTGGGCATCCAAATCAAGTACTATCATATCAGCATTTTTTCCCTCTTTAATTTCTCCTGTATTGATTCCTAGAGCCTCTGCTGCATGAATTGTAACTCCATCTAAAAGTGCTTGTGCAAAGCCTAAAAGTGGAGCATTACTGTGCATAAAAAGTGAAACTTTCATCTCTTCAAACAAGTCAAGTTTATAGTTTGAACTGAGTCCATCAGTTGCTACAATCCATCTTATTTTTTTATCATTAAGTGCTTTTATATTGAGAGTTGGATTACCTAAAAGTCGGTTTGAAATTGGGCAGTGTATAACAGTGTGTTGGTGATTTGCTATTGTATTTAGCTCCTCCTCTGTTGCATTGGTTACATGTGTTAAAAGTGTTTTTTGATTGTCAAAGTGACCTAGAAATTCTTTGGCATCACAAATGTTTGTACTCTGTTTTAGAAGTGTTTGGAAAAACTCTTTAAACTCTCCATTACTCTCATCAAGCCAATTCCTCTCAGCTTCACTCTCCATAAAATGTGCAGTAAGTTTTAAATCTTCATTTTTTACAATGTCTAGTGCTTTTTTAATCAGAATTGGATGAACAGAATAGGGGGAGTGAATAGCAACACCATGATGAAATCCTTCTCTTTTTACAGATTTAGAAGCATCTAAACGTGATAAAAAATCTTGAAAAAGAGTATCTGCCATAGTTGCTTGAGAACCTATAAGCTCATTAAAAAATACAACATTTTGTTTGGCATTAGCACAAGCATCTAAATCCATTCCATGTGAACTAATAGCTCCAAAGGTAGTAATCCCAGATTCGAGCATACTCTCACAAGCTTTGTCCATACAGGTAATATCGCAACCGCCAATGAGTTCTTCACGATTTTCTATCACACTATATAGCCATGACATGAAATCACCATAACTAAGAGTAGTTTTATTTGCTGAAAACTCTATGTGAACATGAGCATTGATAAGCCCAGGCATAAGAAGTGAGTTTTCTCTTAAGGATGTAACTTTTGCATCAGGGTAAAGTTCTATAAGCTCATCAAAAGGAGCTATTTTTTGAATTGTTTTGTCAAAAGCAACGGATAGGTTACTTGTAACTCTATCTCGCATGTATATAAAATGGGGTGTAATTATTTGCATTATTAATCTTTTAAATGAATTCTTGTAAATTTTAAAAAGGATTATACACCCTTTTATATTAGAGATAATTTTATTGTTTAAGTAAAACAATAAGCTATATCTTATATACTATTACAAATAATAATGATATAACCTTTTTAAGGAGGTCTTTTTATGATTAAGTGTAATGTTAAATTTGAAAATCTTGAAGAAGAGTTGGTTGAACTTTCAAATGTTTTTAAAAATAGTTTGCAAAAAGAGATTCTGACAATAAAACAACTCAATAAAGATGGCGAAAAGTTTAAATATATTTCTGAAAATATTCGTGATCTCAAAGATGCCGAATATGTAATATTTTCGGCTTTTATGTGTGATGATTATCATGAATCTGAAACATTTATATTTGTAAATGCTAGAGGTGTCAATGTGTGCACTATTTCTGGAAGAGAGATGGATTTATATGATATGATCAAAGATTGCGAAAATCTTGTTGAGGTAAAGCATCCAGAGAAAGGAACATTCAAAAACAGCTGAAAATTACGACTAAAACTACTTTGTTTAATATTTATTTAGATAAAATAACTGCTTAAAACCCATGTGATGGATATAAATAAAGGAAAAAGATGAAGATAGTAGTAATACAAGGCCCAAATTTAAATATGTTAGGTGTTCGTGAACAAAATATTTACGGTCCTATGAAATTAGAGCAAATTCATGCTCAGATGCAAGAAGTAGCAACTCAAAATGGTGCAGAGATAGAGTTTTTTCAAAGTAACTTAGAGGGTGAAATTATTGATAAAATTCAAGAGTGTTATGGTGAGGCTCATGGTATTATTATTAATGCTGCAGCATATACACATACTTCTATTGCTATTCGTGATGCTATCTCAGCTGTAAGTTTACCAACTATTGAAGTTCATATTAGTAATATTCATAGACGTGAAGAATTTAGAAAAGATAACATGATTGCACCTGTGTGTACATCTTCTGTTGTCGGTTTTGGCCCTTTTGGTTATCATTTAGCAATGATGGGTATGTTACAAATTATGAATGAAATGAAAGCAGCTCACGAAGCACAATTAGCACAACAAGCACAAGCTCAGGCTTAATTTCTTCTCTTATAATGTATATCAAGCGAACTCTAAATAAGAATCTTTCAATATTTAGAGGTCCGCATTTTCCATATAAGAAACAAAATTCTACAAAATTTAGATATAGCGTGACAATTGGTATCGGTGGTAATATTGCTGATGTTAAAAGAAGATTTGAGCATCTTTTTTTTGAGATAAAAAAGCAAAAAAAAGTCGAACTTTTAAAAACATCGTTGATTTTGAAAAATCCTCCTTTTGGTTACACAAACCAAGATGATTTTTTTAACTCAATTATGATAGTAAAAACAAATATGCAAGCACAAGCTTTTTTAACTTATCTTTTAAGGTTAGAAAAACAGTTTGGAAGAAAAAGAAGTTTTGAAAATGCACCAAGGACATTAGATTTGGATATTATATTTTTTGATAATAGAACTATTAATACAAAAACATTGCAAGTTCCTCATCCTTCATGGTCAGAACGAGAGAGTGTGCTCATCCCCCTTGCAGGTTTAAAATAATGAAGATATTAACATTTACAGGAAAAACTCCTTCAGAAGCACTTAAAAAAGCTAAGCTTGAAATTGGTGATGATGGGATGCTTATCGAGACTAAAGAGATACAAAAAAAAGCTTTAGGGAGAGATGCTTTATATGAAATTGTGATAGGTGTTGATGATAGTAATATGTCTACATATCATTCAAAGAGGGGGCAACCCCTTCCACAACAAAGATCTTTACAAAAAGAGAGTGAAGAGATTCTTTATGATATTTCACATGCAGCTAAACAGATTTCAAAAATTTCTGATGCAACTGTTCCTGATTTTGACTATACAATGCCAAGAAAAGAACAAGTAACTTATGAACCAAAAGAGTTAAAAGAGATTAAAACTGAAATAAATAAATTGACTGATAAAGTTAAAATTATTCAAAATATGTTTTGGGATGAAAAATCACCGGATATAGAGACTCAAATTCCTCCAGAATTTGCTGAAATATATAGATTAGCGGCACAAAGCGGTATGGATAAATTGCATCTTGATGGACTAATGCGAATTACATTAGAACATATGCCTTTTAAAATGCGAGAAAATTCAGCTACTGTAAAACGCTATTTTCAGACAATTTTACGTAAAATGGTACCAATTAGAATGGAAACAATGCCAAAGGTTGGAGCTAAAAAAGTAATAATGCTTGTTGGTCCAACGGGAGTTGGAAAAACAACAAGTATTGCGAAACTTGCTGCAAGATACTCATTTTTAATGGAAAAAAAGTATAAAGTTGGTCTTGTTGTTTTGGATACATATAGAATTGGTGCAGTTGAACAACTTATGCAATATGCGAGAATGATGAAACTTGGAATAGAAACAGTGGTAGACCCTCCTGAGTTTTCAAGTGCTTTGGAATCACTAAAGTATTGTGATTATATTTTGATAGACACAATGGGTTCGAGCCCTTATGATAAAGATAAAATTGAAAAAATTTATGAGTGTTTAGATACAAATACTACTGATTATCATGTAGATGTTGTTCTTGTGATGCCTAGTTCTATAAAATATGAAGATTTAAAGATTACTTATGAAAATTTTTCATCATTAGGAGTGGATACTCTTATGTTCACAAAGTTGGATGAAACTATGGGCTTTGGTAATATTTTTTCTTTAGCTTATGAAACAAGAAAACCAATTAGCTATTTTTCTGTTGGTCAAGAAGTACCTGAAGATTTAGTCTGTGCAAGTAGTGATTTTTTAATTGAATGTTTGTTACATGGATTTAATAGGAGTAAAGTATGATAGGTCATCAAGCAGAAAAGCTTGAAGAACTTGTTGCTTCAAACTCTATAAAAAAGAAGTCAAAAAAAACACGTTTTATTGCTATAACAAGTGGAAAAGGTGGTGTAGGAAAGAGTACAATAAGCTCAAACCTTGCATATAGCCTTTCTCAACAGGGTCTAAATGTTGGTATATTTGATGCGGATATTGGTTTAGCAAATCTTGATGTTATGTTTAATGTCAAAATTAAAAAAAATATTTTACATGTTTTAAAAGGCGAAGCTACTGTTTCAGAAATTCTAATTCCTATTACAAGAAATCTTATTCTTATTCCTGGTGAGAGTGGAGATGAGATATTAAAGTACTCAAATATGGCACTTTTTGAACGTTTTATGCAAGAGGCTCAAGTCTTGGATAAGCTCGATGTTATGATAATTGATACAGGTGCTGGAATTGGAGAACATATACAGATGTTTTTAAATGCAGCTGATGATGTAATTGTTGTTACAGTTCCTGACCCTGCGGCTATTACAGATGCCTATGCGACTATTAAGACGATAGCAACTTTGCGAAATGATATAGGTATGATTCTTAATCAAGTTAAAGGTGAAAAAGAGGCAAATGCCGTTTTTGAAAAGATTAAAAAAGTAGCACATGCAAATATAGGTCCTTCGTTGGAGTTAAAATTGTTTGGTAAAATTAATAGTGATCTCAAAGTGTCTTCTTCTGTAAAGAAAAGAGCTTTATTTACAATGCTATATCCTGGATCACAAGTTTATCATGATATGGAAAACATAGTTGCAGTAGTAATGTCTAAGCTGGAACGAAATATGCTGGTTTCTTCAAGCGAAAGTGGTCTTTCCGGACTTTTCAAGCGATTGATAGAACATTTTTAAGATTTGGTAGTTTTATGGGGGATATATGTTAGGTGAAAACTTTGTTTATTTTTTTACAGTTCAGGGATTCTTTGTAGGTATAATCTTTGGTGTACTGAAATCTTTTGATGCAGAAGGATTACTAACTTATACTTTTTTTATTACAACATTTTTTTATCTATTTTCTCATCTTATTATCGCTCTGTATTTTAAAACGATTACAGTGAAATCATACTACTTCCCTAAAGAGATGCATGAAAAAGAGTTAGATTTATTTGTAAAAGAGATTAATAAAAGAGAAAAATTAATTGATTCTGCTTGTAAAATTACAGATATGGCTATTAAAATGAACTCTGAAGATGTGGCAGGGGCTAGATTATGATGTCAAATGCCTATACACAAGATTTAAAACACAAAGAAGATGAATTAGCGATTCAGTATTTACCAGCAGTAAAAGCTATGGCTTTTCGACTCAAAGAACGACTCCCTAGTTCTGTTGACTTTTTAGACCTTTCTGCCATAGGTACAGAAGAGCTTATTAAATTAGCTCGTCGTTATGATGAGTCATTAAATGATTCTTTTTGGGGCTATGCAAAAAAAAGAGTTTATGGGGCTATGCTTGATTACTTACGTAGTTTAGATGTACTCTCCCGTGCAAGCAGAAAATTAGTTAAAGCTATAAATTATGAAATAGAAGAATATAGAGCTACTCATGATGAAGAACCAACGGATGAACAATTGGCACTCTCTTTGGATGAAAGTATTGAAAAAATACATGATGCTAGAATTGCCGCAACAATTTACACGGTAATGCCTCTGCATGAGCAACTTCAAGTTGGTGATGAGGGTGCGGCATTAGTATCTGTTGAGCGAGAACAATTAATAGAAGTAATTAAAAATATTTTATCTTCATATAAAGAGAGAGAACAGTTAATTATTCAGCTTTATTATTTTGAAGAGTTGACTTTAAAAGAGATTAGTGATATTTTAAATATTACAGAATCAAGAATATCTCAGATACATAAATCAGTGATAGCAAAAATCAAAGAGAGTGTAAGGGCATAAAATGGCAGATATACTTTCACAAGAAGAGATAGATGCTCTACTCGATGTAGTAGAGGATGAAGGTGATGATGTCCTTGAAGGGAGTGAAGACACTCTACTCCCCCAACGCCAAGTAACTCTTTATGATTTTAAACGACCAAATAGAGTATCAAAAGAACAATTACGGGCTTTTCGTGGTGTACATGATAAAATGGCAAGAAGTTTAGCTTCACAAATTTCTTCTATTATGCGCTCTATTGTTGAAATACAATTACACTCGGTTGACCAAATGACTTATGGTGAATTTTTGATGAGTTTACCAAATCCAACATCTTTTAATGTTTTTTCTGTAAAACCATTGGAAGGTAGTGGTGTTATTGAAATTAATCCATCTATTGCTTTTCCAATGTTAGATAGACTTCTAGGTGGGAAAGGAGAACCTTTTGATGCTTCTCGAGAATTTTCAGATATAGAACTCAGTCTTTTTGAAACAATTTTACGTGTAATGATGAGTACTTTAAAAGAGGCATGGGGTCCTGTTATGGATGTGTATCCCACAATTGAGTCCAAAGAGTCAAGTCCAAATGTTGTACAAATTGTTGCACAAAATGAAATTGTTGTTATGGTTGTTATGGAGATAATTATTGGTCACAGTTCTGGGATGATGAATATTTGTTATCCAGTTATATCTTTAGAACCTGTACTTCCTAAATTAGCAAGTCGTGATCTTATGCTTAATGAAACAAGTTCAAAAAAGAGTAGAAACACAGAACTACAAGTACTTCTTGGTGGTGCAAAAGTTAATGTAGAAGCTAATCTAGGTAATACTGATTTAACAATGGGTGATATTTTAAATCTTCAAGTAGGTGATATATTAAGACTCTCTAGTGCAGCAGATGATATAGTTACAGTGAGTGTTGATGCTAAAGATAGATTTAAAGGTGAAATAGGTTTACGTCGTTTTCGGAAATCTATACAAATTACTGAAATAATTAACACAGAGAAAGATGCTGTCAAACGTGCTCTTGAGAGTTTTGAGAGACAACGTCATGATAAAATATCTGGAGTACAAGAGATTATTCACGATAATCCTATGAACACAATAGACGATGAGGAGTAATAAATGAGTTCTTTTATGAAGTTATTTGAGGATGAAACAGTTGGAACGATAGAAGCACTTGTTGGTGAGGCTCCATCTTTGAGTCTTAAAGATGAACAAGAATTAAGTATTATATCAAATATTATTCCTCCTATAGTATTAGTTAAATTAACTATAACGGGTGCTGTAAATGCAACAGCAATGGTTGCAGTTCCACCAAATTTATCAGCATCATTATCTGATCTGATGATGGGAGAGGAAGCAAGTGATAGAGAAGATGTAAGCGATGACGATTTAGATGCAACAAAAGAGATAGTATCTAACATTTTTGGTGCTATTGCAAATACTCTCTCTGCACAAAAAGAGTTACCTGTACTCTCTTTTAGTATTGATAATATAGAGTTTGTAAATGATGATTCAGAAGTTAGTCTTGAAGATTATGCAAGAATGTATGTATATAATTTTTCATTAGGCTCTCTTTCATCATTATTTATGCTTATTATTGATGAAAAATTAAAAAAATCTTTAGAACCTGATTCAACTCCACAATCGAGTGCAAGAGATATAGAACCTGAGCCTCAAGATAATAAATCTGTTACTTTAAATTCAGATGAGATGAATAATATATCACTGATTATGGATGTGAAACTGCCCGTCCGTGTGAGAATTGGTAAAAAACGAATGTTACTAAAAGATGTGCTAAATATGGACATTGGTTCTGTAATAGAGCTTAATCAACTTGCAAATGACCCCTTAGAAATTTTAGTAGACAATCATGTTATTGCTCAAGGTGAAGTGGTTATTGTTGATGGTAACTTTGGTGTTCAGATTACATCAATTGGAACAAAACGAGAACGTCTTACACAGCTTAAGGCTTAATCTATGAAAAAAAAAGATAATGCTCTTACTAAAAAGTATATACGAGATATAAAATCAGCAGATGTTTGGAGTGTTTTTAAAATTATTGCAGATTTTGTTAAGGGCTTTGACGAATTAGGGGATTTGGGACCAACGGTAACAATTTTTGGTAGTGCTAGAACGCCGATTGATAGCTTTTATTATAAACAAACAGTTAAATTATCATCAATGTTAGCTAAGAAGGGTTTTAATATTATGTCTGGTGGCGGACCGGGAATAATGGAAGCAGCAAATAAAGGTGCCAAAAAGTATCCTGATGTAGAATCAGTTGGACTTAATATTGATTTACCTTTTGAGCAGATTGCTAACCCTTACACAACAAAAGAATTAAGTTTTGATTACTTTTTTTCCAGAAAAGTTATGCTTGTAAAATATTCTATGGCGTATGTTATTTTACCTGGTGGTTATGGAACATTGGATGAACTTTTTGAAGCACTTACTCTTGTTCAAACAAGAAAAGTGACCGGAGTTAAGATTTTTGTTGTAGGTACAGAGTTCTATAAACCCTTATTAGATTTTGTAGAATCACGATTAGTACGCGATGGTATGATTGATCAAGAAGATTTAAAGATGATAAACTTAACGGATGATTTAAAATACATATGTAGTGAGATAGAATCATCTTTAGTAGAACAGATAAAAGTTTTAGAAGATGTGGGATTAAAAGATACAAATTATTATAAATCTCTTTCTAGTTTAAAGGCATAAGATGAAGAAAGTTTTAGTCGGTATGAGCGGTGGTGTTGATTCAACAATAAGTACATTGATTTTACAAGCAGATGGATATGAAGTTGAAGGTTTATATATGAAGCTTCATTCAAAACCAGGTTATCATGAGATCCACCAAGCTCGTGCCCAAAAAGCAGCTAATAGATTGGGTGTAAAACTACATGTTTTAGATTTGCAAGAAGTTTTTAAGAAAGAAGTTTTTCAGCCATTTATTGATACTTATGAAAAAGGTAAAACTCCAAATCCATGTGCACTATGTAATAGAACGATGAAGTTTGGAGAAATGATTGATTTTGCAGATAAAATAGGAGCGGATTATTTAGCTACTGGACACTATATTAAAACAGATGGTCAATATTTTTATCAAGCCGAAGATGATACAAAAGATCAGAGCTATTTTTTATTTTATGTAAATAAGGATATTTTACCAAGATTACTTTTTCCTCTAGGGAGTAAACAAAAAAGCGATATAAAAACAATGGCTGCATCAATTAAAGGTTTAGAATCCTTTTCATCTCAAGCCGAATCAAGTGAAATATGTTTTGTTGAAACTACATATACAGACTTGTTAAAAGATTATGTGGATATAGATAATGTAGGTGAAGTGTTAGATAAAGATGGAAATATTGTTGGAGAACATAAGGGATATATGCATTATACTATTGGTAAGCGAAAAGGTTTTACAGTCCATGGTGCACATGATCCACATTTTGTTTTAAGTATTAATCCTGAAAAAAATCAAATTGTTGTAGGGAAAAAAGAAGAACTTGCATGTAATAGTGTAGTATTAGATAACTTGAATATGTTTAACCAAGAAATAGAATTTGAAACAACTGTAAAGTTAAGATATAGAACACGAGCAGTCCCATGTAAAGTTAAAATTGAGAACAATAGAGCATATGTTACATTAAAAGAGAGTGTATTTGGTGTTGCAACAGGTCAAGCCGCAGTTTTTTATAATGATGATAAGCTTATAGGTGGAGGGTGGATAGCCGAAGTTTAGGCTTATTCTCAACTAATCCATCCATTAAAATCATCTCAAAACAGTAAAGAAATAAACAAAGCAGAATTTCTTTTCAGATTCCCCAACACATTAAGCTGTAACTAAGCGATACTTCTCTATAATTCCCATCCACAAACAGA
>ERZ890953.819-NODE-819-length-16897-cov-4.227230_pt1 | contig 16897 bp, 12 predicted proteins | sample MGYA00521264_ERZ890953 | MGnify/ENA primary metagenome ERZ890953 (study PRJEB32303, sample SAMEA104408629) | aquatic metagenome | biome: Brackish water; feature: Chemocline; material: water | place: Baltic Sea | collected 2014-10-26T21:54:00 | depth 200 m ...
GAAGAGCAACAACTGAAATCAAATGCCTTTCTCGAAAGTATCATTGAGCAAAGTACACAGGCGATGTGGATCTCTGATGAGAACGGCACGCTCCTTAAAATTAACCCGGCTTGTTGCAACCTACTCAACATTACAGCAGAAGAGGTTATAGGGAAATACAATATATTCAACGATAACATCATCGAAGAGCAGGGCCTCTTAAACATGGTCAGGGCGGTTTTCGAAGAGGGCGAACCTGCCCGGTTTGAGATCAGGTATGATACCTCCAAACTGAAGCACCTTCAGCTGAAGGGAATGGTATCTGTCATCCTGGATGTCATAATTTTCCCCATAAGAGATGCAACTGGAAAAATCACGAATGCTGTTATTCAGCACATAAACATCAGTGAGCGAAAGCACGCTGAAGAAGCATTGAAGAAATCCGAAGCACACTTAAAAACCTTAGTTGAAACAATTCCAGACTTAGTATGGATGAAAGATTCTAACGGGGTTTATCTGACCGCCAATCAAAGATTTGAAAGTTTAGTAGGAAAGTCTTCATCTGAGATTCTTGGAAAAACGGATTACGATTTTTTTGACAGGGAATTAGCAGATTTTTTTCGACAGAAAGACAAAGAGGCTATTGCTGCCGGCAAGCCTGTTATGAATGAAGAAGAAATTTCATTTGCAGATGATGGGCACCGGGAAATGGTTGAAACCATTAAAACACCAATATACGATACCGAAGGACATAACACCGGCGTGCTGGGAATCGCCCGCAACATCACCGACCGCAAGCTAGCGGAGGAAGAGCGTCAGAAGTTTGTCCTGCTGGCCGAAAGCTCTAGCGAATTCATCGGCATGTGCGACCTCAACCTCAATCCACACTACGTCAACCCTGCAGGCATGCGCATGGTCGGGCTGCCCGATATGGCAGCAGCCTGCCGGGTCAAGGTGCAGGACTACTTCTTCCCCGAGGATCAGCAGTTTATCGCGGAGGATTTTTTCCCACGCGTCATGCGTGAAGGGCACGGCGATGTGGAGATCCGCTTGCGCCACTTCCAGACCGGTAATGCGATTTGGATGTACTACTACCTCTACAGTGTTTGCGACATCAACGGCACGGCCATCGGCTGGGCCACTGTCAGTCGCGACATCACCGAACGTAACAGAGCTGAAGAGTCCCTGAATAAATCACTGCTGACGACGAATATTTTATTTCAGGTGAGCAAGGAATTGAGTTTTACGATAAACATTGAAGAGGTTGGGGAGAAGATATTGGAATCGGTTGAAAGATTATTAAAGTGGCAGCGAGGCTCAATTTGGTTGATGGATGATGACAAAAAGAAAATGCATCTCCTAAATCATAGTGATATGGGATTAGATCAGGACAATCTCAGGAAAGAGCTTGACAGGGTGAGAAAGATCGTAACTAAACCAGGAGCGGGGATTTCCGGATGGGTAGCATTGCACGGAAAAGCGATAAGATCCGGTGATATAAAGAAGGATAAAAGATATCTTGAAGCCGACCCAAAAATAGAGTCAGAATTATGTGTGCCGATAATGGTTGGAGGCAATTCTATCGGTAGTATTAATGTAGAGAGTTTTGAGAAAAAGGCCTTTTCAGAGGATGATGAGAAATTATTGACAACTCTTGCAAATCTTTCTTCTGCAGCCATCGAAAATGCACGGTTGTTCGAAAAGCTGAATATTGAGTTAAAAGAGCGTAAGAAAGCTGAAAAAGAGGTTCAGCAACTTAATCAGGAACTCGAACAACGTGTAATTGAACGTACAACTCAACTGGAAGCAACCAACAAAGAGTTGGAATCCTTCTCTTATTCGGTATCACACGATTTGCGTGCTCCTTTGCGTAGTATTGACGGATTCAGCTATGCTCTCCTGGAAGACTATTATGAACAACTGGATGAAAAGGGGAAGAATTATCTTAATCGTGTCCGAGAGGCCGCCCAGAGAATGGCACAACTTATTGACGACCTGTTGAACCTGGCAAGGGTTACCCGTGCATCAATGAACCCCGGTCGAGTTGATCTTTCCGCTATCGCAAAGCTAATATGTGATGAGTTAATGGAAGATGACAAACAACGTTCTGCCGAATTTATCATTACTCCGGATATGGTTGACAGAGCTGATTCAACGCTGATGAAAATAGTGTTACAAAATTTATTGGATAACGCCTGGAAGTTTTCTTCTAAGAGAGCTGAAACCCGTATCGAGTTTGGCATGCTTGATAAGCACGGAATAAGAACATATTTTATACGTGATAACGGTGCCGGTTTTAATATGAAATATGCAGATAAATTATTTAGTCCTTTTCAACGGCTTCATCAATCAACCGAATTCCCCGGAACCGGAATAGGCCTGGCAACTATTCAACGAATTATCCAACGTCATAAAGGGAAAGTTTGGGCTGAAGGTGAAGTGGATAAAGGCGCAACAATTTATTTCACACTTGATTCTTTACATGGAGGTTAGAATGATGATTAAAAAAACAATTCTTGAATAATGTTGTATAAACACTAAAATAAAAGCTGGCAAATGAAAATTCCAATCCGTGTATTAATAATCGAAGATTCAGAAGACGATAAAGAGCTGATGTTGCTTGAACTCCGGAGAGAAGGTTACAATCCCGATTCTTTGTGTGTTGACACCAGCGAAGCGTTAATCCGCGCTCTCAAAGACCATACCTGGGATATCATACTAAGTGATTACAGTATGCCTGATTTTGATGGTCTCTCCGCCCTCCAAATTGTAAAAGAGAGTGGGATAGATATTCCTTTTATCATAATCTCGGGAACAATCGGGGAAGATTTAGCTGTAATGGCAATGAAATCCGGCGCACATGACTATATGATGAAGGGTAGCTTAAAACGCCTGGTCCCTGCTGTCGACCGTGAATTAAAAGAGGCTGAGGAACGACGGAAGCGAAAACAATCGGAAGAAGAATTAATAATAAAAATGCGTCAACTGGAGCAAACCAACGATGTGATGGTTGGAAGAGAGCTTAGAATGATTGAACTTAAAAAAGAGATCAACGAATTGCTTGAACGACTCGGTGAACCTAAGAGATATAATCCCGGCAAATAGCAGCATTTGCAAATTGTTCAAAAAAACTTCTCACCAAACATATAACCTTTTACCCCTAAACCGGATTAATGGCTAAAAAAAGCCATGAAAACCACAATTCTTGAACCGGGTAAATTTTATCACATTTACAACCGGGCAAAAAACGGGAACCCGCTTTTCCCTGAAGACGAAGACGTCCGGTTCTTCCTGAAACTTTACAAAACACATGTTGTCCCGGTGGCAGAAACCTGGGCATACTGTATCCTCGATGACCATGTCCATTTTCTGGTGCGTTTAAAAGAGGATCTGAACGGCAATGCATACAAACCATTTGCATTGCTCTTCAACTCCTACGCTAAGGGCTATCACAAGAAAAACGGAAGTGAGGGAAAGCTTTTCAAATTCAAACTCAAGCGCATTGAGATCCGCCGGGAAACCGTACTAAAGGATGTGATCCGCTACATCAACCAGAATGCGCGCAAGCATGGTGTGGCAGAGGATTGTTCCCGGTATCGTTACTCGTCATTTCGCGCTACGGTCACCACCTGGCCCACACTGATCCCCAAAGAAGAGATTCTCAAACGGTTCGGAAACAGGGAGATGCTTTCTCAAATCCTTTCTGAACCAGTGAATGAGAAGGGATTGAAAATGTACTTGCTGGAGGAATGATGTCATTATTTTTGGTTTCTTGATCTGATCATATTTTCAGGATCCAGGATCCTGTCAAGCTCCTCTTTCGTTAAAAGTTTCTTTTCAAGAACAAGATCATAAACACTGGCTCCGGATTGAAGAGCTTCTTTGGCGATTAGTGTACTGTGTTCATAGCCGATATAGGGATTGAGAGCGGTAACCAGCCCGATGCTGTTCTCGACCATTTTGCGGCAGTGCTCGGCGTTGGCAGTAATGCCGTCAATGCATCGGTAACGAAGAGAATCCATGCCGTTCTTCAGCATCTCGATTGATTCGAGCAGACTTTGAACAATCACAGGCTCCATCACGTTGAGTTCAAGCTGGCCGGCTTCAGCGGCGAAACTTACAGTCAGATCATTCCCAATCACCTTGAAGGCAATTTGGTTCACTACTTCAGGGATGACCGGATTGACCTTTCCGGGCATGATGGTAGAGCCTGGCTGCATAGGGGGAAGGTTGATTTCATTCAAGCCGGCACGGGGTCCTGAAGAAAGCAGTCTCAGGTCATTGCAGATCTTGCTTAACTTGATTGCCAACCGTTTTACTGCCGACGAATAAATAACATACTGTCCTGTATCCTGGGTCGCTTCAACCAGGTCAACAGCCAAAACGAGATCCAATCCAGTAATCTGTCGCAGATATTCCACAACTTTCCCACTGTATTGAGGGTTGGCATTCAGGCCGGTACCGATCGCAGTTCCACCCATGTTGATCTCCAGAAAGAGGTTTGCATTCTCGTTCAGCCTTACAATCTCTTCTCCCAGTGTAGTAGCGAATGCCCCGAAGGTTTGTCCCAGTGTCATAGGAACCGCATCCTGCAATTGGGTCCTTCCCATCTTGATGATGAGGGAGAATTCGTCCGATTTTTTGCGGAAGGAGTCGATAAGCTGTTTGAGTACATTCACCAGCTTTTCATTGCTCCGGTAGAGGGCGAGCTGGATAGCAGTAGGATAGACATCGTTTGTCGACTGCGAAAGGTTGACGTGGCTGTTGGGATGACAGTAAGTGTATTCACCTTTTTTATGCCCTAGTAACTCGAGTGCACGATTGGCTATCACCTCGTTGGCATTCATGTTTGTAGATGTGCCGGCTCCTCCCTGAATCATGTCCACTACAAAGTGGTTCAGGAACCGGCTGTCGATAATCTCAAGGCATGTGCGAATGATGGCATCTGCCATATCTTTAGGAAGCAGTCCGAGGTCATAATTGGCTTCTGCGGCTGCCATTTTCACAATTGCCAGGGATTTCACCAGTTCGGGGTAAGAATTGAGCCTGACGCCACTGATATTGAAATTCTCCAGAGCCCGGAGCGTTTGAATGCCATAGTAGTATTCATAAGGAACCTCGCGTTCGCCAAGCAGATCATGTTCGGTGCGGGTGCGGCCCGATTCATACTGGGCCGAATCGTCGGAATTAAGATGGACAGCATAACGCAATCTCCTGGAAATAACCCTCGAGATGTTCGACATAACCTTAACTGCAATCTCGCCGTTCGTTTTAAAAAAATCAATCCCCAGGCACAATGTAATGCTCTCTTCAAGGGCCCGTGCAGTGGTTGAGTGTGGGTAACTATCAAGGAGAGACCCTTCACCAAGGAAATCATATTCGCGGAAGGAGGTGATGAACTTCTCCTTTCCGGAAGGGGTTGCCTTAAACAACTCGATCTTTCCGCTCACAACAAAAAAAATCTCTTTTCGGGGTTCGTTTCTTTTAAAAAGGAACTCACCGGTTTCAAATGTCTTAAGTGTAACCAAACCGGCTGTGACTGTAATCTCATCATCCGTGAGATCGCGAAAAAGTTCGACCTGGTGTAAAAATTCTTTGATCTTCAGTAAGTCCATATTGCAGCTTATTTTACACTACGAAGGTACAAAGTTTACCTGCGTTTTTTCCAAAGTTGTCAACAATCGGATGTAAGCAATTGGGATTGTCGTAGTTTTAACACTCGTGAATCGTGAATCGTGAATAGCGTGAATTGTTTTCCACCATACCACCATATCACCACTGCACTTCGGCACCACGGCACCACGGCACCACTGCACCACTGCATCTAACCCTAAAACCTCATCTCTATGGGAGGAATTTTTGGAACTATCTCTTCGGCTGATTGCGTTAGCGATCTCTATTATGGGACGGATTATAATTCACATCTTGGCACGCGTCGGGGTGGAATGGCCGTTTTCAATGGCAACGGTTTTACCAAAGCGATACATAATATTGAAAATTCCTATTTCAGGACCAAGTTTGAACCAGACCTGCCAGGCTTCAAGGGAAAGAGTGGAATTGGCGTGATCAGTGATACCGAATCACAGCCGATCATTATCCGGTCACATCTGGGAGAGTTTGCCATCGTTTCCGTTAGTAAGATTATCAACATCGAGGATCTCACCGAACGGGCTCTGAAACGGCACCAGCACTTTTCGGAAACGGGTACCGGTGGTACCAGTCCTACTGAGCTCATTGCCATGCTGATAAATGAGGAGGAGTCGTTCGAAAAAGGGATCGAAAACGTTTACGAAAAGGTGAAGGGCTCCTGTTCCATGATGCTACTCACCGAAAAGGGGATTTTTGCCGCCCGGGATAAACTTGGAAGAACACCAATCTCTCTGGGAAGGAAAGATGGTGCATATGCTGTAAGTTCAGAGAGCAGCTCATTCAACAACATTGGATTTGAGACAGAGCTTGACATCGGCCCTGGCGAGATCCTGTTTATTACAGCCGATGGTTATGAGCAATGCAGAAAGCCCAACGACAAGATGCAGGTCTGTGCATTTCTTTGGGTTTACTATGGTTATCCGAGTTCCTGTTATGAAGGGATCAACGTGGAAGCTTGCCGGTATCGATGCGGAGCTGCCCTGGCGAGAAGGGATGAAGCGGAAATTGATTTTGTCTCAGGCATTCCCGATTCAGGCATCGCTCATGCTATTGGTTACTCCAATGAGAAGAAGATCCCCTACAAACGGGCATATGTGAAATATACACCCACCTGGCCGCGAAGTTTTATGCCTCAGAACCAGGAGATGCGCGACCTGGTTGCGAAAATGAAACTGATACCGGTCAAAGAGCTGATTGATGGTAACAGGATCGTCTTTTGCGACGATTCGATCGTACGGGGAACTCAGTTTCAGGATAACGTGAAGGACCTCTTCCAATGCGGAGCCAAAGAGCTACATGTCCGGCCTGCTTGTCCTACTCTTATTTTTCCCTGTGTCTTCCTCAATTTCTCTGCCTCCCGTACCACCCTCGACCTGGCCGGACGGAGAGCGATCGACCAGTTAGGGGATGGCGAAGAGCATCTGGACGAATATGCCACCCCGGGTACCGACCGGTATTATGCTATGATTGAGAAAATCCGCGAACGCCTGGGAGTAACTACACTTCAGTACCAACATCTGGATGACCTGATCGAAGCAATCGGATTGCCAAAGGAGAAAGTGTGTACGCACTGTTGGGATGGGAGCTCCTATTTTTAGTTGGTGAACTGGTGAACTGGCGAACTGGTGAGTAATGTCATTGCGATGAACAGAGTGACGTGGCAATTGTAGTTTGTGAGAAAATGCAAGTTAGGCCTTGACACTTTCGCTGTGAAGTCCATGAATATGAGGATAATACTTCTGATATTTCTTTTCCTATTTGTAGTTGATTATGCTTTTACCCAGGATGGGAAGCCCATTTCAGGGGTTGTGAAAGATGCCGTAACCGGTGAATCACTCCCTTATGCACAGATCGCTTTAACGGGGACAACCATGGGGAGTGTCACCAACGAGGATGGAATCTTTCGGCTGAAGATCCCGGATACCGGATTCCCCGATGCCAGATACCCGGATGCCGGATCTACGGATAGCCTGAACATTTCGTTTTTAGGTTTCCGGACCAAACGTGTTCCGGTTAGCTCTTTAGATACCGGAATCCTTATGATATTCCTGACCCCTGTCTCCCTCGATCTCAGGGAAGTGGTAATTGTCGCATTAACGCCTCAGGAGGTGCTGCATCGGGCTGTTGACAGCATCTCTGTCAATTATGGAGTTGATTCAGTTATCCTGACTGCTTTCATCCGGACACAGAAAACTGTTAACAACAAGCTGGCAGAATATACCGAAGCAATTGTACAGAACCTGAAAACGGGATATTCGTATTACAAACCAAATGAATCAGGCATCCGGCATCAGGGATCCAATATCCCTTTTCTCCACAAAGGTCGTGTAACCTCCGATACCAACCTGGTGAACCTGCTTGGTGAGGTGGGTGCCAGCGCACAGTGTCTCGGATGTAATTTCGTCAGGGATATAGCAGAGTTCCCTTACGAAACCATGCTGGATGAAAGGGATCACAAACATTATATCCTGAAGATGGAGGAGTTGATCAACCCGGAAGGAGGGAAGATCTACCGGATCATGTTTGATCAGAACGACAGGACCAGTAAAACACTTTACCAGGGGGAGATCCTGATCGATTCTAGGGATTTCGCCATCCTTCAGATCACCTATAAACCCAGCTTTAAAGCTTACGATGCGTACGAAAAGAAAAAATACCAGAGCACCTGGTTTCTGAATAGTGAACCCGGATGGATCCAGGAAATGCCCCTTGGTGAGACAACGGTAACCTATTCAAAAAGGGATATTTACTGGTCACTAAGCACAATCCGGCAGCAATACTGGGTTACATACATTCATCCGCAGAACAGGCAACGAATCAGTTACGGATATAAAAATGAGGTTGTAGTTACTGATGTGACACGCGATCCTCAACTTATCCGGGCCTTTAAGGGCGATAAATCTATTGGTGTCAACCAACGATGGGACGAGGTGGTAGGTGAAACCGATGAAGTGTTCTGGGAGAATTTTAATTATTTGCCGATTGAGGAGAAGCTGCGGAAAGAGCTGGATAGGTTGGAGAAATGAAACTTGAGCCACAATGAATTGTGGCTGTACGGGATTGGATAGCTTATTATAGGTGGGCGCGATTAATCGCGCCCGTTACTGAATCGGAACGTGCCACGCACAGCCGTCATTCATGACGGCTCATTTCAAATTACGAATTACGATTTTTCTCACAAACTCGCCAGTTCACCAGTTCACCAGTTCGCCAATTAACTAAATATCCCTGTTCTCCTGCACGACCAACTCCATCTCAGTTAGCTCAAGTGCCACCAGGCTCCCAAAGCCGGGGAACCCGTTGAGATAGGGGCCGTTGTCAATGTCGAATGCAGGTAAGGATTTATCGTGGTAGGAATGCATGATCTGATCCATGCTTTGAGGCGTATGGCCATGAATTATGCGACGGTTGCCGATCTTCCTGGGGATGATCTCGTAATCGCGAGACCAGAGCATCGCCTCTTTGTCAGAAAAAGGATCCATCTTCATGAAGTTCAGCCCCGCATGAACAAGCACAAAGTCATCGAGTTCAATATAATAGGTCAGATCCCGCATCCATTCGACATAATCAGGAGGAACCTCCTTCAGTCCACTGACCCCAAAACTTTCAAGCGTAGCTTTACCTCCGACCTTATCCCAGGCTTGCCGCTTACTTTTATTGAAATTGAATAACCAGGAAGTTTCGGGTCTCAATTCGGCATCATAGAGTTCAACCATGAAATTTTCATGGTTGCCCTTAAGGGGGGTAATTGAGTACCCATCATTCTGTAACCCCCGGATGTAATCGATTACACCTCTGGCATCGGGGCCACGATCGATGTAATCGCCCAGGAAGTAAAGCTCGTCTTCACGTGATGGCTTGATCCGCTCCTCCACAAGGCATTTCAGTGTATTGATATACCCATGTATGTCGGGGATCACCCACTGTTTTCTCATTTCTTCTTCCCCTGATTCGCCACCTCCTCCATCAATTTTTTAATCACCTCCGGATCTCCCAGAAAATAATCCTTTACCAGCTTCATGTTTTCATCAAATTCAAACACATATGGGATCCCGGTTGGTAGATTCAGACCGGGAATATCTTCGTCGGATATATTTTTAAGGAATTTTACGATGCCGCGAAGAGAGTTTCCGTGTGCAGCCACCACTACCTGTTTATGTTCTTTCAGGCTTTTGCTGATCTCCTTTTTCCAGTAGGGTACAATGCGCTCAACAGTATCTTTGAGGGCTTCTGTAGCAGGGATCTCCGACGGCTTAAGGTCGCTGTAACGGGGATCAAACCTGGGATGCCGTGGATCGTCTTCCGGAAGGGGAGGAGGCGGAACATCGTAGCTTCTGCGCCAGATATGTACCTGTTCATCTCCATATTCCTGAGCCATTTCAGCTTTGTTGAGCCCCTGAAGTGTACCGTAATGTTTCTCATTGAGACGCCAGGATTTGTAAACCGGAATCCACATCAGATTCATCTCATCCAGTACCAGATCCAGGGTACGAATAGCCCTTATCAGGTATGACGTATATGCAACCTTGAAGTTAAAACCAGCTTCTTTCAATGTTTTGCCGGCCTCTCCTGCTTCCCGGATGCCTCTTTCCGAAAGATCAACATCGGTCCAGCCGGTAAACCGGTTCTCTTTATTCCACAGGCTCTCGCCGTGTCTGATTAAAACGAGTTTATACATGGTTTTAGCACTAGTTTAGGTTGTCAAAAGTAAGAAAATTGCACAACTTATACTATCTTTGCCCTCCTTCAAACCCGTCATCCATGAAGATTTACAATCGTTTGAATTCCCTCCTTGGCTGGGGTGTTTTCCTGATCGCCACGGTAGTCTACATCATCACATCCGAACCTACAATGAGCTTCTGGGATTGTGGGGAATACATTGCCACGGCATACAAACTTGAAGTTGGCCATCCTCCGGGAGCACCGCTCTTCCAGATGCTGGGGAGGTTCTTCTCTCTCTTTGCCATGGGTGATGTCACGCTGGTTGCCCGTATGGTAAACAGCATGTCGGCCCTCTCAAGCAGTTTCACCATCCTCTTTCTCTTCTGGTCAATTACCATGATCGCAAAGAAAATCGCTTTGCGCAACCGGGAGGAGATGAATGAAGGAAGAATGTTTGCTATCATGGGCGCCGGACTGGTTGGTTCACTTGCATATACCTTCAGCGATTCGTTCTGGTTTTCAGCAGCAGAAAGTGAAGTGTATGCAATGTCCTCGTTCTTTACCGCGATTGTTTTCTGGGCAATCCTGAAGTGGGAGGAACATGCCGATGAAGGCCATGCCTATCGATGGCTGATACTGATTGCTTACCTGATGGGTCTGTCTATCGGGGTGCACCTGCTCAACCTCCTTGCGATTCCTGCCATTACTCTGGTCTATTATTTCAAGAAGTACAAGAACCCCAACTGGAAAGGGATTCTCCTGGCATTTGGCGCCTCCATCGTCATACTCGCCATAGTGATGTACATCATTATTCCTATGATCGTAAGCCTGGCAGGCTGGTTTGAGTTCTTCTTTGTAAATTCACTTGGGTTGCCCTTTAATGTAGGACCTGTTGTCTATTTTATCCTGCTGATAGGGTTGATCGTTTGGGGGCTGATATACACCCGGAGGAAACTAAAACCTGTAATCAATGCAATAGTACTGTCCCTCACTTTTATCCTGATCGGCTACTCCTCCTTCTTCCTGCTGGTGATCAGGAGCAATGCAGATCCGCCTATCGACGAAAACAATCCGGAAAATGCCATGTACCTTCTCTCGTACCTGAACCGAGAACAATATGGCGACTGGCCATTATTGAAAGGCCAGTACTATAATGCTCCTGTTGTGGACCGGAAAGACGGCAATCCTATCTACGCCAAAGATGAAAAAACCGGAAAATACGTTGTGATCGATGAACGAAAAGGGGTTATCCCGGTCTATGACGAACGGTTCACCACTATCTTCCCGCGAATGTGGGCCAACATGGAGGCACGGTATGGGAATGAATACAAGCGATGGGGCAGGGTCAAGGGAGTCCCGATGCAGGTTACAGAGGGGGATGAGAAAAAAACAGTCGCCAGGCCAACATTCGGTGAAAACCTTCGCTATTTCTGGGATTACCAGGTCATTCATATGTATTACCGGTATTTCATGTGGAACTTTGTAGGAAGGCAGAATGACGTACAAGGATTCGGCAACAAGATCCATGGCAACTGGAAGAGTGGGATCCCGTTCATCGACAGGTGGAGATTAGGCCCCCGTGATATACCCGGCAGCATGCATAGCAACGCAGATAACAGTTTCTACTTTCTCCCGCTTATTCTCGGACTGATAGGTGTCTGGTTTACCGTCAGGAAGGACTATAAAAGTGCCCTTGTGATCGGTCTCCTTTTCCTTATGACCGGGATGGCCATTGTGTTCTACCTCAACCAGTATGCGCCTCAACCCCGGGAACGGGATTATGCCTATGCAGCCTCATTTTATGCTTTTGCTATCTGGATAGGATTGGGTGTGTTTGCTCTTTCAGAGTGGTTGTCAAAGAAATTGAATCCTAAAATCTCAGCCATCGTTGTTACCCTTCTCTCCCTGGCTCTTGTGCCTGCTATCATGGCTCAGCAGGGTTGGAATGACCACGATAGGTCGGGACGGTCATCTGCCCTGGCTATTGCGATCAACTATCTCAACTCCTGTGAACCCAACGCCATCCTGTTTGCCAATGGAGATAACGATACCTTCCCTCTCTGGTATGCACAGGAGGTGGAAGGGATTCGAACTGATGTGCGCGTTGTGAACCTGAGCCTGCTAAATACCGAATGGTATATTGACCAGATGAAACGCAAAGCATATGACTCCGATCCTGTGCCTTTTTCACTGACAAAGGATAAATACCACACAGGTAACCATGATGTGACTTACCTGCTTGAGGATCCAAAACTGAAAGGGATGTATATCAATGTGAAAGATTTTTTCGATGTGATCAAAAACAACGAAGAGAGGCTGAAGATGAACACACAGGTTGGCATGATAGACTATTTCCCTTCCAAGAAATTCATGGTTACATATGACTCAGCAAAGATGGTCAGCAAAGGGCTTATCCCGGCATCACTGGCTGACAGGATGGATACCATCAGGTGGGATATCAACCGGACAGCTATTGAGAAGAACAACCTGATGATCCTGGATCTGCTGGCAACCAACAACTGGGAAAGACCAGTTTATTTTGTGATGACTACAGGTCCCGACACCTATCTGGGACTTGAGCCCTGGTTTTTTATGGAGGGCCTTACATACAGGTTGCTCCCTGCCAAAGCTCTTCCTTCGGCTGACGGGCAGACCGGTGAGGTAAATACCACACTGATGTTTGATCATGTAGTGAACAAGTTTGAATGGGGGAATATGGAAAAGCCGGGAGTATACATCGATGATAACAATGCCCGCATGATTATGAATCTCAGGAATTTGATGAGTCGCCTGGCTATAGCTCTGATCAATGAAGGTAAGATGGATTCGGCAAAGGTGGTGATGGATATCTCACTTCAGAAAATGCCCGATTCGAAGATTCACTATGACTATTTTGTGCTGCCCATGGCTAACGGTTACTTTGCAATTGGAGATACCATTACCGGAATGGATATCATGAACCGGCTCAACAGGTATAAAACGGAGGAGCTGATCTATTACTTCAGTTTCCCCGATGCCGACCTCCCTGCGCTGGATATGAGCATTCAGGAGGCGCTGTTTACGATTAACAAAATCTCCGAAGCAGCCAGGGAAGCTGAGGTAACGGATCTCGCCGATGCAGCCGAAGGTACATTGAACAAGTATTACGATCTCTTCATGCAGAAAGTATATCGACAGTGAGGAAGAAACTTATCAATCGCCCGTTCATATGTCGCTTTTTTAGCAGGGATCATCTGATTTGTGAGGTTCCGACTACTGAAAAAGAGATCTTCCTTACGTTTGATGACGGTCCGGTCCCAGAGATTACCCCGGCTATCCTTGATATTCTGAAAGAGAGGGAGGTGAAGGCAACCTTCTTCTGTGTTGGGGACAATGTAGCTGCAAACCCCGATCTCTTCGAACGCCTGAGAGAGGAGGGGCATGCGATTGGGAATCACACATACCACCACCTTCATGGATGGAAGAGTCCTCCCGGAGCATATGTAGAAGATGTAACCCGCTGTGAATCACTGTTTCAGACACACCTGTTCCGTCCTCCTTACGGGAAATTCACCCCCTCGCAATACCTGTTGTTAAAAAACAAATACCTATTTGTAATGTGGAGTGTTCTCACCCGCGATTATAGTCGCCGCGTTAAGCCGGAGCATTGCCTTGAGATTGCAATCCAGAACTCCCGCCCCGGATCCATTGTCGTGTTTCACGACAGCATCAAAGCAGCAGAGAACGTTCTGTATGCCCTCCCACGATTTCTGGATCATTTTCTTGACAAGGGATATAGGTTCAGGGCTCTTACATCATTCCCTGATCCGAGAAACTAAAGAACTCCCGATCTGTTACGATGATATGATCGAGTACCGAAACTTCGAGCAGTTTTCCGGCTTCCACGATCTTATTTGTAATGCGGATATCTGATTCACTGGGCTTGGTGTTACCTGAAGGGTGATTGTGTCCCAGGATGATCCCGGTGGCGTGATAATCCAGCGCTACTTTGAAGATCTTTTTCGGATCAACAACCGTACCTGAGATGCCTCCCTCGCTGATGCACTCTTTCCGGATGAGGCCATTGGCACGGTTCAGTAACAGGATCCAGAACTCCTCGTAAGGCTTATCCTGCATGACAGTATTCAGAACTGCAAAGGCATCCTGGCTTTTTCTGATAAATGATTTCCCGGGTGGAACGGATTCATTTCTGCGCCTGCCCAACTCCAAAGCGGCGGCAATAGCTATCGCCCTTGCCGGTCCTACACCACGATATTTCGTCAGGTCCTGGACTGTAAGTTTTCCCAATTCCATAAGATTATCCCGGGCCCCTTCCAGAATCTCCTTGGCAATCTCAACAGCCGACATTTCATGTGTTCCCGATCCGATCAGGATCGCTATCAGTTCGGCATCACTCAGGGCGTGCCTCCCTTTCAGCATAAGCTTTTCCCGTGGACGGTCCTCCTCTGCCCACTGTTTGATTGTTACATGTTTTGAATACTTTTGCATCTTTTTACCCGTTAATCAGGAAATAGGGCAAAAGGTTATATGTCCAACTGCAAAAAACTTCATCATGGGAAAAGTGGGCCATACATTTATTGATCTGGAAGAGGTTGACTCAACCAACCTATATGCAGAAAGAATGTTACAAAAAGGGTCTGTAGCAGAGGGTACAGTGATTCTTGCGAAGTTTCAGACTGCTGGAATGGGCCAGGACGACCACCAATGGGAGAGTGCATCCGGACAAAACCTTACTTTTTCAATTGTCCTTCATCCCAGGTTTTTGTCACCCGGGCGCCAGTTTCTCCTCAACAAGGTAATCTCTCTCGGTGTGTTGGACTTTTTGGCAGATTATGTAGAAGGAGCAACCATAAAGTGGCCAAACGATATCCTGATCGGATCAAAAAAGATTGGTGGAATCCTGATCCGGATTAATGTGGAAGGAGAGTCCCTGGAGACTGCCATCGTGGGCATCGGGCTCAACGTCAACCAAACGAAGTTTGATCCTAGCCTTACACAGGCTGCTTCGTTGGTTCAGGTTCTCCATCAGGAACTGAAGTTAAAAGAGGCACTGATTCTCCTCTGCAACGCAATAGATATGCGATACTCCCAATTAAAGAACAACAACAATGAGCAACTTAAATCCGATTTCCACCAAAAATTATTGGGGTACAAACTGGAGAGGAAGTTTGTCGTCGATGGACAACAGATTATAGGAATCATTGAGGGTGTTGATGAATTTGGCCGGCTGCTTGTGATCCACCCGGGAGAACCGGTAAAGGCTTATGCACACAAGGAGATCGAATACTTGCTTTCGTAATTCGTACTTCTAACTTCGTACTTCTAATTATAGCGTTTTCCGAATGTAAAACTCAGATAGAGTGTCAGAAACAGATTCTGCTTAGGGTTATAAGCCATGATCGGAATACCTACAGGAGAGAAGTCGAGGCAGGCACCTGCTTCAAGAGCTTTCGGACGTCTGTTTTTATTCCCGAATTCGAATTCCAGCCCTGCACGTGCATAGATGCCAGGATGAAATTTTAGCTTCAGAATCCCGGCAAGCAGGGATGCCCGTCCGTAGATGTCATCAGCAAAATGTTTTTCAGGGTCGTAACGCTCCTCCTTAAGTTCGTATTCACTCTGGCTGATCGGGTATATGATGTAAAGATACATTGGTTTGGCAAAGCCAACTGTAACACCGCCCATCCAGAGGATACTTAGCTGAACTCCGCCCCAATATGGTTTGCGGTTCAGGACATATTGCTGACCAGTGCCAGCACGAAGGAATGAAACAGAATTCTCTTTCCCATAAATATAGCTCTTGGCATTGGGATAATATGGATTCAGGACACGGATCTCCTTGGCCGATTTATAGGTAGAGTATTCTGTTTCCCACATCCATAGCCTGAGGGCTGTCCGGTTTGTTCCATAGCGAAATTTCAATCCCCATCCGTTTGTGTGAATCAGGACTCCAAGAGCCCACTGTTTTTCAGTCAATACATAATCGGGCAGTGTATCAGGCTCAGGCTGGTACTGGGCTAGCGCAACGTTACCCAGGATACAGATTATGGGGACGAGAATCAAGATCAGATATGCCTGTACTCGTTTCATTTGCTGAAGAGCTGGTGTAGGAATACAAAGGTAATTATAAAATGGCAAAAAAAAGTAGGGGCAATTGATGAATTACCCCTACAAATTATATCACAGACGAATAATCTGTTAATGTCGCTCCATCTGGTATCGGCTTCGCTCTCCGTATGCAGCACATCGCTGGCCGGAGCTGCATGAAGAGACAATCATGCCAACTACTACGATCGTCAACATGGTTATGACGACTTTTTTCATATTTTTGGTGGATAGACTCATATCAAGCGATTTGGATGCAAAATTACGTATTTCTATGTTACTAACAACTTTTTTCAAGAGTTATTGCGTAAAGTTATTAACTGGCAATCGTTCATAATTCTGGCATGGATAAAATCAACCCATTAATTGAGGATAGTTGGAAGATAGTACTCAGCGATGAGTTCAACGAACCCTATTTTGCTTCGTTGAAGCAATTTCTTGTAGAGGAAAAAAAACGTTTCCGTGTGTTTCCTCCCGGTTCATTGATCTTTAATGCATTTTC
>ERZ890953.820-NODE-820-length-16893-cov-6.963179_pt1 | contig 16893 bp, 17 predicted proteins | sample MGYA00521264_ERZ890953 | MGnify/ENA primary metagenome ERZ890953 (study PRJEB32303, sample SAMEA104408629) | aquatic metagenome | biome: Brackish water; feature: Chemocline; material: water | place: Baltic Sea | collected 2014-10-26T21:54:00 | depth 200 m ...
GGGTGTATGTCTAGCCACATTCAGAGGTTATGCACTTATTATACGAATTCAGGAAAGTAAAATTTCTGTAGCACTTAAAGTTGTATTCAGCAAGTTTGATGCCAGAGTACCTGATGCGGTGTGAAATGTTTGTCCAGTTTACGTGTTGTTGATATTATTAATTTCTGGCATAGCTTTTGCCTGTGTCTTATGGGTATGAAACTAACCGACAATCGATTTATGCCCTGTATAAACTCTTTATCACGTCCATCAATGATTTTGTTGAGTCTGGTGTTTCTATCTGGATGTGTAACGTCTTCCTGGATGGATACAGAGATTGAAAAACCGGTATTTCCATCACCTCCTGATCAGGCTCGAATATATTATGAGAGAACCCTGCAAAGTAGCGCTGACGTTGAAATTGAAAGCGAAGATTCTGCTTTCAAACGCTTTATAACAGGGCAGAGACGAAGTGGGATTGGTCTGGGTAAACCGTTCGCTGTCAGCGTTCATCAAGGACGTGTTTTTGTCAGTGATACGGTAAAACGCATGGTGGTTGCGTTCGATATACCTCAGGGTAAATTCCTTGAAATTGGCACGCAAGCACCGGGAGAACTGGTAAAGCCGATGGGATTGAACGTGGATGGAGAAGGGAATTTATACGTTTGTGATGCTTCGATGAAAATTGTTCTCGTGTTCAACCGGGATGGTAAGTATTTACGCAGCTTCGGCAATCCAGAATTATTTAGTCGGCCGAGTGGGCTGACAGTCGATGCTGCTGGCAATCGTGTATATGTGGTGGACACGGGCGGTGTTAACAGTGATAAACACCGGGTTCTGGTATTCGATGCGCGTAGCGGAAAATACCTGCATTCGATTTCTCGACGAGGTGATAAAGACGGTGAATTGAACTTACCACGTGAAGCCACCATCGGCCCGGACGGTAACCTGTATGTGGTTGATGGAGGTAATTTCCGGATACAGGTTTTCGATCCTGAAGGAGTTTTTATTCGAGGGTTTGGCGGAATAGGCCGGCGTGGTGGTCAATTCTCAAGACCCAAGGGTATAGGGACTGATGCGAATGGCAATATCTATGTAGCCGATACCGCATTTGGCAACTTCCAGATCTTTAATGAGGGTGGCCAGCTGTTACTGGCGGTGGGTTCGCGTGGAAGTGTTCCCGGTCCAGCTAAATATATGTTACCCGCAGGACTGACGGTTGATGAAGATGGAAGGATTTATATGGTTGATCAATTTTTTAAAAAAGTGGATGTTTACAGGCCTGCAAACCTCCAACCTGATCAGGGTTACCTGGTGCCGGGAAAAAGAAAAGAGCAATGAATTTATTCCCAAATTCAGGAATAAATTTATATGCATTCTCGCTTACTAGAAATAATACACAGTCTACCTATTAAGACTCATTTATTAAGCCACGTCTGTATGAGATTTTTAATCGGCAGAAAATTGGTCTAAAAATTGCTCAGCAACAATATGTATTTAACAAACAAGGTTTACTACTATGAGACTTATCAAACTTATTACAGTCACTTCGAAATATATATTGTTCCCGTTTTTAGCGCTGACAATAACCGCTTGTAGTGATAATGATGGACAGACTGCTGATGTTAATCCGACTCCTAATACAAATTCAATTGAAGCATCGGCCCATCCAGCCGCTAAAAACCCGTTGGCCAAAAACGGTACGGTGAAAACAATAAAAAATGCGGGAGGTTATTCCTATATTGAGGTTGATATTAAAGGCGAAACCTTCTGGCTGGCTACAGGTATTACAAACTTCAAACCCGGAGAAGAAATAGCCTGGAATGATTATGCCGTGATGAATAATTTTAACAGTAAAGCGTTAAACCGTGTGTTCGATCAAATCCTGTTTGTCGATAGAGTGTTACCGGTTGCCGCTTTAAGTAGTACACAGCATCAGGACATAGTACTGGAATCCATGGATTCTGCCGGCTACAGCTACATACAGGTAGAGGAGAAAGGGAAACAGCCAGTCTGGCTCGCGGCACCGTCTACCAGCCTGGTGATAGGTCAAACTATCAGTTGGGACAGCGGTGCTGCCATGCGTAATTTTTCCAGTAAAACCTTAAACCGAACCTTTGATGAAATATTTTTTGTAAACAGCGTGAATATATAATTAAAGAGGCGGAGTTATAAATTTTAAGCAATCAAACAACTTTATTTAGTCTTTTTATGGCCGACTACCTCATCGTTGTTTGTACCCCTTTCAGAGATGAGCTTACCCCAGCTCATCGCTGTTTTTTATTCAATAACATATTCTGTTAAAGACTCTTTTGCTGATTTTCCCTGCGCTCCAGTAATCGGGAATACCACCTCAAAATATTCCCAAAGCTGAGACTACCGGTCTTTTTAAATAACTTTAATAACCACCATTTATAATTTATTTTATCGTAACTCTTTGTATACAGGACAATTTCAAGATTATTTTCCCTCGTTAATATTACACAGGAGAGGACTGGCACAATATCTGCTCTGTTAAAACCAGGCCAGCTCTAAAACTTAACCTAAAGAGGAATAATCATGAAAAACAACATGCTGGGGCTGAAAATTGGCAGTATAGCCATTTTAGCGGTCTCTTTTTTAGGTGTAGGAAATGTGCATGCTGCTGTTTCCAATACACCACATAATTTGGGAACGACAGGACCTGGCCCAAATACTTACAGTGGAACGGCTGAAATCTGTGTATTTTGTCATACCCCACACGGTGCCGATGTTTCCGCTTCTGTCCCTCTGTGGAATAGAAGCCTGGGTCTTACAGCGCCTGCTACTTACACAACCTATGATTCGTTAGGCACCACCAGTCTGGATGGTGCAACAGCTCCGGTGGGTTCAGTCTCCATTGCCTGTCTGTCATGTCATGATGGTACTCAGGCCATGGATACGGTGCTAAATGAACCTGGTTCCGGCGCTGTAGTCGCGTCCTATTCAACCGGTCAAACCTGGACGGGTAACTCTTCACCACAGGGTATTGCGTTAATTGGTACTGATCTATCGAATGATCATCCGGTAGGTATTCAATACGGTGGTGGCGGTCTTACAGCGACAACACCCGATGGAACAATGAATGATACGGACTTTAAAGCGGCACAAAATGATGTGATCAATGGCAAAACGGTCTGGTGGGTGGATACCGAAGCATCACCAGGCAATGGTACCCGGCAAAAAACTGATATGCAGTTATACACGCGATCAGTGGCGGCCATCGATGGGAATGCAGCCCAGCCTTTTGTTGAATGTGCCAGTTGTCATGATCCGCATACAGAAAATTCTACTTTCCTGCGTGTCTCGAATGACGGTAGTGCTGTTTGTCTGGCATGCCACACAAAATAAAGTGTATCAAATGTCAATTTTTATAAATTTTCAGTACGCATAAACATAAAAGCCCGTCGATGAATTCAGCTGGCGGGCTTTTATTTAATCAACAGAATTTAGATAAATCATGTGGATAGTTAACGTAAAAACAAAATTAAATTTAAGCTGTTTAGGTACGGTCATAAGTTTACTCATAGTTGTGTACGTTCCGTATTTACAGGCACAGCAAAACTCCGTTACTCAAGCTGTATCAGAAACAATATTTGCCCGTATTGATGACAGGACAATCACTCAGGCTGAATTTTCATCTATCTTTAGAGCGGCAGTCAGGCATAAGTATTATCACGGTCGAGTGCCAGAAGCTGAGCTTAAAAAATTTAAAAAACAGGTAGCTCAGGATACTGTCTTACAGGTTCTGCTGCACAGGGAAGCCCTGAAACTGGGAATAAAACCGAACCATGAAAAAATTCAAAAAGGACTGGTTGATTATGATAGTAAATACGCAAACAGTGTGGAATGGAACGATCAAAAAGAAAAAGTTAAACCGCTGTTAATTGATAGACTGGAACGACAGGATTTGATTGAGAAAATGCAGTTAAGAGTGAATGATATAGACATTCCTGATGCTGCTAAAGTAAAGCAGTATTATCTTCAAAATCTACAAAAATTTACCGAACCCAGAAGGTTGTGGTTATCTGTCATTCTATTAGAGGTGCCACCATCATCAGGAAAAAAAATATGGAAAGATGCTGAACAGGCTGCTCTGCAGTTTAAAACCCGAGCACAAAATGGTGCCGTTTTTTCTGCCCTTGCACGTCAGTATTCAGCACATCCGAGTGCAGTGAATGGTGGCGACCTGGGATATTTACATCAGGGTATGCTGGATGGAGATGCCCAGAGGGCGGTCAGTTCACTCAAAATCAATGAGTTGAGCGATCCGGTATTTGTACTGGAAGGGATAACCCTTTTCCGCCTGAATGGCATACAGGCAGAGAAACTTAAACCGTTCACAGAGGTTGCAAAACGCGCAGAAGGATTACTGCATCGAGAGTTAAAAGATAATGCCTGGGATGCTTATACCAGCGCACTGATTAATACGGCTAATATTTCCATCAATGAAGATTTGTATGTACTTAATGATGACTAAATATTGTGCATGTTTATCAAGCCAAAAAAAAATGCTCAGGCTGGATCCTTGTGGTAGTTGTCATGTTGACTAATTCTTCTGTAGCTGAAGCGAGCCCGCTTCGACTGTGGGGCGATATTAGCAGTGTTTATAGAACGCGTGATTTTGATGAAGGTGAAAGTCGTACAGCTGATTGGCTTAATATGTCTAGCATCAATGCAAGCAGTTATATATGGCAACCCTGGTTTGCGCTTATTAATGGAGGCCTGACATTGTCGCTGGATGATTTTGATGCAACCGACCAGCAACCGAGGAAAGATAAATATTTGACCGGGAATATGCAGTTTGATTTATTCCCAACCAGTCGATTTCCTTTTTCGATGTATGCTAATCACAGTCGTAACGAACTCGACGATGAATTATTTTCTAGAGATATTACCAATACAGAACTGGGGCTGGGTCAACAGTATCGAAGCCTGTCAGGGAATCATCACTACCGTTTTAATTACAAACGCAACTATCGTGACGATGATAATGTTGATAATTATCTTAGTGATAGTGTTTTATTCTCCAGTACGAATCAATTCACTCATCAGGTACTCAATGGTGATTTGCAATTTGACCGCGTAAACAGTGAAACAGCTGCCGACGAAACGAGTAGTTTTGTTGTCACGGGAAGGCAATCCTATAATCGTTTTGAAAATGTCACTGTTGAAAATTTGCTTTCGTCATCAATCATCAATAGCGATTTTATAAATACATCTTCAGAAATAGAATCAAACCAGTTTTCAAGTTTAATGTCCTGGCGGCCCTCAGGACGGAAGGATATGAATGTTACTGGAAGTTTACGACTAGCGGAATTACAGCTTAGTAGTGAAATTACGGAAGGTGTTGTTACCCGTGAATCAGCTTTACAAGAGCAGGATAATTTCTCATTAAATATTAACCAGGGGCTCATATACAATGTCTCTGATCATGTTTTTTTTAGTGAATCAATCAACGGTTCTTATACTCAGGTTAGGAATGAGACTCTATTTACCGGCAATGAAAACATTGGCACTAATTACAGTCCGGATTCCATCGGGACGGTGTTGGGGCATTATAACTGGTCTGTTGGTGTAAACCTGAATAACCAGCATGGTGATATTGAAAATCAACAATCGTTAAATACTCAACTTAGCCATTCATTATCACAGGACTTTTTGACCGGTGAACAGAGCACTCTGCAAACCGATATTACCCAGTCATACAATTATGATTATCGACTTGAGGGTGAGGTGGTAAAAACTCTGGATCATTCCTTATCCCTGTCCTGGTCAAAGTCGAATACCCATGCAAACTCTGTGATTAGATTTCTGTTTACCGACTCCAGAACGGATGGGATAGAAGATGACACAAACTTTCAATTGGTTAATTTACAACTTTCAGGTCAGTTTCGATTTAACCGATTATCCAGCCTGACCGCCAGCCTTACTTTACAACAAACCGATCAGCAAAATTCTGTCAATCGTGTCAGCAATGGTCAGCTCTTATTTGTTCGAAAACGCTTGTTTCAGTTACCTCGTCTTAACTTCAAGTCTGAACTTAAATTTAGTGAGCAACAATCGGATATTGAACGAGCTTTTTCAACATTTCAATCAGAAGATCAACCATCTGATGTTTCCTGGAAAAATAAACTGGATTATATGATAGGTCGATTCGACGCACGATTGAGTCTCGATTTTATTAAAAATGATGATGACTGTGATCGTCTGATACAAATCCAGTTCACCCGGTCTTTTGGAGACCTTTGAAAGATTTTAATGGAGTTAGCGTAGTGAGTTTTCGATTAAATATTCCTGTATTTCTGCTGGTCTCATCGATTTTTTATCCTGCTATATCACAGGCTGAGTACGGTGACGTACTGATCAATAATTATTCTGATGAAGCCGGTATGCGGCCAGTTGTTTTTCCCCATTGGTTTCATCGTATTCGTTTCAGGTGCAAGGTGTGTCATGCCGACCTCGGTTTCAAATTTGAAGCAGGGGGTAACGAAATTAATATGTTGAAAATAATAGACGGTGAATATTGCGGCGCCTGTCACAACGGTGAAGTGGCCTGGTCGGTAGAAAACTGTGATGTCTGTCATTCAGGAAAACCGGGCACGCCGACTCAGGTTCATCATAGTACGACTTCAAAACTATTTACCCTTTCTAGCAAGAAATCGAAAGGAGATAAATAATGGAATCACTACGTAAAAACATAAGTAATTTATTTTTAAATCGAATTGCTCTCAAAGTCGTGTGTATTTTATTGATGTTAACTACAGGCAGCTTACATGCAGCAGTAGAAATTCAGTCCGGAAAAAGTATTTATGACGTTTCCTGTTCTGGCTGTCATGCAGCTGGTGTATTAGAAGCACCAAAGCTGGGGTCACAAACAGATTGGGATGCAAGAGAAAAGCAGGGTTTTGATGTTTTGCAGAAACATGCGCTAAAAGGATTCAAAAATATGCCCGCAAAAGGGGGTAATCCGGCCCTTAAAGACAGTGAAATTGTTAATGCGATAAAATACATGTTAGCGCAGTCGGGTTTTGAGCAGTATAAAGATAAGCCCCTTTCTAAAACTAAAACTAAACCAGCTAAAAAGTCAGCCCCCAAAAAAATAGCCAAAGTCAAACTAAAGCCGTCAAAGAATATCAGAACCAGTAGCGCCAATCGTTTCAATCGCTTGATGAAACCTGCTTCCGAGTTGAATCTGGCTCCAGCTAAAGATGGACTTCATGATCCGGAAAATGAAGGCACTTTGCTGTTACAGCCACCTAAACAGGCTTTTGAATTATTAAGCAGTGCAAAATCCGGTAATCGTGTGGACTGGGTAAAATCTCTCGAAAACAAGGAAATATTTCCTCGATATGATCGATTAAGTGACGAAATAAAACCGGTGGTGATGGATTTGAATATCGTGCGCGAAGTAAAAGGGTCAATGCCAAATGTAGTCTACCCACATAAACAGCATACTGAGTGGCTGGATTGTTCCAATTGCCATCCCGCGATCTTTATTCCACAAAAAGGTGCCAATCAAATATCCATGGCTTCCATATTACTCGGTCAACAATGTGGGGTTTGCCATGGCAAGGTAGCATTCCCTGTTTCTGAATGTCGCAAATGTCATTCGCAGAAAAAAAACCTGAAGACAGGCAATAAATAATAATTGGAGACTCAATTAATGCGGTTATTTAGTCTTTTATTATTTCTTTCTTTTAGCTTAAGTGCCGCTTTTGCACAACAGGAGTTACTGCGAGTCAATGGAAATAGTAAACCAAATAAGTCGCAGCTCAATCAAAAAATTAAAATGGCTAAATATATTTTAAACAGCTCTTCATTGCTCAATCGACTTCAAGCCAGTAATGACAACGTCGCCAGTGAACTGGTGGCCAGGGCGAAGGATAATTTACATAAAATTGAAGCTTATATGAATGGAAAACAGTTTCTTGAGGCGGGAGCCGTAATCGATTTTGTATTACGGGATTTATCTGCCAGTTCTCAGTTACTCAATATATCCAGTCAGCTGAAGAAAAAGTATCAAACTGTACTCGAAAAACTGGAAGCTTTTGTTCTACCGGAATGGAAAAATATAACAGAAATAGATAGAAAATTTCTGCAGGATAATTTAACCAGAATTAATGAATTACGTAACGATGCGATCATTGAATCACAGTCTGAAGCCTATGATGAAGCCATAAAGCTACTGGACACAGCCTATTTTTTAAAATTATCGTTAATTAATGAACTTCAACATGAAAACACGGTGATTTATGACCTGAATTTCGATTCTGAACAGGAAGAGTATTTATACCTGTTTAATCGTACTTACCATTACCTGGATCTTGTGGATCTTACCCTGTCGAAAAAAGAAATTAATTTTCAGGCTCGTAAGCTGGCTGATGACACTGTCTATCTTTCGATGGTGAATCTGGAAGTTGCTCAAGACATGGAGTCTGAAGGAAAACTATCTGAAGCGATTCATATACTGGGAAAATCAATCAATCAACTTTCTTCGGTACTCAAGTTACTGGGGATTAAAATTTAAAGTGACTATTATGTTTAACAAATTAATACCATTATTCGTTGTTGTAGTTGTTTATAGTTTTTTGCCCCCTGTTCATGCTGATGCTGAGAAAACACCTGCAGAGCATCGAGTTACTAATATCTATAAACTGATACATGAATCTTCAGCGGCAAAACAAATTATTAATAGTGCCAATATCGAGGCCAATACAAAAAGACAGGAAGCTCTAGATTTATTTCAAGTGGCTCAGGATAAATTGACATTAGGTTTAGATGAAGAGTCTTCAATATTATTAAAGCAAACGGCAAATCTGATGTTTGAAGCTTTAAAGCTATCAACCCCGGCATCCATGACTGACGATAAAGTTATTATTGATTATGGAAAAAGAAGAGAATCCGTAATAGCTTTAAAGGAAGCTTTTATTCGAATCTCTGTTGAAAATAAGGAAAGGGAAAGCAAACAGAAAGTCAGCTCTCAATTGGAAAAGCTGGTTAGTCAGGCAGATAGCTTATTGAAAAATGGCAAAAGTCTCCAGGCACGCGCTGAAATTGATAAAGCTTATCATTTATTAAAAGTATCTATCGATTTGATTCGATCAGGACAGACGCTGATACGTTCATTAAATTTTGCAAATAAAGAAGAAGAATACCACTATGAAGTGGATAGGAATGATACACACAGTATGCTGGTCAACCTGCTGGTTGAAGAAAAAAAGCAATCTGCTTACATGCAAAAGAATATTCAAAAATTTGTCGATCAGGCTAAAAATATGCGTCAGCAGGCAGAGCTTCATGCTAAATATGAGGCTTATGAAAAAGCTATTGATTTACTCGAACAGTCTACAAAACAACTGGTCAGAGCGATACGCAGTGCCGGTATCTACATACCTGGTTAAAGCGTATTGAATGATGAAAGCGACCAGTTTTTTAACGTCTCTACTTTTCCTGCTGTCATTAAACACTGCACAGGGGGCTCCTGGCTGGAAGGCATTAACGAATGATGAAGTTCATGATCCAACCAGCCCGGCTATAGGTATTCTGCAGGAACCTGCAACAGCACTGGCGCTTCTCCCATCGGATACGTCGGGTAACAGGGTTTCGTGGATACGGGCATTACGTGAACGCTATATTCAACCCCGTACTAATATCTATCCCGAAACTGAAATTAAGGTGCTGGATATGGATATTATCATGGAGCTTACGGGCGAAATGCCGCTGGTCCGGTTCCCCCATAAACCGCATACCGAGTGGCTGGATTGTGATAATTGCCATGATAAAATTTTTATCGAAAAAGTGGGTGCCAATCCAGTGAATATGTTTGCCATATTAGCCGGCGAATACTGTGGTCGTTGCCATGGAGCTGTTGCTTTCCCATTAACGGAATGCAATCGTTGTCACAGTGTCGATAGAGCTACGTTTACCGGTCAACCTGGAGCGCAGCCGGAAAAGAAAGTTTCCGAGTTGATAAACTAAACCAGCATGAACCGATATGGGTAAAGATGGATATATCCAGAGAAAAAAGAGTATCAGGTGCAGACAGTTCATTTTCTATTTAACTCTGCTTGCCGGGTTTTCAAGTTTTAACGTGTTAGCCGAGTATGGAGATGTCGTGTTAAATCGTAACGCCGAGTTGAATGATATGCGGCCAGTTGTTTTTCCCCACTGGTTTCATCGCATCCGTTTTCGCTGTAAAGTCTGTCATCATGAGCTGGGGTTTGAAATGCGAGCGGGTTCGAATGACATTAATATGGGTGACATTATCGATGGTAAATTCTGTGGCATGTGTCATAACGGTGAGACAGCCTGGTCGGTGGATAATTGCGATCTTTGCCATTCAGGAAAACCCGGTTTAAAAACGGGTATTCACGGTAGTAATGAAACTTCCGGGCCGGGTAGATGGTAATAATATTTCCTGTGTAATGAATATTTTTATGGCATTCAGGCAATACTCAATTCTGATGTTTTTGCTCAGTGCGTTACTGTCAACTGGATGCAGTGTTCAATCTGGTCGATATTCCTTTCAAATGCCTGAAACAAAAGCACCGGGATCACTAGTCTGGCCATCACCCCCCGATGTACCACGTTACAGCTATATCGCAGATATTCGAGGTGAATCAAATAGAATGTCAGGCAAAAAAACAGACAGCGTATTGGCACGAATTTTCTCTGCCGTGGTGGGTGTAGAACGAGAGCTAGATCCGGTCATGGATTTATCACGTCCGCAACAGGTGTTGGCGGATAATTCAGGACGAATTTACGTGGCCGATGCGGGGCGACAGTCTGTTTTTGTATTCGACCAGAACACCAACGAATTTTTAATCTGGAATGAGAGTGATCATAATATTCCTTTCCTCAGTCCTGTGGGTATCATCATCGCTCGCGACACAGTTATGGTTACAGATTCGGAACAAGGTGTGGTTTATCGATTAACTACCAACGGAGAATTGATCGACAGTTTTGGAAAATCTGAATTAAACCGTCCGACCGGTATAGCTTACGATGCAGAAGCTGAACGTATTTTTGTTGCAGATACCGGTGACGATAATATCAAGGTGTTTGATCTTGAGGGAAAATTGATAGATGTATATGGAAAAAAAGGGGGGCGAGCAGGAGAATTTAATCGGCCTACGTTCCTTAGTTATAAAAATGGTCGGTTGTATGTTGCTGACTCGATGAATGCCCGGATACAGGTTCTGGATGATCTCGGATCGAGTATTTCAAGTTTTGGAGAACGCGGTTTGTATGTCGGTAATTTATCTCGTCCCAAGGGGGTAGCGACAGATTCAGATGGCAATATCTACGTCGCCGAAAGTTTTTACGATCATGTGCTGGTGTATAATGCGTCGGGAATCTTTTTAATGTCATTGGGCGGACCGGGCAATCAATCCGGTAAGTTCTCTCAGCCTACCGGTGTGTGGGTAGATGACAAAGACAGGCTTTTTGTGTCGGATATGTTGAATGGTCGTGTTTCGGTTTTTCAGTATCTGGGTGGTAACTGATGAAATTTTCATCCTCTACCTGTCCGTTTCATTTACATATAAAAGTTAAATTTTTTGTAAGCTTATTGTTGAGTTTTTATTTGCCGATGAGTGTCGCTGACAGAGTTTCGGATGTAGCCAGTACGAAGCATAATTTCTCCATATCGAGTACGGGTACTGTAAAAGCTACCGAGGAAAGCCAGATCTGTGTTTTCTGTCATACACCTCACCAGGCAGAATCAATTCCAAATGCGCCGTTGTGGAATCGCCAGGCTTCCGGTGCGACTTATACGCCCTATACTTCAAACTCCATCGATGCGAATGATATTGCGGCTACACCGGGCGGCAGCTCTAAACTCTGTCTATCTTGCCACGATGGAACCATCGCTATCGGTTCGGTTAATGTGCTTAATGCTCAGAGCAATGTAAACATCAATCTTAGTGGTACCGGAACCGGTGGTGTAATGCCTTCTGGTGACGGTGATTCGACCGGTTTTACGCGCAAGCTGGGTACCGATCTGGGTAACGATCATCCTATTTCATTTACTTATAACAGTGTTCTGGCGAATACCGATGGAGAGTTACGTAATCCGGACATAGAAGCACATATCGGTAACCGGGTAGCCGGCAACTCCCCCTCGGTACCGCTGGAAAATAATCAGCTGCAATGTACAAGCTGCCATGATCCGCATATACGTGATAGTGATCTCAGCAAAAATATTAAATTTTTGCGTATGAACAGGTTTCAGCAAGGTATTCCAGCTGGCGGAAACTTTAATGAAGCGAATGATATCGTGTGTCTGGCCTGTCACGATAAGTTGGGTCAGGCCTGGTCAGTTTCAGCACATGCTGATCCGTTAACTGCCAATGAAACCTATACCAGTGCAGCAGCAAGTCAGCGAGAATTTGCAGATAACTTGCCAGTGTGGAAAGCATCCTGTTTAAACTGTCATGATACTCATACCGTACAGGGATCAAGGCGACTGTTGAGAGAAGCTACCGATAGTCTGTCGACTCCTAAAACCGGTGGTAATTCCGCATTGGAAGAAGCCTGCTATACCTGTCATTCGGCTACTGGTGGCGTGTTAAACGGGCAGGGTGGCGCATCTTTTGAAGTACCCGATATCAGGACTGACTTTACAACCGGTGTGACTCATATGCCGATCACTACTATCGATCAGGCAGGTTCTAACGAAACGCATGATGTGGTGGATGCGGACCTGATGGAAGCTAAAACTAAATTCAATCTGAGTAATCGTCATGTGGAATGTACCGATTGTCATAATCCGCACCGAGTGGTTAAAAACAGGTTATTTAATAATACCGCTTCATCTGTTGCTGGCACTCATGATCATTCTTCTGGCCATACCAATATTGCTTCAGGCGTATTACGTGGCTCCTGGGGCATTGAGCCTGTGTATGGCTCGAATACCTTTAACCCCACCAATTTTCCGGTCAGTTATATTGTAAAGCGAGGTGATGGTGGGAATGGGGCCAGTACACAGGTGACTAGCTCACATGTCACTCGTGAATATCAAATTTGCCTGAAATGTCACTCCGATTATGCCTACGGCTCTACTCCGCCAACCCTGGGAGATACCGGTGGTAATACGTCGTCGGGTACCAATGATGTCAGTGAATACACCAACCAGTCTATCGAATTTCAGGCTCCACTGAGCCATAAAGGAGAGGTCACCACGCTCGATTCCGGGGCTTCTTCATCCTATTCCACTAATAACCATCGCTCATGGCATCCTGTCATTGATAATACCGGAAGGTCACTGGCTATACGTAATACCAATTCAGCAAACTGGCTAGCCCCCTTTAATGGTGCCGCCAACGTAGGCAATCAAACGATGTACTGTTCAGATTGTCACGGTTCGAGTACCAGCTCTGCTACATCGGCTCCCATCGGTGGAGAAAATGGGAATGCATGGGGGCCGCATGGTTCGAACAATAATTTTATCCTGAAGGGAAACTGGAGTCAGAATACCGGTAGCGGAAATTCGAATGATCTTTGTTTCAAATGTCATGACTATCAATTGTATGCTACTCGAGGCGAGGGACGCAGTGGCTTTGGTGGTTCCAAGGATGATAACCTGCACTCCTATCACGCCGATAAAATCGGTCATTTAAACTGCAGCTGGTGCCATGTATCGGTTCCACATGGCTGGAAGAATAAGGCCTTTCTGGTTAACCTGAATGATGTAGGAGCAGAAGCCGGACAGGTACCGGGGACACAGGTCAGGAATAACACAGAAGCGGGCTATACTAACGGTCCTTATTACAACAATGCAATGCTCAAAATTCGAAGCTTTGCCACAAGTGGAAACTGGGAAGAGACCAACTGTGGTTCGGCGGGTTCTCCGGGTAATGGAGAAATAGGGCGTGACTGGATGAGGGATAGCAGTGAAAACTGTGCAAACCCACCCTGATCAAACACAGCTAGCATTATTGGCAGCAATGACAGCATCTAATCGTTTCACCCTGGTGTTACTGGTTTACCTGGCTGCTTCCATAATTGGGTTTTATCAACTTGCCGCCGAACAACGATTCTGGTTTCTGATTCCCCCGGTATTGCTGTTAATAATCAATTTTATGGCAGCACTGGTGGTACGCCGGGTAATGCTCAACAATATTCCGTTAATGCTGTTTCATTTTGCACTTATTATGCTGGTGGGGTTGTCCATGCTGGGACAGATGAGTTATCTCAAAGCGACCCTGGAACTGGCAACCAATGAAGAATTTTCAGGTCACCTTGAGAATGTTCAACAAGGAATCTGGCATCAGTATGGACTTAATAATACTCGTTTTACCAACCTTGGGTTTGTCATCAATTATCATAAAGGTGTAAAGCGTGATAACACACTCAACAGGATAGCTGTCACAGGTATTGATGGAGCTCAAAAAATAATGGAGATTGGCGATCATGTACCCTTAGTGATTGGCCATTATCGTTTTTACACTTCGCATAATAAAGGTTATGCCCCGGTGTTTGAATGGAAAGGCAACCAGGCAAAACAGTCTGTAACCGGCAGTATCCATTTACCTGCCTACCCGGTTCATGAATACAAACAGGCTCTGGAATGGCAAATACCGGGAGGCCAGCAGAAAATATGGACCCAATTAAAAATCGAAGATGATGTATTACCGTTGGATCGGGATTTCCAGTTTCAGTTGCCGCAACAACATCGCCTGATAATTCGGCAAAATGATCAGCGTTTTGAATTACTCCCTGGTGAAGAGCTGGAACTTGATTCTGGTGTATTAAAATATCAGGGTTTAAGCAGCTGGATGGGATACAAGGTCGATTATGACTGGACACGGCCATGGTTACTGGCAACCTGCCTGATTGCACTGTTTAACCTGTTTCTGCACTTTCTGTTGAAATTCAGAGATTCCTGAAATTATCCAGCTTCGATTATTAAAAATGAGATTAATAGGTGCTGTTTATTCCTGACTATGGGAACCGGGTTATCAAATAACTATTAAATCCATCAATTTTAAAGTGGCCTGGTTCTTGCAAAAGTAATGGGAGATTAATTTACGCTGAGCTATACGCTATTTTCCTTCATAACAATAAATGGAATATTCTCATGTCCGCTAATCACCGAAGATACATGACTGGAGTTTTATTGTTGCAACTACTGATAACTATTAACTCTGACCCTGTTTCTGCCGATGTTGATTTGCCCACCAAATTCACTAACCAGGGTGGTATCACCAATACTCGTCATAACATGAGCCAATCGGGAATAGGGTCAGGTTCTGTAAATATGAACCCTTATCGGAATGATTATGGTGAAGTCTGTGTGTATTGTCATACACCTCATGGTGCAAATACCAATATTGATTTACCGCTATGGAATAGAACTATTACTTCCAGTAGTTATACCACCTACGACACCATAGGCACGTCCAGTTTGACCTCCAATGTTAGTCAGCCAGGAATTAATTCGCTGGCCTGTTTATCCTGTCATGACGGCACATTGGGGGGTCGATTCAATTATAAATATGCCGGGTTCTGGTGGTTATAACCCAGCCCAGCAAACCGTGCAAAATAATGCGTTTTTAAATCAATGGACTAATCCTAGCGGAGCAGATGCCACTGTGCATGTAGGACTGAATGCTGTAAATGAAGCAGCAGGCTGCCTGGCCTGTCATTCGGCTGATGCTGGTGTTGTCGGAGCTGGGGCAACAGATTTTAAACTTTTTGCAATAGGTACTGACCTGACCAATGATCATCCTGTGGGTATCGATTTACCTGTTACAGGAGCTGATACCGATTTCAATACACCAACGGGTACTCGAACCGGGGTACGCTGGTTTGATAATGATGGTGATAGTCGCCCCGATTCGGATGAAATACGATTTTATGATACAGGTGCAGGCCCCAGAGTTGAGTGCGCTTCATGCCATGATCCACATGGAGTCTCGGTGACTGGCTTTGGTGGTCAGATAAATGTGAGCTTTTTACGAGTCAGTAACCAGAACAGCGCAGTTTGTCTGACTTGCCATGTAAAATAAAAAAAGTGTAATTACTATTACTAAACAACTCTACACACTTTAAGTTCAGTCGTTGAAATACAGCTTACACATAAAACAGCTTCGATAAAAACGAATGCAGTATTCTATTTATTAACTTTATTATAAATTGAACTTACTTTACTCTTAAATCTTTTAATCTTTCTCTGAATCTTATAAAAACGTGTTATCTGCTGAATCACTTACGATTTCAATATCCAGCTTCGGTCTTATCTCGCTTGCGGAGATCGGTGACAAGAGTCAGTTAGTGTGTATGACTCTCGCCGCCAGGCACCGTCATTGGCCAGTCATTCTGGGAGCTTCAATCGCTTTCATAATTCTTAATGTGTTGGCCGTGGTGTTCGGTGCTAGTGTGGCTGCCTGGGTACCAGAGCAAATCATGGCCGGTATAGTTGCGGTATTATTTGCGTTATTCGGTTTTCATTCCCTGCTAAACCAGGATGACGATAATTCTGAATCTGTCGTTGAAAAACCAGGACACGGTATTTTTTTAACGACCTTTTTGCTCATATTGGTGGCTGAATTTGGTGATAAGACTCAGATAGCCGTGGCAGGTTTATCCAGTAATCTGCCTCCTTTTCCTGTTTGGGTAGGCGCTACCAGTGCATTGATTTTCATTTCAGTATTGGGCGTGTGGGCCGGTCGTACAGTGTTGCAGCGCCTGCCTCTTTTCTGGTTACACCGAGTCAGTGGTGGCGTGTTTTTGGTGTTTGCCTTATTGGCAGCCTGGAAAGCAACAGGGTTAAACTGATCCAGTAATATTCGGCGATGTCAGATAGACTCATGGATACGAGAACTTATTATTTTGTGATTTTGTAACTATTCAGCGTAAATTATAGGAAAAACATCTTGACAGGGTTTTAGC
>ERZ890953.821-NODE-821-length-16893-cov-6.424338_pt1 | contig 16893 bp, 20 predicted proteins | sample MGYA00521264_ERZ890953 | MGnify/ENA primary metagenome ERZ890953 (study PRJEB32303, sample SAMEA104408629) | aquatic metagenome | biome: Brackish water; feature: Chemocline; material: water | place: Baltic Sea | collected 2014-10-26T21:54:00 | depth 200 m ...
GTTTGTACAATCATTGCACCGGGATTAGGATTAGAAAGCTTGAATGCTAAATCAATTGTGACTGAACGCTCAGATATTCTAGATATTGAAATATCATCTAATTCAATTTGGATGGGTTTTACTTCTGATGTACTTTGAATTCCAGTTGTACTGTCTACAGTAGGTATAACAATCGTGGGTCCTGTTAAAAGAATTCCACCTAAAATTGCAATAAATGCACCCATTGCGATTCCAACAAAAATTTTACGATTCATAATTTTTGCATCATCTCCTGATATCTTAAATGTTGAGATAGTTATTATACCATTGCAGAAACAAAAAATTGTGCAATATTTCCAAGCAGTACAACAAGGAAAACAAAGAGCAAGTAAATCACAAATGAAAATATTTGAAGTTGCTGGATTTGGCATGTTAACTTTGACAACAAAAAAAATTGATGGAAAATTTTTTCCAGTTGGAGAAGAAGAATTTACTGCAGTAATTAGTTCTGAAGATGGCCATGTTGCAGTTATAGTAGATAAAGATGGATTTACAAAGGCACAATCCAAGGCTGTAGAGAAGGAAGAAGCCTTATCAATTTACAAAAAACTCAGAGAAACAGGAATTCTTGAATATCCAGAAAATCAGATTCAAATTTGGTCTCAAGCAAGACCCACAATTCAAAATAATATTGATTAATTATTTAGAAGGAAGAATAATTTCTGTGCCAACGTCACTACCTTTAATTGCCTTTTCAATAATTTTTATATCTGCTTTTAGGATTCTTGTTTTAATTTTTGAACGTTCAATAATTTTTAAAGCAACAATATCCATCAAGTCATAACCACCGGCTATAGAATCTTCATGGACTAACATATTTTTTAAATTTTTCATTTCTATTTGTTTGAACTTTTTTGCTTTTTTGAATTTGTTAGGATCCATATCATAAACTCCATCAACATCAGTAGCATTAAGAAACTGTTCAGCTTGAATTTTTTCTGCAATTAATGCTGCAGTACCATTAGTGCTTTGACCAGGATGAAGACCACCTGCAACTACTATTAATCCATCATCTACTGCATGTTTAACTTCCTGTAAAGTGGTCGGTGGATGTGAATATGCTTTGTTTTTTAGAGCATAAATTAGCAATTTTGCATTAAGTCTTGAAATTTCAATTCCTAGTTCATCAAGAGTAGATTCATCAGCGCCAGAAGATCTTGCATGAGAAATGTAATGTCGTGCAATATCACCACCTCCAGCAATTACAATAGGTTGACAAAACTTACTAATTTTTACTAAAAATACAGCATAATCTTTTAGATTTTTGACATTATCCATACCAAAAACCCGTCCTGATAATTTGATCACAATTCGTTTTTTCACTTTAGTTCACCAAGGATTGATTTTGCGGCAATTTCAACTTTTTTTCTGTTCTTTTGATGAGTGTATATTCTAAGTATGTTCATGAACCCAGAAATCGCTGAAACCACAGGTATTTCAGAAATTGGCATCTCTTTTGCAGAAGATTTTGTACCCTCATTAGTTATCAAAATAATTGATTTTGACTCATTTTTTGATGGGGCAAGTGGGATAGATGGAGTAACAGAACTATCTACAAAAATTTCAGTTTCATCAACTTTAGATTTTTTAGAAATTTCAATTCTAAGTTCATCTGTTCTAGTTTTTTTCAAATTTGTTTGATTGGTAAGTATTCTTTCAAATACGCATTTTAGCAAATTTCTATTTTGATAATCCTCTGCTAATTGTTTTGCTCGTTTTAGTTTAGAAGATTTTGATGAAATCAAAGATGATAGAACATATTCATCAGTTAGTTTAACAAATTCATTTAGATTAAAAGATGTAAAACCAAATTCATCATCAGATAATCTTAATGCTTCAATAAGCATAACTTCTGCAGCACGTACAGTTTTATGAAAATATACTGCTTTGAACATTTGATATCTAGAATGCATCATAGATTCAAAAGAATAGAGTGCTGAACGTTCCAAAGCAAGTTTATTTTTATGAATATCAAGGGATTGTGTAATTCTTTTATGATCTATCTTTGCATGTTCGGCTCCCGTAAAGTAACCATCTCTCAATAAATAATCCATCATATCTGCACTCAAAGCACCTGAAACAATTTCATTTAGATATTGAAATTTTGATTCTCCAAATGCAATTTTGGTAACTAGTTTTTTATCAAATCCAGTTTTTGATACTATATCACCAATTTCAGAATTTAAAATAATTTTTTTTCCATAATCTTCATGTGAAATTTTTTTTTCTTGTATTACTTCTTCAAATAAATGAGAAAAAGGTCCATGACCAATATCGTGTAACAAACCTGCGATGCGTAAAATTTGAACATCATCAGAATTCAGAAATCCTTTTTCATTTAATGCAAAACCAGCTTGACTAGCAATATGCATAACTCCTAGAGAATGCTCAAATCGACTATGTTGAGCTGAAGGATATGTTAAATGTGCACCAGATAGCTGTTTTATCCGTCTTAATCTTTGAAAAAGTGGATTATCAATTATTGGAAGTTCATAATCATAAACACGAATAAAATCATGAATTGGATCAATAATATCTATATAATTTTTTTTCATAATCCCAATTTCTTTGAAAATATTTTTAGAATTTCTTCATGAACTTCAATTTTTGACTTGGTAGCATTAATTATTTTCCAATGTTTTTTCTTGGCAACAGTTCTGTAAAGATTAGAAATCTTTGTGGAAAATTCTTTGTTTTTTTCAAACTTGTCTCTTTTCATTACCTTTCCACCAATTTTATTTCGAGGTGTTCTTGAAAATGATTCTTTTTGTGTAACATCAAGTAAAATAACAAGATCAGCCTTTGGAAGACCTTCATCAAGACTCTCAAGCCATTTTTGCTTCAAACCATTTGCTAATCCATAAACTAGGTTAGAATGATAATATCTATTCATGATTAAAACAGAATTTTTTTCCTCAGCTGCTAAAATTGCATCAAGTTTTTCCCATCTGTTTGCAGCCAAAAGACAATGAATTACTTGAGGAGGAAATTTTCGTTTTCCATCTAAATATTTTCTAATTTCTTTACCAATTGGGGTTTCATAGTCAGGAAAATGAAATAGTTTTGTTTTGATTTTTTGTTTTTTAAGAGCTTTTTCTAATAGAATAGATTGTGTTAACTTTCCTGCCTGATCTCCACCTTCAATTACAATAATCATAAGTTATCAAAACTGAGAAATTAATTGATTAAAAATCTATCAAGATAGTGACAAGTCTGTTATTAACACTGAGGCACGAAATATGACTATGTCACTTATTTCAAAGAGAAAAGAAAAACCAATCAATCTAACTGAAAATCTATACCAACGAGAAAAATGGATAACAAAGTTAGTACAAACAGCAAAAAAATACCCTATCAAAGAGATATGATGAATCTGATCTGTATGATGTTGTTCTAGCCAACCCTCCATTCAAAGGAAGTATTGACGCATCAGAAATAGGTGAGAATTTTAGGACTCAGACAAAAAAGACTGAATTATTATTCCTAGAGTTAATGTTTAATATTTTACGTAATGGTGGAAAATGCTCAGTTATTGTTCCAGATGGTGTATTGTTTGGATCTTCTAAAGCACACAAAAATATTAGAGAATTGCTTCTTGATAGATGTAATCTTCAGGCAATTATATCCATGCCGTCAGGTGTTTTCAAACCCTATGCAGGTGTATTCATTGTAGATAATGCTATAATGAAAAGACTAGATGCTTGATTTTTGTTATATTCCTTGTTTTCTTAAGAGAAACTGCATAACTGCTTCTTTGGAATAATCTATTCCGTGTTCATCATCAGTATGCTTTCTAAAATCATCGATAACTGTCTCCATTTCCCCTTCTGCTACAAAATCACATTCAAACCCATAATCATTACATGTCAGTTTTGCCATACTATGTGGAAAAATAATCAATATAAAAGTCACATGTATATTTCTAAAGTTAAATTATATTTTTTCAATTCTAATCAATGGATCTATGTTGTAACAAATGGATTGATTCGTTTATCTTTATCCATACTATGAATAGAAAATTTGTTTATGCTTGAGTATGTTTAACGAACTTAGTTGAATACTTTAGGGATTATTTTTTGAATTACGTTCAAGTGTGTTAAACAAACTTAGCTAAATCCTATCAAGGTTTATAACCAAAAATTGAGCACACAACACAAAATGGGACTTGTGAAAGACGTAATCAAAGAGATTGGAAATAAATCAAGGGAATTCTATGAATTTGTTTTACCACCAATTGACATGTATCTCAATGATGAAAATCTAAAAATTGTAATTGATATTCCTGGATTTACAAAAAAAGAAATTGAATTATCTTTATGTGGAGACATTCTCTCCATCAATGCAAAAAAAACAATTGATGAAAAAGAATCAGAATCATTGATTTCAAACCAAAGACCAAATGTAATTGATAAAAAAATTAGACTTCCTGTAAAAATTAAACAAGGAGAAGAAAAAATAGAATCTGCAAAATATGAAAATGGTATTCTTACATTAATTATACCTATTACAAAAAAGGGAAAAGATATTACAATAGAATAATCTAATATTTTCTAAAAAATCCTGAAGCAATCATTATCAAACCAGAACTAATCATACCTACTAAACCAAGTAATTCACTTGATTGGTATAAAAATACAGAACCAAGAAAAATTGCTGATGCAAATATACTTCCACTGATTAAAACCATAGGTCTTCCTTTCTTCATATAGATTTGAGCTTCATCCATAAGTTTTTTCATTTCAGGTCCAATTCTAAGAGCTGAATCAATTGATTTTGAAAAATTATCAAATGAAATTTTTAATTCTTCAATATATGCACGTGGAATAAGATTTTCTTCTAGTAAAATATTTTTTAAAACTTTAACAAATTTAAAATCTATATCATGAGTTTTGTAGATTCCTTCAATGATTGATGCCATTCTCATATACAAAGCTAAATTTTTGGGCAATACAAATGGAAATTTACTCATTGTTTGATTCGCAAGCTCCATCAAACTTTGAACTTCCATTTCATCAGGTTTATTTCCATGCATTGCACGAATTGAGAGTTCAATTCCTTTTTCAATTACCTCTCTATTGTAACCAGGAGTTAACATTGAAAGATCAATCATCGCATTGACTACTCTAGGAGGATTTTTTTCAACTAGTGCAAGATAGAGTCGAATTAATTTGAATCTAGTCTCATTGTTTATTCGTCCAACCATTCCATAGTCATACAAAATGAGTTTTCCATCATCAGTTACTGAAATATTACCAGGGTGAGGATCTGCATGAAATGTGGAATGTTTGAGAAGCATTGTAAAAAAGACCTTGTGAACATCAATTACAAGCTGCTCTCTATCAATTCCTTTTTCATTCAAGGCTTTTACATCTGTAACCTTGATTCCAGGAAGATACTCCATGGTAAGGACATTTTTTGATGAATAATCATCATAAACAGATGGCACAATAACTTTACTTGAACTAGCCATATCATGTTTAATTTGTTTAAGATTTTGGAGTTCATTTGTGTAATCCATTTCTTCATAAATTGTTTCAATAAATTGAGAAAGCATTGCTTTTGCAGAATAACGTAAATTTGGATCAACAAATCTTAATGCTATAGGAAGAACTTTTTTTAAGACTTGTAGATCCTTTGCGACAATTTTTTCAATTCCAGGTCTTTTCACTTTTACAACAATCTGTTGACCAGAAATAGAACCACGATAAACTTGACCTATTGAAGCCCCAGAAATTGGATTAGGATCAATCTCATCAAATTTTTCATTAATTGGACCAAGTTCTTTTTCAATTATTGGTTTTACTTGATCAAAGGGTGCAGAAGGAACACAGTCTTGAAGTTTTGAAAGCTCTTCTAAATATGGTTGAGGTAAAATATCTGCTCTTGAGGAAAGCCATTGTCCTAATTTTATGTATACAGGTCCTAGCGAAATGAATGTATCAAGAACATTTCGAGCATTTTTTCTAAACTGTTCTGAATCAATTTGATTTTTTTCCTGATTAATCCATTTCTTTCTATCTTTACGTAATGCAAGAATAGATGGAAAAAGTTTGAAGAATACTTGTATTGTTCTTACAGTGGACATTATAATTTCTCTAGATAATTTTTTATTTTCTTAGTAGCTAAATATCCAACATATCCAGAAATTATTGAAGATATCAATCCAGAAGTTATTGTTAATTTTTTAGAATTTTTATTTGTAATTTTTTTTGCTATTTGTGAACCTCCAAAAATTGCACAAGCTAAACCAATTAAAACTTCAGGCGCGTCATAAACTAAATGTCCCATAGGATCTTTTCGTGGATCAATTTTATCAGTATGAACTAAAAATTTATCATCGTATTCTCTAATGTGTAAATTGCCATAACGATATTGTTTGTTTGAGCCATTTTTTTGCCCAAGAATTGTTTCTTCTGCTTGTTCTAGCATGAATTCGCGTAATTCCTTTGGGACTTCAATCTCATCCCCAGGCATATACGCAAGATCCAGTAATTGCTTATAATCTTACGGTATAGATACTTCAGCCTGAGACCAAAAATATTTTGTACTTTGGTGACGGTTAGAATAAATTTTGTAAATTAGTATTTAGATCTCACTGATAATTTCTTCGTGTCTCTTTTATTATAATTTTTTTTAAATTAATCTGATAGATAGCATAGAAGTTCTTTTCCAAAGAAACTTTACACTATCTATTGAAATCATTTTAACGATCTTTTGTAAACATTAGAAGACTAAGCGAAAAGGCTATCAGCATTGCAACTCCTGGAACATATGCATAGTTGAATCCCACACCAGGATGATCTAATTGATGATAGTAATTAATCAGAAATGTTACTGTAAGTAAAATTACTCCTACAATTGTTAGTTTTCGATGTGTCTCCAATAAAGATGGCTTTATGGTTTAGTATATGAATTAAAAATACTAGTCAGTTTACAGTAATGGTATTGTGATGAATTCTACAATACTACATACTAGAAATAGAAACATGCCCTTCACCATACCGAAAATTACATGCTTAAGATATCATATAATTATGAGGTAAATTTTCCAAAAATGAAAATCAGAAGTTACTATGGTTCAGTTTCCATTTGAGATAATTTTGTAATTACTTGTTCTAATTCTGCTGTGTTTTCTTCAATTACTTGTTTTATTACGTTGATTTCCTCATTGATTTTTTCTAAATTAACATCATCAGAATTTTTAATTTGACTTTCTAAATCATTTAGAATTTTTTGATTTTGTTGATTAATTTTTTCTAAATCATTTTTATATGATTCTAATTTTTCATATTGACTAGTGATTTCAGGAACATCAATGTATTCTTGAAAAGTTAGAAAACCTAATGAAATTACTATACTTCCAATAGATAAAACTGCAATGAGAATTATAATTGTTAACCTCAATTTATTATTCCTTAATTCCTCGTTTTAGATTTAAAATTATGTCTTCAACTAGCCTCAATTGCTGTTTTTTTACGCCTACGAATTATGTAAAATACAACTCCCATTACCAAAAGAATTGGAACAATCATCATTGTTGGATCAATAGAATTTTCATCTTCCTTTGGTGGTTCCTTTACAGTAATTGTTGCATCATGATTTAGAAATATTTCATCTCTTGTACTATCTTTGTATCTTACAGTTATTGTGATGTCATGTTCACCATATCTTGGTTCACCATCAAATTCAATTGGAAGATTAAATGGTACTGGTGCTTCTGTTTCAATTTCATCAATAAATTGAGTATTTGATTTAATATTAGATTCACCTTTAGATTCAATAGAAACAAAACCAAATAATCCATCTTCATTTCCTTCGTTAATTATTTCACCAATTACCATTTGAGTACCAGATAATTCAATTACATCAACATTGAAGATTGTTAAATCAATTAGTCCTTTGATGTAAAAATCAACAATTTTTGAAATTTGATGTAAATCTCCATGTGCGTTATAATATGAAATAGATAATGGAATCCTTAAAGTGTCACCTTTCAATGATTGAGGAACATACACAGTTGCAGTGAGTTGTCTTGATGATTTTGGATCAATATTTCCAATATCCCAGCTTGATTCTAGAATTACAACATTTTCTATATTAGTAGTTGAAGATGATGTTGATGCAAGTTCTGTTTGTGTATTTGTTGCAGTAATATCTACACCAGAAATAGGAGCAGTACCATCATTTGAAATTTCAATTACCACATTGTTGGATCTTAAAGAGGTAAGAAAAGGTTGTATAGCTTTGACATTAATCACACTATCACCAGTTACCTTAAAATCAAAATCATCAAATGCGGTTCTAACTCCGGATTCTCTTAATCTAGAATAATCTACTTTTACAGTTCCAGGATATTGTTGGATTTGTATATTTTTATCAATATTTACAAAAAATGTTAAGTAGAAATTCTCACCCGCTAATGAATTTGCAACACTATCTGAATAAATTAATGATTGAGGACCATCTGAGGCTGAAAATCCTAATGGTAAAGATAGCTGACCACTAATTCCCGTAATATCTTGAGATCCAACGTTGGCAAATATAGCAGTAAATGGAACATTACCATCTCCTGGTTCAACTTCAATTTTTTCGTTAATTGTACCAAAATAAGCATCTAGAAATTTTACATCACCAAAGTCTCTTTCAAAAGGAGATTGACCAAATCCGCCTGAACTAATTTGTGCATAAGAATTATCAAAAATAATTGGTAACAATCCAATCACAAGTAATGATAAAATAATTTTAGAATTCATTATACTGTTATCACCATTTCTGATGGCATATCACCTTCAAATGCTTTACCATCTTTAATTGTAATGACTCTATCAACATTGCCAAAATGTTCTCTATCGTGTGTGACAATAATGAATGTTTGATTGAGTTTTTTTGCCATAGATTTCATTAGTTGAACTATTGTTGCTGAAGTGACAGAATCAAGATTGCCAGTTGGTTCATCAGCTAAAACTATAGATGGTTTATTGATTAAACCTCTTGCAATCGCAACTCTTTGAGCTTGTCCACCTGAAATTTTATTTGCACGTTTGTATATTTGATCTTCAAGTCCAACTGCTTTCAGTAAATCCATTGCATCTTTTTCACCAGTGTTATTGCCTCCAATTTGTAAAGGTAACAAAACATTTTCTAAAACTGAGAGATCAGTAAGTAGATTTGAAAATTGGAAGATAAATCCTAATTTTTTATTTCTAAATGAAGAAATTTTATCATCATTAAGTGTAGTAGTGTCAATTCCATCAATTGAAATTTTACCTTTTGTAGGATGATCTAATAATCCAATCATGTTTAGTAAGGTAGATTTACCAGATCCAGAGCTACCAACAATTAAAACAAATTCTCCTTGTTTAATTGAAAATGAAACATCATCAAGAGCTTTGACTCGGTTATCGGCTTCACCATAAATTTTACTCATATTATTAATTTCAAGTACACTAGACACTTCTCATAGCCTCCACAGGTAGTAGTTTCGTAGCTCTATACGATGGATATAGAGATGCAATTATTGCCAAAATAAATGACATTAATGCAGTTTGGATAACCTTTTCCCAGTTGTAAGTTACTTCTAAAGGAAGACTTCCATTAAATGACATTTTGGTTTCCTTTGCATATACAGTATAACCCAATCCTGCTGCAGTACCCACACCAGCACCAATTGCTCCAATAATCATTCCTTGGAAAATAAAAATTATCAGAATATCTTTTCGTTTAGCTCCAATTGATCTCATGACACCAATTTGTCTTGTTTTTCCATTTACTAACATCATTTGTATTGTAACAATTGCAAATGCAGATGCCATCATTCCAAAATATCCAATCATGTTAATCATTGCAATACCTGATCTAAAACCTTCTAGTTGTGCTTCTGATGCTTCTTCTGTAGTTTCTGCAATAAAGTCTTCATTTGGGAATGAACGTAAAAAGAACTCTTTAACTTCAAGAGCTTTAGAATGATCGTAAAGTTTTACCATAAATGAGCCAGTATCTCCGTGTCTGCTCATCATATCTCGTAAAGTATCAATGTGAATAACTCCAGAATAATCAAACCCTTGACCTCCTGGTGAATTTGCAATTCCAGTAACTGTAAATCGTTTGATTTGATCCTGGCCCCATCTATCAACTACCAAAACTTTAACACTATCACCAACTTGAGCTCCTCCAAGATCTCGTGCTATATTAGATCCTAATACTATAGAGTTTCTTGAAAAAACATAACTTCCTTCTGTAACAGTTTCATGGACTGTAGATGCTCTAACATCATTAAATGGATCAACACCAACTAATGAAATTCTAGTTTCTTCAATTAACTTTCCATTTTTAGTCATATTCATTTCAGAACTAGTAGAAAGCCGCGGTGTCGCGGCTTGAACAACTGGGATTCGCTCAAACCATCGAATTAAAGATTGATCAGATTTATCGATAAAATCAAATTCATCAGTTATGATTACGTCACCGGTATTGTAATCACTAATGTCCCTTACAATAGCATCAAACAATCCCTGAAAAATTACAAAGTTTACATGGATTACCAAAATTCCAATTGTTACTGCTAAAACAGCACCAAACAAACTTCCTTTTTGATTGAATAGCATTCTTTTTGCAAGTTTTATCCTATAATCCACGAAACAAATAAAATAGTCTAATATTTAATGTATATGATACATAGTGCTAACAGTATAGACAATTTTATATCATATTAGTTATTTCTATAGCATAAGGAGTCAGTGTAAATGATAAAATGGACAATTTAGATATGAAAATCCTTAGCAGATTATTGAACAATTGTAGAGAATCTGACAGACAAATAGGCATAGAATTAGGAATTTCAGGTGGAGCCGTTAGAGCAAGAATCCAAAAAATGCAAGCAAAAAAGATTATCGAAGAATTCTTCATCAAAGTTGAACCACCTGTTTTGGGTTATGGTATCTTGTACTTTGTCGTATCAGGTGAAAATATTAAAGAAATTTTAGAGCAAGCAAGTCTTGTAGGTGAACCATATTTCGTGGTACCATGTGTAGGTGGGATTACAGTTTGTGGTATTTCAATAAAAGAGAATATGGAACAAAAAATTGAACTTGCAAAGAAATTGATGAAAGATGTAAGAGTATTATCAATTTTTGAAGCAGAGAATCCAGGGTTTAGTTCAAATCTTACAAAAACAGATTTAGAAATTTTAGAAGAATTAATTAAAGATCCCAGACAAAAAATTGAACAAATTGCAAAGAATACAGAAATGTCAACGAAAACAATAACAAGGTGTATTGAAAAATTACATAAAAATGATGGAATTCAGTTTACATTAGTTTATGATCCTATAAAAATTGAAAATTTTATTCCTCACGCTATACTAGCCTGGATAGAGGGGGATCTAAAAGAAACTTTAGAAAGTTTGAATGACTCATTTTCTGAATCATATTTACAAATTCCTTTCATAGCAAAAAATCAAATTGTTTTGTTTATGTATAGTGATAATATTTTCAAAATGGATGAACTAACACAAAAAGTTAGAAATATTAAAAATATAAAATCGGCTGATTTATTTATTCCAAAAAAGATTTCATTTTACATAAAGTGGATAGAAAAAGCAATAAAAGATTTCAAAAAATCACCAAAATTACACCTAATTTATCAAACCAATTAAATAAGAATAATTTTCCATACATAATATGAAAGAGACAAAAATCTATGAAGGAAAAATTTTAGGTCTTAGTGTTTATGATGGAAAAATAGAAGGCAGAAAAGTTAAACGAGAAGTTATCAAACATAGAGGTGCTGCAGCAATGCTTGCTTTTGATGAAAATAAAAAAGTAATTCTTGTTAAACAACATAGATTTCCACATGGATATGTTTTAGAAATTCCTGCTGGAACATTAGAAAAAAAAGAAGAACCAATAAAATGTGCATTTAGGGAATTAGAAGAAGAGACTGGATATAGAGCAAAAAAAATGATCCCTCTCATTACCTATTATCCGTCAATTGGCTACAATGCAGAGATAATTCATTGTTTTGTAGCCTCAGGATTAAAGAAAATATCGGATTTGAAATTAGATGAGGATGAAATATTATCTGTAGTAAAAATGGATTTCAAAAAACTTCTATCGATGATAAAAACTGGTAAAATTCAAGATTCAAAAACAATATGTGCAGTTTTAACATATGCTGTAAAGAAAAAATTGTATTAATTATTCATTATAGATAGGTTGTACAAGATCTGCAAGATCTGCCCAAGATTGTGCAATTCTTTCAAACATGTATACTAAATCAAGAAAGTCTAAAGGAATTTGTTTTTTGTTACCTAATGTAGTTCGAAGTAAGCTAAGTTTCTCTTCATATTTTTTATGCATTGAAATTGCTTCAATAGCTAAAAGTCTATCAGGCTTTGTAAAAGCATCAATAGATTTTTCAGCAACATTATTAAAATCTTTTACTACATCATAGATTTTTTTAGAAAATTCCTTAGATAATGAAAAGTTGAAGATAAAATTTGAGAGTTCAACAATAGAATCACCTGCATTTTCAAGAACGTTTGCAGCAACTCTATAATCAAGTATATCGATATTTTCTAAATTAAATACATTAGCCAATCTTTTATCAACTAGTGTACTACGAATTAAACGAACAAGTAAGAAGTATTGCCTATTCACTTCAACATCACGTTTTGATAATGTTTGAAGATTAGATTTATCATCTGAAATTAATCCACGTAATACATCATCATACATTCCAAGTGCAATAGAACTTATTCGTTTGAGAATTTTTGATGGATTAAGAGTTGTTGCATCTAAAAGAAATTGCATATTAATGTGAGATGCATCTTCTTCAATTATTTCCATTCCAACTAATCTTCTCATTGAATTACGAATCTCTTCTCTGTCTTCACCAGGAATAATAGATGTTGAATTAATTACAATAATATCATATCCTAAAAGATATGCACCAGTAATGTTTGCTACAACATTTTCTCCTTTGGATAACGGATACGAAATTACTAATTCCTTTGTTGGTCTAGTTTCCTTATTGGCAGAAATGGAAATACTATCTTGACCAGTTTCCAATTCAACTTGAGCACCTTTATCTAAATTATTTGCAACAACCCATTCTTTAGGTAATGATACAAGTATACTACTTCCAATTCTTTGTAGTCGTCGAACAAATTTAGTCAATTTATACTAATTTAATTAATTTAAGCCATATTCTTATATTTTGTGTAAAGTTTAAACTTAGATTAATGGAGGCAACAGCATTTTGTCCAGCACATATTACAGGTTTTTTCAAAGCCCATTTAGATGATGATCAAGATAATTTAGAGAATTTAGGATCTATGGGGGCAGGTTTTTCAATTAAACAAGGAGTTACAACTAAAATAAAAATCAAAACAATAGATAATCAAAGCTCAAATTTTAAAATTACAACACATGGGTATCAATCAGACAAAACAGATGTTTCACAATACGTATTAAATGAATTTTTAAAACTTGGAAATTTTTCAGACAAATTTTTTGATATAGAACATGACATTTCAATTCCAGTTGGGTATGGCTTAGGATCTAGTAGTGCTGTTGCATTATCATTATCATTTGCATTAGATCAAGCACTTGATACAAAATTAGAGAAAACAATGATTGGCCAAATTGCACATAATGCAGAAGTTAGTTGTAAAACAGGATTAGGAGATGTTTTAGCATCATATCATGGCGGATTTGAAATTCGTATTAAACCAGGTGCACCTGGAATTGGTCATGTTGAAAAAATTACTACAGATAAAATTTCTATTATTATGATTTGCTTTTCTCCAATATCTACAAACAAATTCATCAAAGAACGATTATCACAAATTAATGGACTAGGAGGAAAAATGGTAAATAAGTTATTAGAAACAAAAGATTATTATCATTTTCAAGATATGTCCTTAGAATTTGCAAAATATGTAGATGTTATGACTCCAAGAATACAAAAAATAGTTGATGAATTATCTGATAATGATATTAAATGTGGAATAGCCCTATTTGGTGAAACAATTTTTTCAATGGTTCCACAAAATAATGAATCTAAAGTTTTAAAGATTCTACAAAAATATTCTGATGGAATCATAATTAAATCAGAATTAGATGACATTGGAGCCAGAGTATTAAATAATTAATTAAAAATTATGTCATTAATTCCTAAATCTCATCCAAGAGCTAAATCACTTTTAATTCGTGAAAAACTAGTTGTGGGTTTTGATAATGGATTAGTTGCAAAAGAAGGTCTTTTGGCTCACGGTAGAGGTGAGGCTTTTGATTACCTTCTTGGAGAAAAGACAGGTAAGGCTACTTTGCAGGCCATAAGGGCTGCGGCTGCACAGATTCTTGTAGCAGAAATGCCCGTTATCTCAGTTAATGGAAATATAGCAGCATTATGTCCAAAACAAATTGTAAAGTTATCAAAACAGATCAAAGCAAAACTTGAAGTAAATTTGTTTTATGTAAATGAAAAAAGAAAACAGGCAATTATTAAAACTCTCAAAAAAAATGGAGCAAATGAAATTTTAGGTTCCAAAATTACTTCATCTAAAAAACTACCAGGAATAGATTCTGCAAGAAGAATTGTTGATAAGGATGGAATTTTTGTAGCAGATGTTGTCATAGTGCCATTAGAAGATGGAGATAGAACTATGGCACTTAGAAAAGCAGGTAAAACAGTCATAACATTTGATCTAAATCCTCTCTCTAGAACTTCACAGACAGCAAATATTACAATTGTAGATAATGTCACACGGGCAATTGATTTACTAATTAATGAATCAAAAAAACTATCAAAAAAGAATAAAAAAAGCCTTCAAAAAATAATTGATGATTTTGATAATAAGAAAAATCTAAGGGAAAATATTATTCAAATTAAAAATAATTTAACAAGGAGTGCTAAAATTGCATAAAACTGTACAAGATATTATCAATATGAAAAAAGAAAGAAAGAAAATTTCAGTGATTACAAGTTATGATTACACTCTAGCTTCATTATGTGATAAAGCAGGAATTGATGTATTACTTGTTGGAGATAGTGCAGGAATGGTGATGCTTGGTTATGAAAATACAATTTCTGTCACAATGGATCAAATGTGCATGTTTACTGAAGCAGTTAGTAGAGCAAGAAAAAATTCACTTTTAATAGCAGATTTACCCTTTATGTCATACCAAGCAAGTATTGAAGATGCAATAAACAATTCAGGTAAGTTAATCAAGGCAGGTGCAGATGCAGTAAAACTTGAAGGTGGTTCTATAATGGCAGAAACAATTAGTGCAATAGTTGATGTAGGAATTCCTGTAATGGGGCATATTGGACTTCAGCCACAAACCACAATACTATCAGAAGGATACAAAGTTCAAGGTAAAACAAAAGATTCAGCAATGAAGTTAATTGAAGATGCAAAGGAACTGGAAGATGCAGGAGTTTTCAGTATTGCATTAGAAATGGTAAGTCATGAAGTAGCTCAAATTATTTCTGAAACAGTGAACATTCCTATAATTGGAATTGGTTCAGGAGTAAATTGCGATGGACAAGTATTGGTAGTTCAAGATTTGTTAGGAATGTATGATAAAATTAAACCAAAATTTGCCAAAAGATACATGAATTTATCTGAAGATATTGTAAAATCACTTGAAGAATATAGATCTGATGTAGAATCTGGAGCATTTCCTGCTAAAGAAAACTCGTTTTCAATGAATGAAGAAGAATTAAAAAAATTACGTGAAAAACTTGGCAGATAATAAAAAATTAAAGATAAAAGATCATCCATCTTTAGACATAGTTAGTTCACATGGAATGGAGTTATCAGGAAAAAAAATTGTGCTTTGTGTAGCTGGTAGTGTTGCAGCATACAAAGCAATTGAACTTGCAAGATTACTAATGAGACATGGAGCATATGTAACATGTGTTACCAGTAATGCAGTTACAAAATTAATACAACCAGAATATTTCAAATGGGCTACAGGTAATGAAGTGATTACAAAACTTACAGGTGAACTAGAGCACATTAGATTAGCAGATTATAATCAATCAGATTTAGTAATAGTATATCCTGCAACAGCAAATACATTAGGAAAATTGGCTAATGGGATTGATGATACGCCTGTATCCACAGTACTTACCGTAGGATTTGGATCAAAAATTCCAATTTTGATGTGTCTTGCAATGCATGCATCCATGTATGAAAATTTAGCAGTTAAAAAAAATATAAAATTTTTAAAAAATAAAATTGAATTTCTTTCCCCTAAACTAATTGAAGGCAAAGCAAAATCTCCAGAACCTGAAGATGTTTTGGAAAATGTATTAAAGAAATTTGGATTTTCATCTATATTAAAAAATAAAAAAGTGTTGATCACTGCAGGACCAACAATAGAACAAATAGATCCTATACGTGCAATTACAAATCAAAGTTCTGGAAAAACAGGAGTTAGTTTAGCATCTGAATTAATTTCTGCAGGAGCTAAAGTTACATTTGTTTATGGACCAGGAAATGAAAAAGCACCAAAAGGTGCAAAAATAATCAATGTTGTATCTAGTAAAGAGATGCATTCTGTAGTAAAATTAGAACTAAAGAAAAAATTTGATATTGTGATTATGGCAGCAGCTGTTGCTGATTATGTTCCTACAATTCAAAGTAAGAATAAAATCAAAAGTTCAAAGTCAAGTATGAATATCAGCCTCAAAAAAGCTCCAAAAATAATAGATCAAATTAAAAAATATCAAAAAAATGTTTTACTTGTTGGTTTTAAAGCAGAAACAAATTTTACAAAAGCTCAATTAATCAAATCTGCTCAAAAAAAATTGAAAGAATCAGAAGCAGATATGATTGTAGCAAAT
>ERZ890953.822-NODE-822-length-16889-cov-8.559819_pt1 | contig 16889 bp, 12 predicted proteins | sample MGYA00521264_ERZ890953 | MGnify/ENA primary metagenome ERZ890953 (study PRJEB32303, sample SAMEA104408629) | aquatic metagenome | biome: Brackish water; feature: Chemocline; material: water | place: Baltic Sea | collected 2014-10-26T21:54:00 | depth 200 m ...
GTCTCCGCACATGGCCTCCTCGCAGTTCACGAGGGGATCGCAGGCGAGACAGAGCAGGAGCGGAAGGAACATGGAGGTGCGCATGCGCCCTATGGTAGCGCGATCCAGGCGCCCTGGGCTCACCCCGGACCCAGCTCCAGGTCCAGCCAAGCCGTGGTGTCGCAGGAGTAGCTGCCGTTGTCCCCCGCCACCAGCTGCAGCTCCCCCGGCCGCACGGTCAGCGGTCCGAACGGCACGGCGTCCTGGTAGCCGCGCACGATCTCGCTGGTCCACAGAGTCGTGCCGTCCTGCTGGACGGAGAAGATGGCCCCGTCGTCGCAGACCGTGCTGCGGTTCCAGTCCTGCAGGCCCACCCCACCCCGCAGCGAGCCGTAGCCAGTGGGCACGGTGAGGGTCACCACGCTGGGCGCATGGGCGAACAGGCCCGTGCAGTGGTGCTGGCCGTTGACCACGAAGCCCGGTCCCCAGTATCCGGTGCCGTCCACCACCAGGCTGCCCCAGCCCACGGTCCCGCTGGGGGCCAGCTCCGCGGCCCGCAGCACCCCCGCTTCGGCCTCGGGACAGCTGTCCACCTCCTCTCCAGCCAGGGCGCTCAGCCGAGTGTGCAGAAAGAGCAGGAGGTTGGCCTGGCGGCACTCGAAGCGCGGGCCGTAGCCCAGGTAGTCGTCCCAGACCGGCTCCCGGATGAGGTCGGCGGACTGCCGCACCAGGAGGCTCACCACCTCCCAGCGCAGGGGACCGTCCAGGGCCTGGTCGATGACCGCCTGCAGATCCAGGCCCATGGCGATGGCGCGCTTCAGCACGGGATCCTCGTACTCGGCACCGGTGACGCAGTTGGCCGACCAGGGGGAGGTGGCCCAGGGCTGCCAGGGGTCCACCACCAGCGCCGTGTCGAAGTAGGAGGGGTAGCCGAGCTCGGCGTCGAAGTCCCAGGGCAGCAGCTTCCACGAGCCGTGGTCGTCGTAGAGGTAGAAGTTGTTCCCATCGGCCGAGAAGGCGTCCAGGCTGCCCATGACCGAGCGGGTCACCGACACGCGCATGAACTGCTCCAGGTCCAGGGCCGCCAGCAGCGCCTCGTCGCCGCCGGACTCGATCACCTGCACGAGATCCACCAGATCCTGGCCGTCGCCGCCCGTCGAGGTCTGGGGCTCGTACCAGGTGAGCATGGTGTCGGCCGTGGGATTCAACCCCAGGCCATAGTAGTGCTCGTTGGTGGAGTACAGGTGCCCGTCGTCGTGGCCGTACCAGCGCTCCACGTAGCGATCGTCGATGGGCTCCATCACCACGAAGAAGCCCACGGCGGCGCCGTTGACGGCGACCTGGGCCCAGCCCGTGCGGGCGGCGGGCAGCCCCATGCCGCGCATCACCTCGGTGCCCACGCGCTCGTTGAGGAAGCCGGCGTCCTGGGAGGAGTTGTCCAGCTTGAGCTCGTCCAGCCCGCGCCAGCTCTGCCCCGGGGTCAGCCGGTCGAAGCTCAGCTTCAAGGAGGGCTTGCCCGCCACCAGGCTGCCCGCCCCGAAGGCCCGGACCGCCACCCCGTCCACAGCCTCGCCCTGCCACTCGAAGCTCGCCGGATGCCAGTTCTTGGCCCAGGGGTCCCCCGAGATGTCGGCCCAGGACGCCGCGTCCATGGTGAGGACGATGCTGTGGACCTCCCCCGGATCGAAGACAGCGTCGGTGGGATCGGGAGCGTCGGGGATCTGCTCGGCGCCAGCGGTGTCGCGGGCAGGCAGCGACGAGTCGTCAGGCGCTGAGCCGCTGTCCGGGTCGCCCGGCAGCACCACACCCCGGGGTGTGCAGGCGAGCATCAGCAGCAGCAGGACGTGACCCATGGTGGCACCTGACCCGGAACCTATCGGCATGACCGAGCGATGGCTCCCGCTGCGGTCCTCTGGCTCACCCCGGCCAGCAGCGCAGATCCGTCTCCAGCCAGGCCCAAGCGCCGGCGGCGTTGCGGGCGGTGACCACCACCTGCCAGCTGCCGGCGTGGGGTGGGGTCCAGTGGATCACGCCGTCGACGGTCCTGGCCCCGGGCAGCCCGAAGGCCTCCACCAGGGGCGTCCCCAGGATGGGCTGCCAGGCCATGGGCTGGCCCACGGTGCAGCCAGGGCGCGCGTGGGGAAGCGCCGTGGGGGGCGCCAGCCCCAGATCCTGCACAGGCACGGCCGCCACGGCCTCCACCAGGTCCTCGAGGACGCCCGCGCTGAACACGAAGCGGGACTCGGCGGAGAGATCGAGCTCGGCCCGGGCCTCCTCCAGGGCGGCGGCGCCCTCGCCACCCGCCAGGCGCTCGTGGAGAGCCGCCATGGCCCACAGCCCCGCGAGGCCTTCGTGGCGCAGCTTGTCGGTGGGAAGGACCAGCTCGTCCACCAGCTCGCTGTCCAGGCCGCTGTGGTGCAGGCGGGAGCCAGCGGTGGTCAGCCAGGCCAGCAGCTCGAGCAGCTCACCGCCCCCGTCAGCCGGATCGGAGGCCAGGTCCTCCACGGCGGCGACCAGCCGTGGATGGGCCGGCATGGTCAGGCCGTTGCCGTCGAAGGCCTCCATGAGCAGAGCCAGCAGCAGGGCGTCCTGGCTCTGGCTTCGCCCCAGGCCGTAGCCGAGCTGGGTCTCCTGGGTGGAGGCGCTGACCCTGCCACGCAGATCGGTCTCGGGGTCGGGGACATCGAGCCAGGCCGCCAGGGCGCCGATGTTCAGCCGGGACAGGGAGCCCTGGATCATGGGGTTCACGCCGACGCCCTGCACGGCCCCCGCCAGATCGGACCCGCGCCCGTCGTAGCTGTCCAGGTGTACCCGACCCTGGAGCAGGTCCCAGGCGTCGTTGGCCCAGTAGTTGTCCCAGATGGTGGGGTCGCGGCCGATGAGGGACCGCACATCCTCGAGATCCGCCGCCTGCATGGCCTCGGCGAAGGTGCCCGGGCCGGTCCACATGACGCGGATGGAGGGGTCCAGAGCCTGCAATGCCTCGAGGTAGGCAGGGGCGCCCTCCCAGTCCGCCAGGCGCTCGTCGCTGTAGACCGTGGGCACGAACCACAGGCCCATGCCCGGATGCTCGGCCCGCAGGTCGGCCAGCAGGCGGTCGGCGAAGGTGGCGTGCAGCCCGCCCAGCTCACCATCCACCACGACATCGACCTCGAGCTCGATGTCGTCCGCCAGCAGCGCCACGCCGCCCACGCCCAGCTCCGCGAAGCCCTGCAGCTTGTCCCGCAGCAGCGCGTAGTCGTCCTCGTCGCTGGGGTCCAGATCGATGAAGGGGCTGACGCCCACCACCAGCTCGACCTCCAGCGCCCTGGCCGTGGCCGCCAGCACCGTGAAGGCGTCCAGCTCGACCTGAGGGTAGGGCTCCCGCCACCGATCCCGGTGGTAGGGGTCGTCCTTGGGGGCGTAGACGTACAGGTCCATGCCCCCGCGGCGCAGGGTCACCATGGCCGCCTGCCGCTCCCGCCAGGACCAGGGCTGACCGTAGAAGCCCTCGATGACCCCAGAGCCAGTGTGGAGCTCGCCCGCCGGCTCGATGGTGCCGAGATCCAGGCTCGGGATCTCGAGGTCCTCGTCCCGACTGGTCAGGGTCAGGGCCGCGAGCACCGTGTCCTCGCCCCCCAGCACCCGCAGCTCCACGCAGCCGGCACAGCGGCCGCCCAGGTTCAGGGGCTGGCTCGGGTCGCCCCAGGCCAGCTCGACGGCGGCCCCGAGGCCACAGCCAGGGAGCAGCGCCACCGACAGATCGGGCTCCTCCCCCTCCCAGCGGGCCTCGATGGCGTCCAGGCTCAAGGACCGGCCCAGCCAGGGCTGAAGGTCCAGCGCGAGCACTGCAGCTTCCTCTGCGGGAGGCTGCCAGCCGTTGCTGGCCAGATCGTCGCGCAGGGTCGAGGCGCCTGCGTCCGCCTCCCGGGGCCAGTCGTGGTCCTCGGCGGGGCGCGTGCCGCTGGCGCGGATGCGCAGCCACGGGACGAGATCCACGGGATCGCCCGCGCCTGATGCGCAGGGTGCGGCCGTGTCGTCGAACCCGGACGGTCCGCAAGCGGGCAGGGCAAACAAGCTCGAGGCGAGCACCTGGATGATGTCCGTTCGTCTCCTCACGCACACCTCCGCACCGGCGCTGCTGCCAGAGAGATCACATGGAAAGCCGCTGAGCGCAAGTGGAGATAGGGCACAGACAACCACCCGTCACACAGGCTCACCATGACGCCAGCGCCCACCTCCACCGCGCTCAGCACCCTCCTGGCCACCCTGCTCCTGCTCGCCGCGGGCTGCGGTGACAAAGAGGGCACGGACTGCACAGCGGCCCCGGACGACACCGACGCGGACACCGATGCCGACGCGGACACCGACACCGACACCGACGCGGACGGGGACGCCGACGCCGACGCCGACACCGACGCCGATGCCGACCCCGATCTCTGCGGCGGCTACTCCGGCATCCGCGGGGTGGGCAGCGCCTGGAGCTGGGAGTACACCGGCGCCATCAGCGGGTACCAGAACTCCAGGGTCAGCAGCATCAACGGGGCCACGGTGGAGATGGTGGTGGACTCCCAGATCACCTCGGGCGACTACACCACCACCTACGACATGCGCACCAGCTACCGCTGCGACACCCAGGGGCTCTGGTACACCCGCAACGTGGCCGACTACCACACGGTGGGCCCGAGCTACGACTACGCGGGCACCACCACCTCCACCTACAGCGGCTACCTGGTGACCCCGGCGAACCCCACAGTGGGCGACAGCTGGAACAACAACGTCAGCGGCACGACCCTGGACGGCGCCAGCGGCGAGACCACCACCTACACCTTCGCCACCTCGGGCCGGATCACCGCCGAGGAGACCGTCACGGTGCCCGCCGGCACCTACACGGCCCTGCGCACCACCCTGACCACCGACGGGAACGTCTCCACCTCGTGGATCGCCCCCGCCGTGGGCGGGGTCAAGGCCGACAGCACGGTGCTCACCAGCTACACGCCCTGATCCGGGCCGCGCCTACCCCACCTGCAGGCACACCTTGCCGAAGTGCATGCCGCTGGCAAGGTGCTCGAAGGCCGCCCGCGCTTGGGTGAAGGGGAACACCCGGTCCACCGCCGGCCGCAGCTGGTGGGCCGCGATGGCCCGGTTCATGGCCTCGAAGCCCTGGCGGTGCCCCACCAGGATGCCCTGCACCCGCACCTGCTTCATCAGCACGGGCAGCACGCTCAGGGGCTCGCGCACTCCGGCCAGCACGCCGATCAGCGACACCGTACCCCCCGGTCGCACGGCCTCCAGGGACTGGGCCAGGGTGCCCGCCCCGCCCACCTCGACCACGTGATCCACCCCCCCCGTGAGCTGGCGCACGGCCGTGCCCCAGCGCGGATCTTCGTCGTAACGAACGACAGCCTCGGCCCCCAGGGCCAGCAGGCGCTCGGCCTTGGCGGCGGAGCTGGTGGTGGCGATGACCCGGGCGCCCAGCAGGCGCGCCAGCTGCAGGGCGAAGACCGACACGCCGCCGCTACCCAGGGTGAGCACCACGTCGCCGGCCTTGACCCCGCCATAGGTGACCAGGGCCGACCAGGCGGTGAGCGCGGCGCAGGGCAGCGTGGCCGCCTCGACGTCGCTCAGGTGGTCGGGCACAGGCACCAGCTCCTGCTCCCCCAGCACCACCTGCTCGCTGAGCATCCCTGACACCACCCCGCCCCGGGTCAGGCGCACGGCGCTGGGATCGGGCTCGCCAGCGATCCAGGTGGGGGCGAAGGTGGCGCAGACCCGATCGCCCAGGGCCACCCGGGACACGCCCGCACCCAGCTCGACCACCTCGCCCACGCCGTCGCTCAAGGGCACGAAGGGCAAGGGCAGGCGCGGATCGTAGTGGCCCCGCACCATCAGCTGGTCCCGGTAGTTGAGGCAGCAGGCCCGCACCTGCAGCCGCACCTGCCCGGGGCCCACGGCGGGCACGGGGGCCTCGACCAGGCGGAGGTTGTCGAGACCGAAGCTGTCCTGGACCTCGTAGCGACGCATGGGGCACTCCAGCTCACATGGGGAGAGGCACCTATCCCCGCGGGCATTGCTGCTACAATCCACAGGCACCTCGAGCTCCGGAGGCGCCCGTGCCCTCGTTCCTGTGCCTCTTCCTGCTGGCGGCCTGCGCCCTGCCCGAGGGCCGCAACGCATACGACTGCAGCGACGGAGCGGACAACGACGATGACGGCCTGTTCGACTGCGACGACGACGGCTGCACCGGGTCACCCGACTGCGCGGGCGGTGACACAGGGCCCGAGGAGGACACGGACACGGACTCGGACTCGGACTCGGACACGGACTCGGACACGGATGCCGACGCCGACACCGACGTGGACTGGTTCTCCACCGACTACTGGGGCTGGAACCTGCTGCTGGGCTCCCAGGACGGCGCCATCGTGCCCGTGACCATCTCCGGCCTCGAGCAGCCCCCCATCATGGAGATCGTGCTGATGGAGGAGGAGTACTTCACCGAGGGCGAGGTCGGGCATGTCTGCTCGCTGTTCTACGAGCTGGAGAGCAACCCGGGCTCCGCCTGGTCCCAGGCCTGGCTGGACTGGGAGCTGACCCTCATCCCCACCACCACAGACTGCACCGATCTGGACCCAGCGCTGTGGGGCCAGGACCCTCACGCGGTGATCAGCGTGGCCTTCGAGGTCACGGTGGGCCCCCTGGACCCGGGCCTCGAGGCCTCCATCGTCGGCTGGTTCACCGACTGGGAGAACGACTGGCAGCCCTACGTCTTCGGCTCGAACCAGTACGTCGATGGCAGCCTGGCCAACGGCTACCAGACCGCCTACGGCTGGGCCCTCGAGGTCGATGAGGACATGAACCTGGTCAGCCCCGAGAGCTTCGGTGTGATGCTCGGCACCGAGCAGCTGGCCACGGGCAGCGACGGCTACTACGAGATCCGCTCGGCCTATGTCTACCGGCTGGGCTGGGGCCTGCGCTCGGCCGAGCCCGAAGACCAGGTGTGGTAGCTCCAGTGGGGGCGGTGCCCACCGTGCTCGACGCCGCCCCCTACAACACCGCCCAGTCGAACCCGAACGCGATGGGCTCGTGGTCGGACAGGGGCTCGCCCAGCGCGTCGACGAAGTGCTCCTGGACCTCCCAGCTGGTGGGCTCGAGCTCGAGCGCGTCACCGCTGCGGAACCAGGCGCGATCGATGCGCCCGGGGTCTTCGCAGCCGATGGCGTCGCAGGCGTCCTGGAGGCCGAAGCCGGTGTAGAGGTCGATGCAGGGCTGATCTTCGGGGTCGTCGCCGTGCAGGTTGAAGTCGCCCAGGAAGAGCACCGCGCGGCCGGCGCTGTGTTCGTCCATGGCCGCCAACACTTCCTGGACCTGACCCAGCCGCACAGCGTTGTCCTCGTCGCCACCGCCAGCTTCGTGGTGGGTGTTGTACAGGTCCAACGTGCCGGCGCCCAGCCGCAGGCGCAGCAGCTGGAAGCCCTTGCTGGCCAGGCAGTCACCCGAGTGGTCGAGGGTGCCGTAGCACTCGCTGTAGTGCCGAGGCAGGTAGAGAACCTCGACGTGCTCGGCCAGCACGGCCAGCCCCGAGCCGTAGGCCCGCCCATCCAGCACCTCGTCGAACCAACGCTGGGTGACATGGTCGCTGGCGGCCGCCAGGACCTCGTGGTTGGACTCGATGAAGTCCTCTTGCAGGGCGGCGATGTCGTAGGCCGCCAGCAAGGGCGCGATGTCCTGCTGCCGGGCGGTGGTGTCGTCGCCCGTGATCTCCGGCGGCAGGCCGTGGACGTTGTAGCTCAGGGCCAGCAGGCTGCCGCTGCCAGGCAGCGGCGGGCCCGAGTCCTGCGCCTGCGGGGGACAGCCCGCCAGCCCGAGGAACACCAGCGACAGGGCAGCCCCGCGCAGCATGACGCTACTTGGTCAGCAACACGGTGGTGGTGTACAGGATGCCGGAGCCGCTGTCGTTGACGATGCTGCCGTCGCCCTGCACCGTGGCCGTGCCGCCCGAGGCCCAGTCGGCGCCCAGGTAGTCGGCCACCCAGATCTGCAGCTCGGTGCCTTCTTCGAGGCCGAAGTCCTGCTGGATGGAGAAGGCCGCGGGGGGATCGAAGGAGCCGTTGAAGGGACCCAGGAACCAGGCCGCCACCAGCTCACCATCGACGCTGGAGGTGTCGGGATAGAGGTCCGGCCGCACGTAGGCGCCCTTGATGAGGTAGTCGGTGATGCCCAGGGGCAGGGTGAGGGCGCGAGTGTCCACCGCCACGAAGAGGTTGCCGCCCATGTTGACCGTGGCCGTGCCGCCGTCGGCGATCTCGGTCTCGTGATCCCACTCGAGGGCGTAGTAGGGGCTGGCCATGACGTTGTCCATGGCGCTCTCGACGTCGAAGAAGAACAAGCCCTGAGCGATGTCTTCGCTGAGCTCGACGTGAATGCCGTAGCGATCGGTGGGCAGGTTGGAGAACAGGAAGCTGCCGTCGCCGCCCAGCTGCTGGGTCATGCAGAAGCTGCTGCACAGCTGCACCTCACCGGCGCCCGCCGAGCCGTCCTCGAGCAGCACGGTGCCCGCGAAGGTGCCGCTGGCGTCGGTGTCGGTGTCGCTGTCCGAGTCGGCGTCGGTGTCCGAGTCCGTGTCGGTGTCGGTGTCGGTGTCGCCTTCGGGGCCCGTGTCGTCCGGCTTGTCGCCGCAGGCGAGCATGGGCAGGGCGAAGGCCAGGACGATGAGCGTGGACAGCTTGGGCAGGGTGGTGAGCGTCATAGGTGTCTCCATCTTGGGCGCGACCGTTGGTCCAGAGGGCGTGGTGCTGCGGCGACCTGCCGCGTTCGTAGTGAGCGGCACCGCCACGGGCCGCCCACAATCGGACCATGGGACTATAGCCCGCTGGGGCACGGCTGGATCGCCGAGCCCGTACCCAAGCTCACGGGGCCCCACCCTGTCGCTGGGCACACCGGGTTGACACCCTCTTCGGAGCCGGGCTAACCCACCGCGCCCCACGGAGATCCACCATGCCCGTGCTCATCCCCGAGGTCCGCGAGGCCACCCTGGGCCAGGCGCTCGGTGCCGCCGCCGCTCAGCTCCCAGACCAGCCCGCCTTGCTCGGGGCCGAACGCCAGCTGAGCTGGAGCGAGCTGGATCGGGAGGTCAACCAGCTGGCCTGGCTGCTGCGCAGCGTGGGCGTGCAGCCCGGCGATCCCGTGGGCATCCTGACCGAGAAGCGCCCGGAGGTGGTCATCACCTTCCTGGCCTGCGCTCGCATCGGCGCCGTGCTCTGCCCGGTCAACTTCAAGCTGCACCAGGACCGCCTGCTGGACCAGCTCCAGACTGTGGGCATGCGCACCCTGCTGGCCGACGCCAAGTTCGACAGCCTGCTCACCCACCTGGCCCCGGCCCTGCCCGACCCCCGCCGCATCGTGTACGTGGGCGAGCCCGGCGCCATCGGCCAGACCCGCTACGACGAGCTGGCCGAGCAGCCCACCGAGCCGCCGCCCTTCGAGGCCACCCCCGACACGGTCTGCTACCTGAACTACACCTCGGGCACCACGGGCCGCCCCAAGGGCGCCATCACCACCCACCGCCAGATCCTCATGAACGCCCTGTCCGGGGTCGAGGGCTTCGGCTTCGACGCCAGCGACGTCTTCCTGGGCATGTTCTCCGTCTTCTCCCACCCCCACGAGCTGTTCCACCGCAGCCTGCTGGTGGGCGGCGCCTTCGTGGTGTGGGACACCCTGAGCCCCCGCGTGGTCTGCCAGATCATCGAAAAATTCGGTGTCACCTGGATGATGGCCGTGCCCAGCTTCTACGAGATGATGCTGGACCACGGTGGGCCCGGCAAGCACGAGCTGTCCTCCCTGCGGGTGCTCGAGGCCGGCGGGGCGTGGGTGCCTGCCGAGACCATCCACCAGATGGAGCGCTGCTACGGCGCCACCTTCATGCCCGTGTGGGGCAGCACCGAGACCACCGGCGTGGCCCTGGCCATGGCCCCGGGCAAGCCCCGCAAGCCCGGCGCCACCGGCAGCCCCGCCCCCTACTACGAGATCCGCGTGGTGGACGACGACGGCCAGGACGTGCCCACCGGCCAGACCGGCGAGATGTGGGTCCGCGGCCCCGCGGTCACCACCGGCTATCGGAACCGCCCCGAGGAGAGCGCCAAGCACTTCACCGGCGGCTGGTACCATACCCAGGACCTGGTCAGGCAGGACGAGGACGGCTGGATTCACTTCGCCGGGCGCATCAGCGAGATGATGAAGATCGGCGGCATCCGCGTGTACCCCCTCGAGCTCGAGCAGGTGATCGGCCAGCACCCCGAGGTGCGTGAGGTGGTGGTGGTGCGCCATGTGGAGCGCCTGCGGGGCGAGGTGGCCAGGGCCGTGGTGGCCACCGAGCCAGGCAGCACGCTGAATGCCCGCGGCCTGCAGAAGTTCTGCCGCGAGCGCCTGGCCGTATACCAGGTGCCCCGGGTCATCGAGTTCTGGGCGGCCATCCCCCACCTGCCCAACGGCAAGGTGGACAAGCAGGCCATCATGGCCGTAGACGCCGATCCGCGCCGCGACGAGCGCTCCTAGCCCATGCCCTCACAGCGGGATCCCAAGCTGCTGCTCAAGGACCTGGGCGGGCTGGCCCTGTACTACCCGGGCGCCTGGGCCATGAACCATATGCCCCGACGGGGCCTGACCGCCGCGGCCCGCGTCGGCGCCTCGGCGGTGCGGCGCATGGAGCTGCACGACCCCGCCGTGGCCCGTGAGGAGCTGCAGCGCCTGTTCGGCGATCGCCCCATGCCAGCCAGCGACAAGGTGATCTTGAAGGAGGCCCTGCGCCTGGCCATGTTCAACGAGCTCGAGGTGCTGCGCTACCCCTGGCTGGACCCCAGCACCATCGACACGGTCTGCGAGCTCGAGGGTCGCGAGCACCTGGACGCCGCCCTGTCCCGCGGCAAGGGTGCCATCATCCTGATCGGCCACTTCGGCGCAAACCAGATGATCATGCCGGCCTTGGGTCACGTCGGCTACACCATGAACCAGCTGAGCGCTCCCCCCACGGTCTGGGCCGACATCCTGCGCGACACGCGCACCACACCCATGTGGGAGAAGGTGCTCGAGCGTCGTTGGCAGCTCGAGCAGCGCCTTCCGGTGCGGCACATCAACGTGTTCGAGTTCTTGCGTCCTGCCTACCAATGCCTCGAGCGCAACGAAGTGCTCGGCCTGGCCTTCGACGGCGGCGGCGGCACCCGGTGGACCCAGGTCAAGCTGGTGGATCGCCTGGCCAATGTCTCCACCCAGCCCGCTCAGCTGTGGCGGGCCACCGGGGCGGCTCTGCTCCCCACCGTGGTGGTGCGACAGACCGGCACCGTGCGCCACCGGGTGATCATCGAGCCCCCGCTGGCGTGGCAGGAGCGGCGCGACAAGGCCGAGGCGCTGCAGGTCAACATGCAGGCCTTCGTGGATCGTTTCGGCGCCTGGGTGGCCCGCTACCCAGACCACTACCTGCACTTCATGCTCATGCGCCGCCGCGTGCGCGGCACCGATGTGGTGCCCTTCTTCCCGGACTACCCTCCGGCCGAAGACGCCCTGAGCAGCGAGGACGCCGCTCAGAGGCTCAAGGACGCCGGCGACCGATCCTGAGAGTTCCCGCAACCACCGGCCAAGCCAGGGCTATCCCTGAACCTCGGCCGCGTAGCTCCGGACGAAGCGCTCCTGGCTCGCGTTCTCGATGGCCCGCGGGGAGCGCGCCCGGCGCACGGCGGCGATGGCCAGATCGGCTCCCATGCCCTGATCTACCAGGTAGCAGGCGGCCGCGGTGCCCGATCGGCCCAGCCCGCCCACGCAGTGCACCAGCACCCGCCCCCCCGCGTGGACGGCCTGCCGCATCCATGCCACCAGGCCTTGCATCTGCGGGATGGAGGGTACCGCCTGATCCAGCACCGGCAGGCTGAAGTGCTGCAGCCCCGCCGCCTCGAAGGCCGCGCCCAGGCCGTCCACGCCGTAGCGCCCGTACTCCTCGTGGGAGAGCATGCTGACCACATGGGTGATGCGGCCAGCCCGGATGGTCTCGAGGTCCACCGTCAGGTCCCGCCCGTAGTCGCGCCGACCCGGCAGCAGGGTGAGCGCCAGCCCCCCCGCGCCGTGGCTGGCTTCGGGCAGCCCGTCCAGGCGCAGGGGACCGATGCGACCCAGCCTCGCCGCGATGCGCTCGCCGCAGCGCGCCCCCGTGTACAGGGCCCAGCGCTTCTGCCAGACATTGCACTCGTCGAAGGCCAGGGTGTGCATGGCGTAGCGCATCATGCCGATGGTGGCCTGGACCGGGTCCCGGTCGCTGCCCACAAGCTCGGCGGTGAAGGACCGCAGGATGCGCACGGTGTCCCAAGCCCGCTGCAGGCCCGGGTCTTCGAAGCTGGCCTCGGGCAGGGGCCGGCCCAGGTCTTCCACCCGCAGCAGCCGGTCGCTCAAGGTCAAGGCTTCCCGCAGCTGCTCCGGGCCGTCCACCTGCGTGAAGATGTAGAGCAGGTCGTTCTCGAGCTTGATCAAGTCCTTGAGCACGTGGCCGCGGTGGGTGTGGAAGAAGTCGATGAGCCAGACGTTGCCCTGGGCGTCCAGGATGATGTTGGCGCCGTTGAGATCGCCGTGCACATAGGAGAAGAAGACCGAGTCGCCCGGGTTGCGCGGCAGCTCGGCCAGCTGCCGCTCGTAGAAGTGGCAGACGTTGGGGAACTCCGGGCCCACCTCGAGCTGCAGGGTGCGGCCCAGGGCCGGCCCTCCCAGCAGCTCCTCCACCCGCTGCCGCACATGGGGCGCCAGCTCGGGGCGGAACCAGTAGTAGTCGAGCAGATCACACTTCTCGCGGCTGCGGGCGGCGTAGAAGCGCCCCAGCTGCTCCCCGAAGACAGTGTGCAGGACCCGGCGCACCTCGTCCATGGGCATCCCCGCCATGAAGCGCGCCTGGAAGGTGCTCGAGAAGCCGCCCCCCATGGAGGCGTAGCGGTACTTCAGGGCGCCCCGCTCGGCGTAGTCGGCGAAGTCGGCGATGCGGGGTGCGTTGTTGCCCAGCACAGCCTCCACGCGCTCGAAGGAGGCGCGCTCCCGGCCGATGTCCTGCAGGGGGCCGATCTTCACCACATGAGGGACCTGCTCGTGGCCGTGTACGTCCACGCTCTGGCTGCCCATGACCACGTTGCCCGAGAACCCTCCGTCCAGCGGATGCAGGCGCACCCGCCGGGCATCCCGGAACAGGTACCGCATCAGGCGCAGATCCGGCGCGCTCAGGGTGCGGTCACCGTCCACCTCGACCACCGGCCGGCCCGGGGGCCCCAGCTCGTCGGTGCGGAGCAGCTCATCCGAGCCGCCGCCCAGGTACTCGATGAACTCGCCCAGGGAGGCGTAGACCTGCACCCCCAGCAGCCGCTCGAGCTGGTCCAGGGCGATGAAGTGGTTGGCCCGCGAAGAGCTGGCGGTCAACGCCGAGCAGACCGCCAGGTGGAAGCTGGGGTACCGGGTACGCAGCTCGTAGGCCAGGAAGGTGATCTTGGCCTCGGTCCACACCCCCACCAGCCCCACCTTGATGGCCCGCCCAGCGTAGGGCTCGAGGGCCTGGGCCAGCGCGGTGTCCTGGAAGTCGTTCAGGGTCAAGGAGTCCACCACCTGGGCATGCCGGGACAGCTCCCCCCAGCCGTCGAACACGAAGCGAGCGCCGTGGCTACCGGCCAAGCAGTGCTCGCCGAAGCGCTGCAGGTGAGGCGCCTGCTTGGGGTCCGAGACCTCGTGCCAGTCCCTGAGGTGCAGGATGCCCAGGGCGTCCGCGGGCTGCTGGCAGGCCCAGCCCATCAAGCGCGCCACCGGCCCTCGTGGAGGGTCGGCGCCCAGCAGTCTGCAGGCCTCCTCGGAGCCCACGTGCAGCAGGTTGGGCATCGGATCATAGCGGCCGATGGGCTGCACGAAGTCGTTCTGCAGGCACTGGGTGATCAGGAGCCTGTCGGCGAGTGCGGGTGAGGGATCGGTGTGCTTCATGGTGCGGAAGCATAGCGCTGGGCTCCCGAGCCAGGCCAGGGATAGTCCATGTCCATGCCCCTGCCGGCCCCCACCATCGGCCCCTTCCCCCTCGACCGGGTGACCCCTGGCGACTGCCGCGAGCTCATCGACCGGCTGCCAGACGCCAGCGTGGACGTGGTGGTCACCAGCCCGCCCTACTGGGGCCAGCGGCTCAGCCACGGCGTCGGTGTGGAAGACGATCCCCGGGCCTACCTGGCAGCCATGGCCGACATCTTCGGCGCGCTGCTGCCCAAGCTGCACCCCCAGGGCCTGCTGTGGATCAACCTGGGCGACGCGTACAACACCCCCGTGAACTGGCGCGTCGAGGATCGCCGCTACAGCACCCTGGGGCCCGAGGGCGAGGGCCTGGACCCCGCCAACTCCGCCTACACCAAGCCCAGGGCCCGGCGCCGGGCCTTCACCGACCCCGACCAGCGCTGGCTCAGCTACGGCAGCCTGCTGGCCCTGCCCCACCGCCTGGTCACCGCCCTGTGCGACCGAGGCTGGCTGTACCGGGGCGAGGTGATCTGGCGCAAGCGCAACGCCATGCCCGAGGGGCGCTGCCGCCGGCCCCACCGCCAGCACGAGCCCATCCACCTGCTGGCCCGCGGCGAGGGCCACCGCTTCCGGGTCTCGCCTCCCGTGCCGAGCGTCTGGGAGTTCCCCAGCGACCGGGTGCCAGGCCGAGCCCACTTCTCCCGCTTCCCCATCGAGCTGCCCCGGCGCTGCATCGAGGCGCTGGGCCAGACCGGGCCCGAGGTGCTGGTGCTCGACCCCTTCGCCGGCTCAGGCACCACCGGGCTGGCCGCCCTGGCCCATGGCTGCCGCTTCGTGGGCTTCGAGATCGATCCCCTGCAAGCCGAGGCGGCCAACGAGCGGCTCGCCAAGGCCCACCAGGCCTGAAGGAGACCTCCCATTGTTTCCCTTCACCGTCGCCGTGCTCGCGGACACCCACGTGCGCAGCACCCCCGAGGACCCCCAGGCCTGCTTCCCCTCGGACGCCCACATGAACGCCCGCGCCCAGCGGGTGGTGGACCTGGCCCGCGCCCGACAACCGGCCTTCGCCATCCACCTGGGGGACGTCACCCACACCCTGCCCGCCCTCGAGGTCCACGAGCCCACCCAGCGCCAGGCGCGGGAGCTGCTGCAGGGCCTGGGCTGCGCGCTGTACGTGGCGCCGGGCAACCACGACGTCGGCGACAAGCCTCGCTCCCGCGCCGCCGTGGCCCGCACCGACCGCGCCGCCCACGCGCTGTTCGAGGACATCTGGGGCCCCCCGTGGCGGGCGGTCGACCACGGCGGCTGCCGCTTCGTGGTGCTGGACAGCCCGGTGATGGACACGGACGGGGAGCTCGAGGCCCGGCAGTGGGCCTGGCTGGAGCGCACCCTGGCCCAGGCCGAGCGCAGCTTCGTCTTCCTGCACTACCCGCCCTTCCTGCTGCACCCCGACGAGCCCGCCCACTACGACAACCTCAACCCTCCGGCCCGCGCCCGCCTGCTGGCCCTGCTGGCAGAGCATCGGGTCGAGGCCGTCTTCGCCGGGCATGTGCACAACTTCTTCCACCACCGCCACCAGCACACGGAGCACTGGCTGCTTCCCTCCACCGCCTTCGTGCGTCCCGAGTACAGCGAGCTCTTCCCGGTGGCGCCGGTGGTGGAGAACGGCAGGGACGACCCCCACAAGCTCGGCTTCGCCCTGCTGCACATCGACCCCGTGGGCCATCGGGTGGAGTGGGTCTGCCCGGAGCGGGTGGCCGGGGAGCGGCCCCTCCCTCCCAGCACCAGCCCCGTGGGCGTCTGGCTGCGGGGCGGCTGGGCCCGCAGCGTGGACCTGCCCGCCGGCGATCTGGACCCCTTCGACCGCAAGCAGGCCCGCAACGACTGGGCGGAGCTGGCTCTGCTGGACCTGGGCCTGCGGCGCCTGCGGGTCCACCTGGCCGATCTGGACGATCCAGAGCTGGGCCCCCGGCTCCAGCACCTGCACAGCCGGGGCTTCGAGCTCCACGTCAGCAGCGCGGGCGCACCCAGCGCCGAGCAGCGAGCCACGGTGCTGGCCCACCAGGGTTCCATCGCCTGCTGGGAGATCGTGCTACCTCCAGCCCTGCCGGCTGGGTTGCTGCAGGCGCTGGCGGACGTGCCCGTGCCCGTGGCCATCAGCGTGATCGACCCCGGCGCGCCGGGGCCCGGAGGCTACCACTCCCACTTCCCCGAGCAGGGCTTCGATCTGGAAGGCGTGGCGCTCGAGGGCCTGGGTTCGCCGCCCAGCAGCGTGCGCTGGATCGCCTTCCGCATTCCCCACGACGTGGCTCCATGGGGGGCCATCCACCGGGCACACGACCTGGCCGCCGCCCGGGGTCGTGAGGCCCTGTGCCATGTGGAGCTGCCCCGAGGCGACGAGCTGCACCCTCCCACCGACCTCCACGCCGCCAGCCGCCGGGTGGCCGAAGCGCTGCTGGCGGCCGCCGCCCTGCCCTCCACGCGGGTCACCCTGGACGGCCTGCTGGACAAGGACCGCGGCTACCACCCCCGCCCAGGCTTGCTGGACCGGCGCTGCGCCCCCCACCCGGCGGCGGGGGTGCTCCGCAGCCTGGGCCGGCTGCTGGCGAGCGCATCCGCCGTTCGCGAGCAGGCCCCGGGCCGCTTCGCCATCGACGACGCACAGCTGTGGCTCGAGCCCTCCGGGCCCGGGCCCTGGTGGTCCCTCGAGGACGACGCCCCGCGGAACGAAGCGCCGCCAGGGCCGGCGACCCGCAGAACATAGGGGAGCCGTTCACTGCTCCCGCCGCCGCCTATCGGGTCTCCACCCAGCGGGAGGGGATGAACCCCTCCCCTACGTAGAGCGCAGCGCACACCATCCGTGCATCACCCTGCGGGAGGGGATGAACCCCTCCCCTACGTAGAGCGCAGCGCACACCATCCGTGCA
>ERZ890953.823-NODE-823-length-16887-cov-6.622802_pt1 | contig 16887 bp, 18 predicted proteins | sample MGYA00521264_ERZ890953 | MGnify/ENA primary metagenome ERZ890953 (study PRJEB32303, sample SAMEA104408629) | aquatic metagenome | biome: Brackish water; feature: Chemocline; material: water | place: Baltic Sea | collected 2014-10-26T21:54:00 | depth 200 m ...
AATAATTCCTACTTTGTAATTTTATGATAAAACTAGAGAACGAAAATTACCTGTTATTTTATGGTGTTACTGGAATTGAAATGAATGGAGTTCCACCTTGACCTACTACTAGCGGAAGTTTGCCATCCCATGCTTGAGTCTTTAGCCACTCTAGATAGTATGGGTTTGATGACAGTGCTTGATTGATAATTGAAATTGCTTTAGCTTCACCTCTTGCTTCTGCCATGTTGGCTGATGCCAAACCTTCTGCTTGAGCCTCTAATTGTCTTGCCTCTACCTCGATTCTAATTAAATCGTTTTCTGCTTTTTTGGCTTTTTGTTCTGCCTCTACTTTGGATTCAATTGCTTTTGAAAACAAGTCTGAAAAATCAAAGTCTGTAATTGAAATTACCTCTGTTTTTACATTAAACAAATCTAATCTCTCTCTAATTGCATTTTCAATGTCTGCCTTAACTAGAGGTCTTTTTGTAATTAGTTCCTCAGCGTTGTAATTTGCAGTAACTTGTTTTACTGTTTCCTCAATTGCTGGCTGGATAACTCTATTTTCATAATCCAAACCAACTTCTTTGTAAAGTATGTGTACTCTTTCTTCATCTGCATGATAGTTTACAGTAACTGTTGTTTCAACCGTTTGAAGATCTTTTGATGCGCTTCTAGTCTGTGCGTCGTACTTTTGTGTACGAACCTCAAGTTGGACTACATCATCTTGGAACGGGACAAGAAAGTGTATTCCCTCATCTAAAGGTGGGTTTGTAAGATCCACTGCACTCCAGTGCGTTAGTACTCCCCTGTTACCAGAATCAACTATTTTTACAGATGCTGATGCTACTACGGCTATTATGATAAGAATGATAACTGCTGAAATTAGAATTTTAGCTCCACCCATGTTGACGTTAGGTGATGCTGATTGATATTTTGACACGATACGACTAGATTTTACCTCCTATTATACCCATATCAAGACTTAAACAGATAATTTTTAAATTTGAAATGATCATTTTGATAGATAATGAAGAAATTATTAAAATTATTGAAACATTGTTTGAATCAGGAATTACAAAAGATCTAACTAAACTAAGAGGAATTCATTTAGACGATCCTAAATTTTCAAGTTTTAGTGATTTACCACCATATGATCTTAAAGATTATCAAACTACAATTGAGCTTGAAGAATTACGATTCATAAGTATCTCAGATTATTCATATGAAATTAAAAATCCAAAAATTAGCTTGTATGGAGAAACTGCAGTAGTTGCTTTAGAATTAATTCAGAAAGGAATGTTAGTAGATAACAAAGCGTACACGGGAGAGCACATTGTAATTACTGGACGTGCAACATTTGTGCTAGTAAAACAACCAACATGGAAAATTGCACACATTCACCTATCAAAAATTGATGGATGATTATTTTTTAGCAGGATTTTGAATATTAGATTTTGGAGGATTTGATTTATTCTGATTAGGGTTGTTTGATTTATTCTGATTAGGGTTGTTTGATTTATTCTGATTAGGGTTGTGTGGTTTCTTTGATTTGTTTTGGTTAGGATTGTTTGGTTTGTTTTGGTTAGGATTGTTTGATTTGTTTTGGTTAGGATTGTTTGATTTGTTTTGGTTAGGATTGTTTGGTTTGTTTGATTTCTTTTGGTTAGGGTTGTTTGATTTCTTTGATTTGTTTTGGTTAGGGTTGTTTGATTTCTTTGATTTGTTTTGGTTAGGGTTTTTCTTTGGTTCTGCACTAACTAATTTTTGATATAATTTGAAAGCTTGATCAACATTTAGATTTCCATGAACGATTTCTCTAACTGCTTTAATCATAGAAACAGGGTGTTCTGATTGCCAGATGTTTCTGCCCATATCTACACCTACGGCTCCAGCTTTGATTGCATTGAAAGTTAATTGTAAAGCATCGCGTTCAGAGGTTTTCTTTCCACCTGCAACTATAATTGGAACAGGACAGGATTGAACGACTTTTTCAAAATTATCACAATAGTATGTTTTGACAATATGTGCCCCTTGTTCAGCAGCTACTCTACATGCTAATGAAAGATAACGGGCATCTTTACCAAGTTCTTTTCCAACTGCAGTAACTGCTAAAACAGGTAATCCATATTTTGTTGCTTCATTGACTAATTTTCCAAGATTTACAACAGTTTGATATTCATATTTTGAACCAACAAAGATAGACATTGCAAGAGCACTAGCATTTAGTCTAAGTGCATCTTCAATTGATACTGTAATGTCTTCTTGAGATAAATCATCTCCAATAATACTTGAACCGCCAGAAACTCTCAACACCATAGGAGTATCAGTGGTTGCAGGAACAGATGTTCTTTGAACACCTCTTGTAACCATTAAAGAATCACAATATTTCAATAGTGGTGCAATTACTTTTTCTGGATTTTCAAGTTTTTCAGTTGGACCAAGAAAGTATCCATGGTCTACTGCCAACATTAATGCACGATTATTTCGTGGTTTAATTATTCTAGAAATTCTATTTTGTAATCCCCAATCCATAATTCTTCGATTTTGAAGGAATGAAAATCCCTTCTTAAGCCTTTCTTATTTTGTAATGATTATCTTCATTGCATTTTCACCAGTACGTGCATGATCAAATGCTTTTTGAGTGTCAGAAATGGAATAAGTGTGAGTGATTAGTTGTTTAACATCAATTTGAGAAGATTCTATTAGATGTAGTGCTGCTTTAGTATCTGCATCAGATGCAGCATAGCTAGTTACCAAAGTTATTTCCTTGGAGTAAATTTTACTCATGTCTAAATCTAATTTTGCACCTTTTGAAGGAACGCCAAACATCATTACGACACCACCTTTTCTAGTCACATCTATAGCATCATCTAATGCTTTGAGACTGCTTGTAGCAACAATTGCTACATCTACACCTTGACCATCAGTATTATCTAAGATTTTTTGTTTTCTATTTTCATCCATAGAAGAAATAGAATCAGTAATATTGAATTTTTTTGCAAAATCTAATCTAAAGTCATTTACATCAAAACAAAAGATTTTTGAGAATTTTTTTGCACAAGCTAGCATTACATGCATCATTCCAGTAGGACCAACTCCAAAGATTGCAGTAGAGTCACCTTCTTGATAAGAGAATTTAGACCAGGCTCTAACACAGCATGCAAGTGGTTCAATCATTGCAGCTTCTTCATAACTAAGAGAGTCAGAAATTTTTAAAACACCACCATGAGAAACGTTCCATGCAGGAACTACATATTCTTCAGATAATCCACATGGAGAAAGGTTTGTTTCAGAATATTTTTGACACATTGTTTCATTTCCATGATTACAAAAATGACAATCATAACAAGGAACATGATGATGGGTAAACACTCTATCACCTTTTTTGAATTCTGTTACATCAGAGCCAACATCCAAGATAATTCCTGAGGGCTCATGACCTAATCGCATCGAAGGCTGACCATACTGTCCAAAAACTTTTTCCAAATCAGAACCACAAATTCCACATGCTTGCATTTGTACTAGGATATCACCGGATGTCAACTGAGGGTTTTCTGTTTCATCTACAGAAATAACAGATGGTTCTTTAACAGATGCAGTTTTCATTGTAAAACATTAAAAATTTAATTATACACCGAGAATTTTCTTTAGCATAACTCTATAATTAATCTCAGTTTTTTCACTACCTGCTGCAGGTAATGCAAACACCAGAGTAGATTTTTTAGATCGTAGTGCAGTTAGTTCATCATTAATAGATTCTGTAATATCATCACTAACTAAAATTAGGCCAACATCAGAATCATCAGTTAATGTTTTGATTTCCTCCAAAGCATTTCTAGGATCTTCAGAAATTTTTCCAGGAATTCCAGCCAATTGGAAGCTAGTTACAAAGGATTTGCTACCAACAGTAAAGATTTTCACAGTTGAAATTTTCGTTTATTCTAATTTAACCCTTTTTGGAAGCATGAGATCAGGAAAGGTTGATTTAGTTTGAAAAATCAATGAATTCATGGCAGAAATTGATACTCAAAAAGATGTCTATTTGTTCCTACATGGAAGAATGGATCTTAATGAAAAAGCAACAAATGCATTATCTGCAAAAGGATTTGCAGCAGATAAAGTCATCATGGCCTTACCAACAAAAGTTGGACAAGTCGGAGACTATATGGCAATGTTATGGATGCCTCCAAACCCAGATCACATCAAGCTTCAACAAATCACCAAAGTTGAACAAGTAGAACCAGAAGGAATGGTTGGTCTTTGGAAAGGAGTTTCAAAAGACGATATAGACACTATACCACTAGAGTAAGTTTAGCTGAATCCAGCGCCGAACTCAGTACCTTTGTCTAACATATCGCCTGAATCAGAATTTTTTAATTTTCTATAAAGTAATGTTTCATAAACAATTTTCATTGCTTCTTCATCATCAAGATTATGATCTTCTTTAATTTGATTTTTGTATTTTTCTAATTTTGAAACATCTTGTTCATCAGGTGAAAGTTCATCATGAAGCATAAGATTTGCAATTTTCTCTATTTCTAAATTTTGTTGGTCATCATCCATGAATTTGTATAAAATTTCTAGTTAATAATACATTCGAATAACTGATCATTACAAATCAGAAATTAGTCCTGAAAGAAAATCAGAAAATTCATCATCAGAAAAAATAATCTCATCAACTTTATTTTCTTTCCTAGCAAGATGTGCAGATTCTAAATGATAACATGTAGTTTTTCCATTTAATTTACCAAAGTAGAATCCAGGACAAGAACAATAATTAGAATCAGAATCAATCCAATGTTCTTCACCTATTCCAACCACAGTCCAAATTTTTCTCATACTAGGTTCAAAAATATGCAATTTCACACGTTTTTCAGAGACCATTGATTGTAATCGTCCCAAGTCTTTACTCATAGTAGTTTAATCAAATATGTACAGTATAACTTTGATGTTACAAACAAGGATCATTTGATCTAGTAGGATAATTATTAGAGACGAATCAAATATCAAACAAAAATATAATCAAACAGATTTCATCATCAAAGTTTCATTCACGGTAAAAGTTGGATATAATTAAGATTCAATCCACGTTTGTATAATTAATCATACTCGTCATAAGGTTCAATTGGTTCTTTTGTGGTTTTATTATTCCTTAACCACTCTAATGTTTTTACAAAAGAATCAGCCAATTCAATAGTAGTTAACACAGGAACTCCCAATTCAAGGGATTTACGTCTAATTTGATATTCATCATCAAGCATTCCAACATATTTTTCCAATGTGGATGTACTTGGAATATTTATGATAAAGTCAATTTTTCGCTCATATAATAAATCAGAAATGTTTGGTTTTCTGTCAGGTTCTGAAATTTTATGTACAATTTCAACTTCACCAATTCTTTCTTTCAAGAATTCTGCAGTATGCTCTGTTGCCAAAATTTTGAATCCCAAATGTTTGAGTTTTGCTATAGTTGCAACTAATTTTTCTTTATTTTGTGCACCACCTACTGTTACAAGGGCGGATCCTTTGTCTGGAAGATTATAACCGACAGACGTTAGTCCTTTTGATAATGCATCATAGAAACTATTTCCAAAACATGCAGCCTCACCAGTAGATTGCATTTCAACACCCAATCTAATATCAGCCCCCTCCAATTGCATGAAGGAGAATTGTGGAACCTTAATTCCATAGTTGCTAATTTTTTGCCATTTATTTTCAGGGATTTTAGGCAGAGGTTTATCCAATATGGCCTTGGCAGCAAGAGAAATCAGGTTTGTTTTAACTAATTTTGATACAAATGGCATTGAACGTGATGCTCGAATGTTTAGTTCTATTACATAGACATGATCATCATGGACTAAGAATTGTAGGTTAAACGGTCCTTTGACATTAAATGTTAGTGCAATCTTTTTTGAATATTCATTAATTGTATCAATGGTTTTGTTACTTAGACGCCATGGTGGGATTACCATCATAGCATCTCCAGAATGAACACCTGCACTGTCAATGTGTTCAACAATTGCACCAATCACAACTTCTTTGCCATTACTTATTCCATCTACATCTACTTCAAGTGAGTTTAACATGAATTTAGAAATTACAACAGGATGATCAGGGGATACATCAGTTGCTTCTTTGACATATGTTTTTAGTTCTTCTTGAGACCAAACAACTTTCATGGCAGCCCCGGACAAAACATACGAAGGCCTTACAATTACAGGGAATTCTACTTCTAGAGCAAAAGATTTTGCTTCATTTAGATTTGAAAATGCTTGCCAACGTGGTTGCTGTATGTGAAGTTTGTCAAGTTCTGCACTGAATTTAGAACGGTCTTCTGCCCTATCAACATCTTGTGCACTTGTACCTAAAATATTTACGCCATGTTGTGCAAGACCAAGAGTCAAGTTATTTGCAGTTTGACCTCCAACACAAGTAACGATTCCTTTTGGATGTTCAAATTCAGTAATGTCTAAAATTCTTTCTTGAGTTAATTCCTCAAAGTACAACCGTGTACAAATATCATAATCAGTTGAAACTGTTTCAGGATTGCAATTCACCACTGAAACACTTTTCTCTCCATTTTCTTGAAGGCCCCAAACCATGTTAACAGTACCCCAATCAAATTCAACACTACTTCCAATTCTGTATGGCCCTGCACCAAGTACAACAATGCCCTTTTCATCTTGAGGGATTACAATATCATTAGAATGGCCACCATATGTCAAATACAAATAATTTGTAACTGCAGGCCATTCTGCTGCAAGTGTATCAATTTGTTTAACTGAAGGAATTACGCCTAATTTCTTTCTCAAATCACGAATTTCATCAGGAGTTTTGTCCTTTGCACGTGCAATTTGCTTATCTGAAAAGCCTGTTTTTTTAGCTTCCCACATAAGGGATTCATCAAGTTCTGAATCTTGAGTTTGCCCTCAACTGTTACAATGTTTTGTATTTTTTCTATAAACCAAGGATCAACAGTAGATAATTCATAAATCCTGTCAATTGAAATTCCCATCTTTAATGCAATTGCAACATGATAAAGAACATGATCATCATGATGAGATAATTTGTGTTCAATGTCTTCTTCAGTATATTTAATTCCATTTGTACGATTCAAAACTAATCCATCATTTCCAATATCTAACATTCGAATTGCTTTTTGAAATGATTCCTCAAAGGTTCTACCAACTGCCATTACTTCTCCAACAGATTTCATTGTAGGTCCTAGTCTTCTATTTACTAGTTCAAATTTATCAAAATCCCATCTAGGATGTTTGCACACAATGTAATCTAGAGATGGCTCAAAGCATGCAGTAGTATTTTTTGTAATTCTATTTACTAGTTCAGATAAATTATAACCAAGTCCAATTTTTGCAGACATGTATGCTAAGGGATACCCAGTAGCTTTGCTTGCCAAAGCAGATGAACGAGAAAGTCTAGGATTGATCTCAATTGCAACATATTTATCAGAATCAGGAGATAGAGCATATTGAATATTACATTCACCAACTATTCCGACATGTTTTGTTGCACGTAATGCTGCAGAACGTAACATGTGGTATTCATGATTATCAATTGTTTGTGATGGTGCAACTACAATGTTATCACCTGTGTGAACTTTCATTGAAAGCACATTTTCCATATTACAAACTATAACATTATTTCCATCATAATCTTGCATTACCTCATATTCAATTTGTTTCCAATGACCAATGTATTCCTCCACTAACACTTGACCAACAAGGCTTGCTTTGATACCACGCTCAACAATTTCATGTAATTCAATTTCGTTATAGGCAACACCCCCACCTCGTCCCCCAAGTGTATATGCGACACGAATAATTACAGGATAAACAAGTTCTTCTGCTGCCTTTTTAGCATCTTCAAAATTAGTTACAGTTTTACTTTTTAGAACAGGTACTCGGCATTCCTTCATAGAATCTTTGAAAAGCTGTCTATCCTCAGTTCTCTTTATGCCTGGAATCTGAGTCCCCAGTACATTTACACCATATTTTTTCAATATACCAGATTCATCCAAATTCACTCCACAATTTAGAGCAGTTTGGCCCCCATATGCCAACATAATTCCATCAGGTCTTTCTTTTTCAATAATTGATTCAACATACTCTGCATTAACAGGAAGCAAATACACTTTGTCTGCAAATCTAGTATCAGTCTGGATAGTGGCAATATTTGGATTAATTAGAACACTGTTAATTCCATCTTCATGTATTGCTTTTAGACATTGACTTCCAGAGTAATCAAATTCACCAGCTTCGCCAATTTTAATTGCGCCACTTCCCAGTACAAGGATTTTCTTTAGTGATTCATTCTTTGGCAATTATTTTTTCTCCATTAGATTTTTTAGTTCTTCAAAGATGAACTTGCAATCAAAAGGACCAGGGGCAGCTTCAGGATGAAACTGTACTGCTATGCAATTTTGCTTTTTATGTTTTATTCCTTCAACTGTTTTATCATCTGCATTTGTAAACCATAATTTGAAATCAGATTTTTCTATAGATTCAGGGGTAATACCATATCCGTGATTCTGACTAGTAACATATACTTGATTATTTTCTAAATTAATGCAAGGTTTGTTTTGACCACGATGACCATATTTTAGTTTATAAGTTTCAGTGTTTCCGGCAATACCAATTATTTGAGCACCCAAACAAATACCCAATGTAGGAATATTATTTTCAATTAATTTTTTTGCAGTATCAATTGTGTCAGGACATTTTTGTGGATCACCAGGTCCACTACTAAGAACAACACCTTTAGGATGATAAGACATTAGTTTTTCATAAGAAGTATTCCAAGGAACTAAAATTGCCTTGTAACCCAATTCACGAATATTTCTCAAAATAGCATTTTTTGCACCAGTGTCAATCACTACAACAGATTTTTCTTCATTGCCATAGATTTGTTCTTCTTTTGTAGAAACAACATCCATGAATTGTTCAGAATCATAATGCTTTGCAGACTGTAATTGTTTTTTAATAGATTCAACATCTATTTCAGTATCAGAAACTACAAGAGCTGCCATCATTACTCCGCTAGTCCGAAGTTTTTTCGTTAATTCACGAGTGTCAATTCCTGAGATGCCAGGCACTTTTTCATTGTTCATCCATTCATCCAAAGTCATAGAAAGATTCCAATGGCTTGCAGTTAATGATAATTCATGAACAACTAGACCGCGAATTTGTATTTTATCAGATTCAAAGAATTTTGAAATTCCATCTTCATCAAGGATAGACGGATCTGGAACACCATAATTTCCAACAAGAGGATATGTGAAGGTAAGAATTTGACCATTATACGAAGGATCAGTTAGAGCCTCAGTGTAGCCGACCATCCCAGTATTGAAAACAATTTCTCCAAAAACAGATGTAGAATAACCAAAACCTTGACCGTCAAGAACAGTACCATCATCAAAGATCAGTTTCCCAAACTTGTTTGCATGGCTTGATTTCTTTGTAGTAATTGTAACCCTCGTCAAGTCCGAGTTATTGTGAATTTAAGTTTTATGCGTAAATGAAATTCAAAAAACTGATCGCATGATAAAATTAAACGATCAGAGGGCTTGGAACTCTTCGCTCCACTTGTGATAAGCGCGAATCATTTCAAGTGAAACACTAGGTTTTCTTCTTGCCATAATATCTTTAAAATCAGATGTTGTCAGTGCTCTTGGCTGTACTGGTTCCTCACCTTCAACAGGTTCATGATAATCTGCAGCATTGAAAATTTCATGTACAGTCTTTATCTGTGCTGCTTGACAGACATCTTTGATATCACTTGCACTGTATCCATCAAATAATTTAGCTAGTTCAGTATTATTTACATTGAGATTTTTGCTTAAAGGTGCAGTGTATTGATCAAATAAATTCTTTCGTGCTTCTAGAGTAGGTAATGACACATAGATTCTCTTTTGGAATCGTCTAAGAAAAGGCCAATCAAGACTCCACGGTTTGTTTGTTGCACCAATTACATACAGCATCAATTGTTTACCTTTACTGTTAACACCATCCATTTCTGTTAAGAATTGATTTTTAGTTCTAACTTCCCCACCAACTTCGCTACTTCTAGATCCTAACAAAGAATCTACTTCATCTACAAACAAAATAACAGGCTTACCTTCTTTCTCAGCATACTTTCTTGCCATAGCAAATAATTTTGAGACATTCTTTTCTGCCTCACCAAGCCATTTACTCATCATAGATGATGCATCCACATTTATGAAATATCCATCCATTTCATTTGCAGTAGCTGCTGCAAGCATTGTTTTTCCTGTACCAGGTGGACCGTAAAGTAACATTCCTTTTGGCCATCCAAGAGGAAACAAATCAGGTCTTTTAGTAGGATATACGATTGATTCACGTAATGCACTTTTAGCATCATCTAAACCAATTACTTGGTCCCAAGTAACATCAGGTTTTTCTTTCATAATTAATTCTTCAAAATCATTTTCATTTTCTTGTCTCTGAACAGAATTCTTTTGTTCATCAGGGGATGCCTTTGGGTCAACTGCAGGCTCTACACCATGAGCCTGTTGTAGTGCAGTAATTCTATTGTGATAAGAGTTACATCGGTCTTTGTAAATTTGATTAGATCTGCTGGCAGGATAAAGTTGTAATAATTTTACTAGTACATCAATTGCGAGTTGATACTGACTGATTGCCATTCCACGTGCACCTTGAGAGTCAAATTTGATGGCTTCAGAAGCATATTTGCTTGCTGTGTTTTCTAATTCTTGGGGGGCTAAACTCATTCTAATACCTACGCAGTTTCCTCTTGAGAATTTTGTTGGTATTGTATAGTGTTAATCTCTGTCGCAAAATTGGTTAAATTAATTGAACTTGTTTCATGTTCATTATAGTCAGGGCCATCATGATATTTTTTTTTAAAATCAGATGTCTCAGAGATATTGGTATGCATTTCTTTGACCTTGTTAATTGAATCCTCAGCTGAGAGTATCAATACAGATACATCATCATCCAAATATTCAAGAGATTCAGCAGTCTCTGTAATAATACTAGTAAAATGCTTTAAAATTGAGCGCATTTCTTTTTTGTCTGCATATTTACACATCATAAAATCAGCAATTCCAACAATTTTATCCAAATCTTGTAATTCTTCTAAAGAAAGTTTATCGATTCTTGAATCATCAGATGATCTTATTTCAGATATTTTTTTATCAATTTTTGAAGAAATTGATCTAATACTATCCATATCCTTTAAGAAATCACGTTTTTGATTTAACATATCAGGTATTGCATAATTTGAAAAAATCAAGATTAGGATACTGCTTATTTAATTTACAGTCAGCCATCAATTTTACTTCATTTAACAATGCAGCAGATTCAACATTGGATTGACTAAAATCAAATCTTGCTGTAGTTAAAGCAGCAGAATCAATTACAATACTGCCCAAATGAACAGATATTTCAGATAATTTTTGACTACAATTTGGAACAATACCAAATAATTGTGCACTAACAGTTCTAATCATAGGAATTGAAGATGGAAGAACTTCAGGAATACTACTAATATTAGAAATTCGCCTCATATTTTTTTTAACATGTAATAAAATTTCTAAAGAATAGACTATCAAGTGTTCTAGTTTCAAGGCATCAACTTGAATCTTATCTGATTCATTAAAATCATGAATTAAATCTTGGTTTGATTCTTTTAATTCAATTTGTTTACTAAAGAGAACATCAATGATGTCATCTAACAGGTTTATAGAATATTCGAATCTTGGAACTAGAGTTACAGAGTGAGAGATATTTCCAACATCAATTGAATCAACACTGCATTTTACCAACATAACAATTAGCACTTCTAGATTTTGTATTTGAGGACGGTGTAACAAATAATTTAGTAACCACAGTTACACCCATCAACGGATACAATTTTGATTTTTTTTGAGTACTTGTGTAAAGGAATTTAGCTCTCAATTTTACCTAATAACAAATCGAGAATAATCATGGTAAATGAGCATGTTTTGACAGTAAGCCTAGAAGAGTTTGGATTAAGCAAGTATGAAGCACAGGCATATGTGGCATTGATTGCAAAGGGCACAATTTCAGCAAGCGAATTAGCATATTATTCAGAGATTCCACGAACTAAAATTTATCCAACATTATTAAAATTGGAAAGTAAAAAACTAGCCATTATTTCAAAAAGTAAACCCATCATGTGTACAGCAATTGCTCCTGAAGATGCCTTTGACGGAATAATTCATGAGCAAATCAATAAAGTAAATGCAATGAACACACTGATTTCAAATTTAAAGAAAGCAAGTGAAGACAGTAGAAAATCACGAGGTTCTGAAGAAAAAAGATATTTTCATTTGAGTGCAAATAATGTCCTATCACAATTACAAACAATGATTGAAGGATCAAAATCATCAATTAAAATCATGACAGATCAATGGGGTTTTGAATTATTATCTGAATGTAAAGGACAATTATTATCAGTGTTACGTCGAAATCTAGAGGTCAAAGTTCTAGTACCATCATCTCAAATTTGTTCTGAATCATTTAGAGTGATTCCTGACGGAGTAGAAATCAGAGTATCAGAGATTACACAGAACTGTTTTATTTTTGATGAAACAGAATTACTAATGATAAATAATGAGAATGGTAAAGGTGCAATTTTTTCATCTACAGATATTTTAGGTATGAACCAAGAGAAAATGTTTTCAAATATTTGGAAAAATGCAACAAAGACAAAAGCTTTGGCAGACATGACAAAAACTGAAGCACAAGAGATTTACAAAATTATTAAAATTGTCAACGAATCAGGTCTACTATATTTACTAGACTCTGCAATGATATCTAAAAAATCAGAAGCAGACATGTTCAAACTTTTAGATAAGAATGGAATTTCTTTAAAAACAAAAACACTAGATGACGTAATTGAGATTATTGATGCAGTGATGCAAATTACATGTTCAGGCCATGTTAATTTTGAAGCAAACACCAAAAACATAACAGTAGAATCAAAATTAAACAGTGGTCACTCTTTACCATGGGTATCAATTTTGAACGGATGTCTTCTGAAACAAGGGTACAAAACAAGAACGGTATATCAGAACAATTCAAACAAGGGCGAAAAAATCCTTATCAAAATAAGTAAAAATTAGTATCAATCATTTTGGTATTCTTGTTGAATTAATTCAATAGTCTTAGAATCAAATTTTGCAAAGAATTTGTTCAATTCTTCCTCATCTAATTCTTCATCATGAAACAGCATATACAATTTTGATTAGCATCTAGACATTCATTACATTAGCAAGTAAGAAACATGTACAAAATACTCAGTTTTCATACCTCAAAGTCACAAACAGGCTCAGTGAAATACAAAATTTATGGTCATCACCAATAAATAATTCCAATCAAGAGGTAGACCATGCAGATAATTTCAATAGATTATATTCTAGAATGTATGAATGATGAAAAAAACTATTTTGGAGATTTATGGCAAACATGTTTGAATAATAAAAAAAGATTCAACAGAACTAAACTAAAAGAAATTTTAAAAAGAATGGAAGTGTTAGGGCACATCAAGAAACACGGTTACAAAGATGATGCATATTATGTAAAATATTATCACCATTCAATGGAAGAAAATATTGGATTTATTAATAATATTATTTTTACATATGAATCTAAAATAAATTCAACCATAAAGAATTTAGAAAATAAAAAAATATTTGTAGACATATCAAAAGGTCTTCTTTCAAGTAAATTTAACAAATATACAAAATCAGATTATGAATTATTGTTAACTAATATGGCAGGCATGTTTGAATTAGCATCATCAATTCTATGGACCAAGGAAAATAGTGATGATGAAAAATTAAAAAAAGAATTAAAAAATTGTTTTAAACAAATTAACGAGTTTATGGCTGAAATAAATCAAAGATTACTTCAAGGCAGAGGAACAGAGGAGAGAATATTGTTACAAAGAGACTTTACCAGTAAAATTCCAAAAGCAGGACATCTTAAAATATAAAATAAATTATCAAGTGTCTCTAGAGACACCCATTAGATCCTCATCATAGAATGCCTCTAGTGACAATTAACATTAAATTTTTCACATATACAATATCTTCTATTTGTTTGAATGGTAAGAGAAACTATCAATTTCATTTCTAAATACTAAAATCAGCCTAAAATCAAGCATCATAATCTTGATTGAAGAAAAACTTGAATCCATAGGTGTCAAACTTCCAAATCCACCTACACCTGCAGGATCATATGTACCTGTGATAAGAACGGGAAATTTGTTATTTATCTCAGGTCAAATTCCGATGGAAGACGGAAAGGTAATTTTCACAGGAAAGGTTTCAGATGGCAATCTAGAGACTGCACAAAAATCTGCAAGAATGTGTGCAATTAACATTATTGCCCAGATAAAAAGAGAATTAGGAAGTTTAGATAAAGTTACAAAAATTGTAAAACTTTCAGGATTTGTAAATTCCATGCCAGATTTTACACAGCATCCCAAAGTCATCAATTCAGCATCAGATTTACTCTTTGAAATATTTGGCGAGAAAGGGAAACACTCCAGAGTTGCAGTAGGAGTAGCTTCTCTACCATTAGATTCAATGACTGAAATAGATGCCATTGTAGAATTTTTAGAATAATTAATTTGGAAATTATCTTAAATAGATTTTTGAAATAATGCCACATTAGAGGAAAAAATTTGAATTGTCCAGAATGTAATCACGAAAAAGGAAAATGTAAATGCCTATGAGGTTGCTTGATTTCAAAGAGAGGTTGTCTTTATTGCATTCTACCAGTATTAGGATATAGACAAATTAAGAAAATCCTAAGAAAGTAGATAAAAAACCCAAGATTAAGAAGATTACCATACATTTGTAGAAAGAATTCATATACAGTTATGATTATGGGATAGAAATGCTAAAGATTTCATTGTTTATGTTAATCACAGTTTCAATGATTTCAACTTCAGCTTTTGCAGAAACAACTTTAGAATTAGAAGTATCTTCAGAAGAAATCAAAGCATTAGATTCAGTATGGATTTCAGGAAAAATTACAGATGTATCTCAATTCAAGCCAATAAAACTTAGAATTATCGGTCCAGATGGAGCACTAATTTTTGCCCCACAATTAGCAATTGAAGATAACGGTGAATTTAAAAAATTGTTAAACCCTCCAAGTTTCAAAGCAGGTACGTATTTGGTATCTGCAAGTCATGATGACACGACCATTGTTGCATCCACTCAATTTACAGTCATAGCACAAGAAAGTCCAAGAAATATTATTCCAGAATCAACCCAAGTCGTAATATCAGAAAAAGAGCCATCAACGATATCAAATGGGATTTCAATGACAGCTGATGCAATAAATGGCTCAGATGTAATTATAATTACAGGAAATACAAGTTTCAAAGATTCAGACATTACATTAATCGTAAATTCTCCTGCAGGAAACTTGATAACTATAGCACAAGTGACTCCAGGAATTTATGGAGATTTTGAAGTTCAAATTAAGGTAGGAGGTTCAATGTGGAAAGAAGACGGAATGTATACAATCACTGCAAATCAAGGAGTCTCATCAGAGTATAAAAAATCAATTCAAGTTGAAATTAAAGACGGCTTAGTAATTCCTGAATTTGGAGTCATCGCATCACTTGTTTTGGTAATATCAATAATTTCAATTATCATTGTTTCATCAAAAACAAAACTTGCCATACTACCTAAATTTTAATTAATTAAAATAAATTAAACAGTTTTTATTTGTAAGCAGTTAGCCCTGTAAATCTTTTTAATGAATTTTAAAATGATTGTTACTTTATTTTTTTATTTAATTCTGTAATGAATTGTTTAATTTTTGGTTTAGGAACAACTGCACCACATGCTTTATCATGTCCACCACCAGATCCACCAAGACTTGTTGCTAAAAGATTAACAATTTTACCCAAGTGAACTTTACAATTTTTTGAACCTCTAACTGAAACAGCATAAATTCCATGATCAACACGTTCTTTGTATGCAACACCAACATCTTTTCCAGACAAACCCATGACAAAATTAACTGCACCACTGGCACCAGCATCTAAAATTTCCATATAGCCAAGGTTGTTCATGGTTTTCATTCCTACCTTTACTTTAGCAATCATTTGAGATAATTTCTCTACTTGAATTTGGGCAAACTCAAAAGTATTTGGAATATCATGAGGGAATTTAGATTCTGCTAATTCTTCAACCAAGTATTGTAAATAATCAGGTTCTCGTTGATGACCGACAATATTGTACGTCATTACTGTTGCACTAATCAAAGCAAATTGTCGGTCATAGATTTGAAGTAATTTTGAACCAATTGGTCTATCTTCCATGTAATCAGTAATAGCTGCACATGTTGCAACAAATGATGCATGATCATTGAGTTTTGATTTGTATGCATTGTATACTTGAACAGTAGTACATTCATTGATATCATGAATAACTTTAACCTTAATTTTTTCTAGTGCTTTTACAACAGTAGGATCAATATCATGATGGTCAATGTACGTAACTGAAACTTTATTTTTTCTCAGTCTTGTCATAATATCAATAAATTCATCCTGAGTTTTTTTACTCAAACCCAAATCACATATGAATAATGATTTTAATTTTTCATCTGAAACAACTTGATTTAATGCCTCCATCTGTCCAGGATAATCTACAAGAATTGCATCACCGCCAAACGCTTGACGAATAAGGGCAGCAGAACTAATCCCATCACAATCTTCCTTATGAGAAATACAGATCAGTTTAGTTCGCTTTGATGCAGTTACATTTTTAGCTGGTATTTTTTTGGTTACTTTTTTAGCTGGTGTTTTTTTGGTTACTTTTTTAGCTGGTGTTTTTTTGGTTACTTTTTTAGCTGGTGT
>ERZ890953.824-NODE-824-length-16885-cov-5.107487_pt1 | contig 16885 bp, 13 predicted proteins | sample MGYA00521264_ERZ890953 | MGnify/ENA primary metagenome ERZ890953 (study PRJEB32303, sample SAMEA104408629) | aquatic metagenome | biome: Brackish water; feature: Chemocline; material: water | place: Baltic Sea | collected 2014-10-26T21:54:00 | depth 200 m ...
ATTTTTAACTTTCTTGGAGACTTAATGTCATGAAAAAAATCATCACTGCTGCTGCAATCTTAGTTGTTGCCTCCACTGCTCAAGCTTCTTGGGACATGCCTTTTTTCGGCGATAACAACAACAGTAACGGTTACGGAAACGGTAACTACTACGGAAACTCTTACGGAAACGGAACTGGCGATTATCGCGGTGAAGGAAATGGGCGTGGTGCCGGTCGTGGTAAAGGTCGTGGAAACGCTGACGGCGAGATGGATTTCACAATGAGTTTTAAAGGTCGTGCTAAAGCCGATATGGATGCTGATATGGATGCAAATACAGATTGGAATGGTAACGGTTACGGAAATGGTAACTTTGACGGAAATGGCAACTATTATGGTAACGGTTACAACAACTACCAGGGTGGAAGCAACAACGGTTATGGTTATGCTCCTGCTTACGGATATGCTCCACAGGCACCTGTTGCTCCAGTAGCTGTAGTTCCTGCTCCTGCTGCTAAGTAATTAGTGGTCTGGTTTCCTGAAGGGTTCTCCCTTCAGGGAACTAACTCAGACCGTTCCTTTCCTCCTTTTGGGAACGATCTGATTTAGTTTTATCCTCTTGGTGATTATTTGACGGGCTTTTAGCCCGTCTTTTTTTTGCACATGGATGTGCTTATGCTGGGAGGCCATGGATGGCAACGAGCAGTATTCGTACGGATAGCAAAATAGTAAATTTTAGCAATATTATCTCAAGTGGTTAGTATTTAAGGATGTGCTTATGCGGGGAGGCCATGGACAAGTTAATTGCTCCGTCATTTCCACTGCTTCCGGCATACATGGCAGTATCACCGTAATAGCTTAAATTGGTGTTTGTTTAAGAAACGACCATGATTTTGTTTTGTGTTGCAAAATTTACTGGTAATGACCATGTGAGCAGTATTTATCCAGATCTACATGTTCTGTTAAACTATGATAAATTTGTCGGAGAAAAGTAATGTCAGAAGATCAACGCGTTGCAAATAATAAACATGTCATGTTCAGTTACACCATAGTCGATGCAGATGGCGGCGATGTACTGGAACAGGTAGAAATTCCCATGGGTTATATTCACGGTGGAGAACAGCGCATGTTCGATAAAGTTGAAAAAGCCATGGAAGGAAGTACTATTGGTGATGAAATTGAAGTTACTTTAGCCCCATCTGAGGCTTTTGGCGAAGCTGATCCTGAGTTGATTTTTACCGATTCGATTGAGAATGTACCACCACAGTTTCATAAAGTCGGTGCCGAAGTTGAATTTAAAAATGATCAGGACGAAGTTAAATCATTTACCGTTACAAAAATTGAAGATGGTCTGTTAACAATCGATGGTAATAATCCTCTGATTGGCAAAAACCTGCGATTCAAGGTCACAATTCATGATATTCGTGATGCAACTGAAAAAGAGATTAAGGCAGGCAAACCTTCAATGCCTTCTCTACACTAAAGTTTTTTAAACAACTATCATTATCATGAAGCTACTCTTATTTTTCTGGTTGTTACTTGTTTCAACACAGGTTTTTTCCAGTCAACTCGTATTAATTCAAGGTTATCTTGGCGGGCCATCCAGCTGGTCAGATTCCGGAATAGCCCAGCAACTGGATGCTAATGGCTGGAATTATGCGGGTGAGTTTATATATGCCAGTGATGGCGCAAGGTTGCTTTCGCCAGGGTTTTCTGCAAATCGACAGCCTTCGGCACATAAATTTTACCGTGTATCTCTACCCACAGAATCGGCTATACAAAATCAGGCTTTCTATTTGACGGCTTATTTAAAAAAATTACGTGAGTACTACCCTCAGCAGGATGTCCTTTTAGTTGGTCATTCTGCTGGCGGTGTACTTGCTCGTTACGTGATGGTGCAGCAACCGCAACTCAACATAAAAATGCTTATCACTATTGCCAGTCCACACCTGGGAACAGATTCCGCTGAAATCGGCAAACTGGTTGGTAACAGCCCTTTAGCATTTATTGCGCCCATGATTGGTGCTAATACTATCAACCGTTCACAGGATCTATACAGCGATTTATTACCGGAAATGCCGCATCGATTTCTTTACTGGTTAAATCGACAACCTCATCCGGAAGCAGAGTATATATCGATCGTGAGGGATCAGCAGTCTTTGGCTGGTGGTGACTTCATTGTTTCACAGGATAGCCAGTATTTGGAAAATGTGTATAGTCTGCGTTATCGCGCACGAAGTTACGTGGTGCAGGGTAATCATGGATTATCTTTTGCAGATGGGCTTATTTTACTGGATTTGATTAATACAAAAAGCATGCCTCGATTATCTGATAATATTCAGATATTTGAGACTACGACGGCCATTAAAATGAATGGCGTTACACCAGGTTAAACTATTTTATGAAAATTGACGGACCACTAACAATCAACATCCTTGATGATGATGTTCAAAACAAAAGAACTCTGGAAATTAACTTTAAGGAAGATTTTCAGCAGTTAGAATTATCTTCACGGGTTAGTGAAATGAAAAAATATATTCAGTCGCTTTTTCAAAATGCTCAGACCTTGCAGGATAAGCAGGCAGATAAAGAAGGGCTTTTGCTGATCATGCAGATATGTGAACAGCTATTACCCCATTTACAACAGGATGAGCTGGATCTGGCCGAGACAATTGATTTTGAAATGGGAATAGCTGGTTCTCAACCGGAAATTTCCGTTTCTTTAGCTAATTTCAATGTTAATTAAGAACATTAATTAGTAAAACAGAATATTAATGACCGCTTATCGAATAAATGTTACTTTTTATCCCTGTTACTGGAATTATGTTGAAACTGTCCTATAAACATTAATGTAAGAGTTAACAAAAGTACAAGATAGTTAAACCGCATTACTCAGTTTGCGTCAGCCAGTCTGAAAAGTAGCTTCTTTTACCGGCGTTTGTCTTTCAAGTATGTCCTCCTTTGGTTATGTAGAGTGATTTGTATCATTCAGCTGACATTGTACGGCCAGTTAATTAACTGGCCGTTTTTTTTGATAAAATAAATAAAAACAATTTTTAAAACTGGTTTATTTTATATATTAATACGTTATAGTCATTGTTCTAAATTAACCCATTGAGTCTACTGAGAGCCTGTAATGGATTGAATTTACAAGACTTTCATAATCACTTTGAATTCGCCTCCTGTGCTTGTGTAGTAACCGCTAAAGTCCGTTTTTTCTATTCTGATTATTCTCACCACGATTTAAATAATTCATTTAGAATCGAATCATGAGCTGTATAAATAGTTGTCATGAATATAATGAGTGGCTCAATTCATTCAAAGAAAAATGAAGCTTAAGTTTTGACAGGGTTAGTTGATCATTCATAACCCGAAGTTATTTTAATGACCTGATCCTGGAAGTGGACATGATTGCGGAAATTTACATTGCATTATCTCGTTGAAAAGCTGTTAAGCGACTCTAACTTAACAGACCTTAGAAGTCCCGATTTACAGGACTGGCAAGGTTTTCTTTGCGCAATGGATAAGGTTTATCAACAGATAGATCAGGATAGAGATCTACAACAGCGCAATTTTTCACGAACATCAGAAGAAATGCAATCTTCCTATGAGAACCTGAAAAACTCTTTTGAAAATCGTCAATCCGCAATTTTAAAAGCATTCCCTGATTTAATGTTTTTAATCAATGAAGAGGGCTCCTATCTACAGGTGTTGGCCGAGAATAAACAGGATCTTTGTTTACCTGTGCAACAGTTGCTCGGGAATACTTTAAATGAAACCCTTCCTGCTGATAAAGCATTGTACTTTATGAATAGTATCGCGAAGGCTTTGCAAACAAATGAATTACAGGTTCTGGAATATGAGTTAACTGTGCAGAGCGGTAAGGAAAATTTTGAAGGGAGAGTAATACCTGCAGGCTATACTGTAGACGGTAAAAAAACCGTTCTGTATCTCGCGCGTAATATTACAACACGACAAAAAACTGATCGGCAACAAAAATTATTAAATTCAGTCATGGCCTCGGCTACCGAGGGTATCGTTATAGTTCGGGCAGATAAAAAGGTTTTATATGTAAATTCAGCAATAGAAAAAGTAACCGGTTACAGCGAGCATGAATTATTAAATGAAGGTGAAGGATTTTTACGTCATGAATTAGACCGGGCGTTATGTGATGAAGTATGTACCGAAGCATACCAGAGTGATCACTTTAAGCGACAGATCGTCATCCATAGTAAAACGGGTGAAAAAACTGATATTTTATTGAGCATGGATGCTCTAAGAGGTGAGCACAATGAAATTGAATATTTCGTTGGCATGTTAACAGATATTACTGAAATAACATTATCTCAACAACGGTTACAACACCTTGCAACTCATGATGTTTTGACAGGATTACCAAACCGCCTGATGTTTCAGGAAAGAGTCTCTCAGGTTATTTCCCGCTCTATAAGAAATAAGCAAAAGGGAGCCGTCATGTTTCTTGACCTGGACAGGTTTAAGACAATTAACGATTCTTTGGGTCATAGCATCGGCGATAAGCTATTAATTGAGGTGGCCAGGCGTTTACAGGCGGTTTGCCGTGCAGAAGATACGGTTGCACGGTTTGGTGGAGATGAATTTGTTATTCTGGTTGAGGATATAGAACAGGTAGCAACGGTATATCAGGTAGCAAAAAAAATACTGCATATATTTGACAAACAGTTTCATGTGCAGGGGTATGAATTTAAAATTACCACCAGTATGGGCATATCACTTTTCCCTTCACATGGTAAACACGCAGAAGAATTGATCAAGCAGGCCGATGCAGCAATGTATGAAGCTAAAAATCTGGGGCGTAACTGTTACCAGCTGTTTGCTGATGAATATCTCGAATCGGCTATTGCCGGTTTAACCCTTGAAAATGAAATACAAAATGCATTAAGTGATAACCAGTTTAAATTATATTTCCAGCCGCAATACGATTTATCTGAAAAAAAGGTCAGTGGTTTCGAGGCGTTAATAAGATGGCATCATCCCCAGCATGGAATAATTGCACCTGCCAGCTTTATTCAGGTGGCTGAATCAACAGGTCAGATTGTGGAAATCGGGTTATGGGTGTTTTCAGAAGTCTGTAAAAAGATCGTCGAATGGAATGATAGAAACTTAGCTTTCGGGCAGCTGTCATTTAATCTTTCGCAAAGGCAGTTAATGGATGTCAACCTGGCCGCTAAATTAATTTCGATTATGAATAAAACAGGCGCAATAGAAAATGCTCATAAGATTGAATGTGAAATCACCGAAAGCCTCATTATCAAACAAATGGATGTCGCATTAAATACCTTAAGTAAGCTAAAAGAAGCCGGTTTGAAACTGGCTATTGATGATTTCGGTACGGGGCATTCATCGCTGGTTAACTTAAAAAGATTTCCGTTAGATCGTTTGAAAATTGACATTGAATTTGTCAGAGATATTGGCAAAGATCAAAATGATGAAGCTATTATTAAAGCAACAATTGCCCTTGCAGAAGGTTTTGGACTGGAAGTGGTCGCAGAAGGCGTCGAAAAAACGATACAACTAGAATTTTTAAAATCGGTTGGATGCCACCAGGTACAGGGGTATTTAATCGGTAAGCCGGTTGAGTCTGAGCAGGTAGAAAACTTATTATATAAAAATGCCTGTTTTAATCTCTAGACATTATTTCACAGTAAATTTAGCGAGCTCTTAATTTTTTTAGAATAGAATTAATTTAAACCAGAAGCTATTGATATGGTTTAAAGGAAATTTGATAATCAGTAAATATTTCTATTTCGGCACAAATGTTTAATTTCTGTTATAATCCGCAACCTTTTTTCCTGCTAGATTCCCATGTCCTCTCAAATCACACCATCTTTTGCAGATCTTAATCTGCCAGCTCCAGTTTTAACAGCATTATCTCGACTGGGTTATGAAACACCTTCTCCTATTCAGGTTGAATGTATTCCACTTCTTTTAGATGGTCAGGATATTATTGGTCAGGCTCAAACAGGTACCGGTAAAACAGCAGCTTTTGCCTTACCACTTTTAAGCAAGGTTGATTTAAGCCTGAAAAGCCCGCAAATTTTAGTACTTGCGCCCACTCGTGAACTGGCTATTCAGGTAGCTGAAGCATTTCAGTCATACGCATCGGATATAAAAGGCTTTCATGTGTTACCTATTTACGGTGGTCAATCTTATGATATTCAGTTACGCCAACTGAAAAGGGGCGTACATGTTATTGTCGGCACACCTGGCAGGGTGATGGATCATTTGAATCGAAAGACCTTAAAGCTCGATAAATTACAGGCATTGGTGCTGGATGAAGCTGATGAAATGTTGCGCATGGGATTTATCGACGATGTTGAGTGGATTATGGAGAAAACGCCTAAGGATCGCCAGGTCGCTTTATTTTCTGCAACTATGCCACAGGCAATTCAACGTGTAGCGGCAAAATATCTGAATAACCCAAAGCTGGTTAAGATAAAGGGCAAGACCCAGACAGCAATTACTATTAAGCAAAGTTACATTCAGGTAACAGGTTATAACAAGCTGGATGCATTAACGCGAATTTTAGAAAGCATGGATTTTGATGCTGTATTGATTTTTGTTCGTACAAAAACGGCTACGGTTGATCTGGCTGAGAAACTGGAAGCGCGCGGTTATTCCTGTTCAGCACTGAATGGTGATATACCGCAAAAAATGCGCGAACGAACTGTAGATCGATTGAAAAAAGGTGATATTGATATCGTTATAGCTACCGATGTTGCGGCCCGTGGAATAGACGTGCCGAGAATTAGTCTGGTGGTTAATTTTGATATTCCACAGGATAGTGAATCTTATGTTCACCGCATCGGGCGTACCGGTCGTGCTGGTCGTGAAGGTGAAGCTATCCTGTTCGTTACTCCGAAGGAAAGGTATCTACTACGCAGTATCGAGAAACTGGCGCAGCATACAATTGATTTGCACACGATGCCGAGTACTTCCGATATTAATATGCAACGTATGCAGAAATTTAAAAATCGCATTCAGGAAACTGTGGATAACGAAGATTTAACAGTTTGTTATGAGTTAATTCAGTCCTATGTCGAAGAAAATGAAACGGATCCTTTAACTCTTGCAGCCGCATTAGTCAAAATGGTGCAGGGAAAAGAACCATTGCTGTTAGTTGATAAACCGGAGAGAAGTAGAAAAGAAAGGCCGGAATGGACAGATAAACCGGAAAGAGCTGGTCGGAATGAAAGAAGTGAGCGTCCTGAGAGAGCGCGGAGAGAAAATCGGAGTGAAAGAACCGAGCGACCGGAGAGAAGCCCGAGATTTTCTGGTGAAGTCTCAAAAAGCGAACGTTTTGGCGGAGAAAAGGAAAAAGCAGGACGTTTCAGTGGTGAGCGTGATAGTAAGCAAAATCGACCCGATAAAGAACTGGTACCCTATGCAAAACCGTTAAAAGAATTTCCTGATGTGAAAATGCAACGCTTTAGACTGGATGTTGGATACCAGCATGATGTGAAGCCTGGTAACGTGGTTGGAGCTATCGCGAATGAGGCGGAAATAGACAGTTGTTACATCGGAAATATTGATATCTATGAAGATTTTACCCTGGTTGATTTACCGGGTGATATGCCGAATGAAGTACTTTCTATATTGAAAAAAACACGGGTAGCAGGAAGAGCGATCAATATTAAAGCGTTTAGTCAAAATAATGATACTGCTACTACTGCGGGTCGTAAACCGAAGCCAAAACATACCAAGCGCAAAGGTAAAAGGCCTGCGGTTGCCCAAAGAAAGGCCCAGGTAACAGATAAGTAATACCTGAAGCTATCTGCCTTCATGCAGTAAAGGATTAAGGGTTGTTATTTGTTGGTTAAAAAATCTGTAAACCGGCAGATTCCAGTGACTGGAAGCGGGGCTTTAGTCCCGCACTGTTAACGAGAGGCTAGCACCACACTTCCTTGAATAAATCCAGATTAGTAAGCTCCCTCAGGCATTTGCCTTTTAACTAAATGTAAAAAAAGTGCGGAAGCCAAACCTGCTGAACCGAAAATCATCAGCATCACCATAATCTGGTATCTAACTGCTATTAAAGGTGAAACACCGGACAATATCTGTCCGGTCATCATGCCTGGCAGTGAAACCAGACCTACTGCCAGTAAAGAATTAAATATTGGAATTAATGATGCCTGATAAGCGATATTGCGACAGCTAAGATAGTCAGGTTTGTGTTTGTATTCACTGTAAAAACGTTCTGCAGCGAGGCTTATGGAATTCATTGAGTTAGAAAAAATCATGCCGGCAATGGGAATGATTACCTGCGGTGAATACCAGGGGTCGGCATGCAAAATTCCCTGCGTGGTGATGGCAAGAGTAAATAGTCCACTTAGCGATATGGCAATTAAACTGTAAACGAATAACTGTGAATAACTCAGATGCAAAGCGCTCAATGATATCCAGCTGGCGGCTATTAGCATTACGCATAAGATTAATAAAACAGGCCAGGAATGGTTAATGCCAAAAATATAAGTAAGAGCATACCCAATCAGTAACAGCTGAATTAACATCCTAAAAACAGACAGAATTGCTGTTTTAACGGATAACGACCAATACATCATGATGCCGAGCGTTAACAAAACAGGGATGAAACCCAGCGTAAGGTCAATAAGGTCAATCGTATTCATCGGTTAAGCAACATGGCTAGAAAATTTTCTCGAGTTGTTTTACTGGCATCGCGATACAGATGATAACTGGCATGTGATTCAGGTTTTTGTGGATCAAACTGAATGCCCCACAAGGGTAGAGTGCTATTGGGTAAGTTAGCATATCGAACATCAATAATTATATTTTCCCGTTGAGGGTGCAGCGCGAGGTAATTACTGGTGAAAGATGAAAAGCGGTTGATATCTTTCTGTAAGGTGGAGTCCTCAGCAATATCAAGGTCGTGTTTATCAGGATAAAAACGCGCAATACTCGAGCCTGGAAATATTTCTGTTTGACCGCTTAACGGGCTTAATCGAATAGCATCGACGTAAAAAGTATTGTTATACAGATAAACAGAGCGCCATAAGAATAGATTGCCAAGAGTTGGTTTGACTAAAAGTTGTTCTGCCTGATGACCGCGCTCAGCGGCAAGTTTTAAACTGAGTTGTTCAACCTGATTGTGTTGATACCAACCCAACATCATGTAGCTGGAAGCGATAAACAGGAATGTATAGATATAAATCCGTTTTCTGGATTTTAACGTTAACAGTACACCCAGTAATAAAGAAACAGTAAATACTGGATCAATAATAGAAATAATATTGAAGCTTATTTTGTCTTCACTCAGTGGCCATAAAAGCCGCGTTCCATAACTGGTACAGGCGTCCAGTAAACCGCTTAACAGGTAACCTGCGAGGCTATAAATGAATATTTTTTTCCACGCTAAATGTTTATGCATTAACGGCCACAACAGAAAACTGATTATGAGTGCCGCAATGGGAATGAAAAACAGTGAATGAGTGAAATGCCGATGAAATTCAAGATTAAGTAAAGGGTCGGAATTTGATCGAATAAAAAAATCGACATCTGCGGCCAGTCCGGCAAGCAGACCAATTAAACCGGCCTTTTTAATTTCATCAGGTTTGGCAACGGCAAGCGCGATTGCTGAACCGAGTAGCCCCTGTGTTAATAAATCCATTGTTACAGCAGATTTTTCCCATCGAAAACATCAGCTTCCAGTGCAAAAACATCGATATCATCGATACAACCCAGATTGACACGGTAATGTCCTGGTGCTCGAGCGGTTTCATGAAAAGGGTAGATGCCACAGGTTTTGCAGAAAAAGTGTTTGGCTGTTTTTGCTCCAAACTGATAGAGACCTAAAGAACCTTCTTTTGACTCTATTTTAAGCCGGGCTATTGGTATTACCTCTGTTGACATCATCGCGCCTTTGCGTGAACAGATTGAGCAATTACAGCGCAATCCTTTTTCAATTTTCTCTCCTGCAAAAGAAAATTTTACCGCACCACAATGGCAACTGCCCTGATAATTTTCAGACATGATCTGCTCCTTTACAGCTGTTCTTTAATAAATGTGAGTACTTCTGCAGCATGACCATCGGCGGAAACGTTGTATTGCGCGTAACTAAGTTCGCCACTTTTATTAATAATAAAGGTGGAGCGCAGTATTCCCATTTTTTTTATACCATCTTTTTCTTTTTGCTGCCAAACATCATAACTGTCACAAACTTCACCTGTTGTATCAGCCAGTAAAACTAAATTAAGTTTGAATTTGTCAATAAATGCTAGATGGCTGGCACAGTCATCTTTACTGACACCGATAATCTCGGTGTCCAGTTCATTAAAGTCATTAGCAAGCGCAGTGAAGTCGTTAGCTTGTATGGTGCAACCCGGTGTGTCGTCCTTGGGATAAAAATACAGCACCACATTTTTTTTGGAAGTAAAGTCATCAAGAGAGACTAACTGATTATGCTGATCGGGCGAGGAAAAAGAAGGTGCTTTAGTGCCGGTTTGTAACATGCTGATGCTCTCCATAATTATTTATCGACTAATAAATTTACCTCAGGATAATAAATCAATTCTGATATGGGCTACAACAGCTAAAGTAGGGTGAATTTAAAATACATACCTGTCAGTAAAGTGACCGGTTTAACTATGTCTATGATGATTGAAACCTGTAACTATTTTTTAATTAGTTACAGGGTGCTGGGATTCACTTTTCTTTAATTCTTTAAATTGGCCCAGGCATTCATGATTCGGACAAAAATCTATTTCCTCGGGCGTAATTACTTCCTGTTGTAATTTTTCATCGCACTGTTTGATTGAATCGCAGTTTTCACAATTATTCATGCTGTTATTAATTTTACTTAAAGGCACGTCATATAGATATTTGGAGAAATCGAGGCCCATTGCCTTTAACATTTTTGACATGCGTAAGGATTCAATTCTTTGTGCGAGTTGTTCACGAACTACTTTACCCTGTTTAACATTTTTAGCGATTAAGAGAATAAAAAAAAGGCCTATCAGGGTAAAAGCGAGACCGAGGACTGTAAAAATTACATAACTAAAAATGCTCATATCTAACTCCACGAAATAGATCGGTCAGTTTAGATGGCTAAGCTATTTAGTGTATTGACATGTGTCAATCGTATTTGAGTTAATGCAGGTTAATTTATTAATGCTCTTATCGTTTTTAATCTATTTCTCGACTAAAGCCTGAACTGAAAACTTGATGCCAGACCAGCCGTGTAACATAAATTGGCGAATATTTTGATGATCATCAGCATCAGGGTTATTGAGAACATCTTTGCGGTAATAATCACCAAAGCAGGCGAGGGTCTGCTTTTCTGTTAAATTATGTAGTAAACCAAATGCAAAGATTTTACAGCTGCCATTGTTCTGGCCGATGTTATTTTTCTGAATTCCATTTTCGAAGGCTGTAGGGATGAAATAAAAATTTTCATCGATAAAATCTATACAGTCAGAAAATTGAATAGATTCGGGTTGTAGTTGAATTTGATCCAGTAATGATGAAGAGCTCATAAGTTTTATTTTAAATTATTGCATGAGGGAGATATTCGGTCATTTTATTTTATTAAAAGGACGAATTGACAAACTTTAGTGAACTATACTTGGATAATGTTTAGCCACTAACAATGTAAATTACAATGATATTACATTTCAGTTCAAATAAATGATAAAAATCTTTTCACTCATCTTCGTATTGCTGTTCGCTTATTCGAGTGTGTTTGCTGCTACTTACACTTTGCCAGCTGATATAAGCAGTAACCCTTTTAGATGCAATGGTAGTGGCCCTGACTATACCTGTAATGGAACTATGAGCCTGAGTGAAGATACAACAATTATTCTCACTTCGGATGTTACTTTAAATATAACGGGTCATTTTAGAGCAGGTGAAGATTTTACTGTCCAGGCAAATGGCTTCGCGCTGAATATAAATGCTTCACAAGACGTCATAATTTCCAGCAAGGCAAATTTCACAGGGAATATAACTGCTGGAGATGATATATCTATCGGTGAAGATTCATCGATTGTAGGAAATTTAACGGCTGCTGATAACCTTACTCTGGACCAGGATACCACGGTTGATGGTATTTGTTCCCCAACACATCCGCAGTGCACAGGGGGGATCTTACCTCCATCAGCTGGATGTGAAACATTCTCCGACAAATTTAATTCGGTCAGCTATAGCAATCAGGATGGCACTGTATACTGGTTGGGCAACTGGATTGAAAGCAATGATAATAACTCTCCCAGTGGAGGAGAAATCCAAATTACCGGAAATGAGTTGCGGATAGAAAATAGTAACCGCGCTATTGCCCGAAACGCAGATTTGTCAGCATATTCTTCTGCGACTATAACTTTCGACTATCAGGAGAGCCGCTTTGATAATAACAGCGATTACATTGATATCGAAGTGCAGGGCGGAGGAAATGGCTGGACCAGTCTGCAAAATTTTGCGGGTTCAAATGTAGGTAGTGGCAATGCCAGTTTAATTGTTTCAAGCTCATTTCTTGCGAGCGATTTTCAAATACGTTTTATTACATCTATTAATCTGGGAGGCAGTGACCGATTCTATGTTGACAATCTCAGTATAGAAGCTTGTGGTAATGCTATATCAGCTACAGCTGCTATTGATTATCATTTTGATGAGGCTGGCTGGTCTGGTGTGGCAGAAGAAGTCGTGGATAGCAGTACCAATGTTAACCATGCATCGATTAGCAGCGGAAGTGGCTTAAATACCATTTCATCTGGCCAGGTTTGTCGTGCAGGACGTTTTGATGGCGGCAATGATTATATTCTTTCGAATGATATATTTTCATTGTTACGTACTACCGCAAGCTTGAGTTTTTGGATAAAAACGAACCAGACCGGAAACGATACTGGCTGGAGAGCTCCCGGGATTGCCGGTTCAGAAGAAAGTGGTGGGACTAGCGATGTTTTCTGGGGCTGGCTGGATGCCTCGGGAAGAATTGGTATTTCTAAAGGAGACAGTTTTGCATCAAAATCCACCATCTCAATAAATGATGGTAATTATCATCATATTGTTTTATCAAGAAACTCTCCTACTGGAGATTTTAAAATTTATATCGATGGGGCACTAAATAACTCAGGAGTAACAGGTTCCGGAGATGTGTCAACCAGTTTTACCAGCATAGGTCGCATAGAAGATACCGGAGGAACCCCGGAATATTTCCAGGGTGATCTTGATGAATTTATAATTTTCGATCGTGTACTAAGCGATGCCGATGTAACAGGAATTTATACTAATCAGCTGGCAGGTAATAACTGGGATGGAAGCAGCAGAGTTTGCTCTGCATCAGGACTTGATCATTTTAATATTGATGTAGGTGGAGGAGCGGCCAATACCTGCACACCTTATAGCTTTACTATCACAGCCGCTGATAGTGGCAATAATACACTGACCGATTACTCTGGTTCAGTTACTATTTCTACAAGCACATCACATGGTGATTTTGCCACTGTGGTGGCAGTTAACGCGACGGTACCTGATCCGGATAACGACGACAATGGCAGTGTTGGTTATACTTTTGATACGACGGATAACGGTGTTATCAGTCTTTCGATTTCCAACAGCCACGTGGAAAGCCTCATTATCAGCGTAAACGATGCTGCGAAATCTGTCACTTCCTCATCTGCTCCAGATGTGATTTCCTTTAGTGAGGTTGGTTTTACTATTACCGATAACGATGTCAATGTGGCAGGAGATAATGTACCGGTAGCGGGTCGAAACCACGATTTTCGGATACAGCTTATCCGACTGGACCCGGTAACAGGTTGTGGAGTGGCGACGGGATATAACGGGAGTAAAAATTTAAAAATCTGGCGAACCAGAAATGAATCACCGCCGACTACTACTTCGGCACCTACGCTGGATGGAAATGTATTGCCTGCAGCAGAGCCTGTAGCCAGTAATGCAACGATCAATTTCATTAGTGGTGTGGCTGATGTCCAGTTAGGCAGCTCTGATATAGGACGTTTTAACATTGAAGTTAAAGATGATAGTAGTTTGTTTGTAGCCGCTGATATTGCCGGGACTTCTGTTGAGCAAATCGTGCGCCCATTCGGTATCGGTATTGATTTTGGCATTAATTTACGAGATGCAGATTTTGCCAATGGGGGATTAAACGGCTCTAATGCTGATATTTCATTTGCACTGGCTAACGATATTACCGGTGATGATGGTAGCGTGTTTACGCAGGCAGGCGAAAACTTTTCGGTGACTATTTCGGCTGTATTATGGCAGGCGTCCGATGATAGTAATGTTATGAACGGTGACGGCGTACCAGATACTGGTAGTTATCTGGGCGATAATACCCCCGCCCCGTCGTTCGGGCAGGAAGGTGAGACGGTTACAGTCAGTGCGTCAAACCCTGTTCCCGGATCACTCGGCAGTTTGAGCGGTAACCTGTTCAATTCTTTTGCTGGTGGATCTCAAAGCCAGAATATGACCTATAGCAATGTTGGAATTTTGGACATGTCAGCAGAGCTAAGTGATGGGAATTACTGGGGTAGTGGGGTTAATCTTACTGGTATTGCTCTCAATGTGGGACGGTTTAACCCGCATCACTATACGGTGACCTCAAGTTTAGTAAATGATGCCTGTGTACCTGGTTTTTTTACCTATGCCGGACAACCATTTACTGCCCAGGTTATTCTGGAAGCGCAAAATAAACTGGGTAATAGAGTTGATAGCTTTACAGGAGTTTATGCCACGCTGGATGTATCAAGCGAGCTTACTATTCTGAATAGCGAAACCATGGCCTCTTATGATTCAGAAACTTACAGTGTTACAGAAACTTTTAGTGCTGGAACAGCAGGTAGTGCCCAGTTTGATGTCGAATTAAGCTGGGATATGGGGTTACAGGTTGAAACGGTGACTCTTGTTAATTTAATCGATAGCTCTGATGAAGTTACATTGATTTCGTCAAGCCCTTATATGCTGGGAAGCACGGAAGTTCGTTTTGGTAGACTTGTACTGGATAATGTATTCGGCTCAGAACTGGTTCCACTCAGTATGCCGATGAAAGTTGAATATTTTGATGGTAGTAACTTTCTGTTGAATAGCGCAGATAACTGCACGGTTATTAACGATGCTGATTTAACGGTAACCAGTGCGCTTAGCGGCGGTATCTCAACGGTCACGGTTAATTCACCAACTGCTGTCAATGGTGTCTTAAATATCGACTTAACGCCACCGGGAGCTGGAAATACCGGTGATATTTTGATCAGTCCAGACCTTAATGTTTCGCTTGATGCCTGGCTGCAATTTAACTGGGATGGTATAGCAGGTGATGAAGATCCTTCGGCGACAGCCACTTTTGGAATTTATGAAGGCGATTCTAAACAGATTTTCTATAGACAGATTTATCAACAATAAATAGTGGATTAAAAAGTTCCTATAAAAGGCACTTCCTGCTGTTTATTTTCAGCTTCGCTAATTAACTGCTGAATATCATTTTTAAGATTACGTAAATTCGTGTTATTTCTATCCAGTGCGAGACCAAGATCAATAGTAGTTAAAGCCTCGGCCAAGTTCGGGATTTCTTTCTGGTTGCGTGCTAATACACTGTATGAGTTAATTATCTGCTCAAATAAGTTGCTTACTCTGGAGTCCTGTTGAGTCAAAGTTGTTAATTCATTATGGATTTCCAGTGAACTATTTAAAGACTGGTGGGAAAGCTGATCTGGTCTTAACAGATTTCTGGCATTGCTAAGCAAGTCATCTATTTTTCGACGCTTTTGTTGTAATTGAATATTTTTTTGAAGTTCTTTTTGCTGCTGTATTTTGAGCGCCTGCTCCCTTTCCAGGGCCGCTAATTTATTTTTTTCAATAAATTGCTGTTGGCGCTGCAATTCCTGTGCAGCAGCTTTTTGTCGATTAATACGATCGGCTTTTAGTTTTTGTTGATGTTGTTGCTCTTGCTCTTCTAGCGCTAGCTGTTTAGCTTCTTCCTGCCTGATATACAGATCTAGCTGTTTTAATGGCTCATAATCAGCAATAACGCTGAGGCCGGTTGTAATATATTGTCTGGCATTATCAAATTGCTTTTTCAAAACCAGATCATTTGCCAGTCTATAATATTTACCGGCTATTTTTTCCATGCCTTCGCGGGCACGGGTATCACCATCTGGTAACAGGGAGGTTAACTGAGTGTAGGTATGAAAGGCATTATCATTTTCAGGTCGTGTCAGTTTACCTGCCTGTAAGAGTTTTTCTGCTCTACTTAAGTAAGCACGAATTTCAAATTCGTGTTCAATTTCGACTTTAATTTTTAGCGCATCAGCATGCCCGGGATGCTCTTTAAGAGCATTATTAATAGTCATTAAAGCAGCGCCATAGTTATTCTGAGAAATGTGTTGCAAACTCTTCTGGTAAAGCTCATTGGCTTTATCTTTATTTTCAGTTTGTGCAATGGGAGTAATGTTTTCAGAATTATTAAGTGTTGTTAAATCAACTTCGCTGGAAGGTATTGCGCCAATCCGGGTGCTTTTTGTTTTTTCATCAATGGGTTGATTTCCAAACATAAAAAAAGAAAGAATGACTATCATTAAAAGTCCTGCCGCAGCAGAAAATATGATTATATTTTTATTGTGACGCTTACCGGTAGATGGTGAGTGAATACTGTCCTGTTCAGTAGAAGTCGAAAAGTCTTCAGAATAGGAACTGGAGTTATCTATTTTGTACCCGCATTGCTCGATTACTTCAATATAGTCACTGGCATTATTAATACGTTGATCAGGATCTGCAGCCAGTAATTTATCAAATAAAGGGTTTAGTCTTTTTGAAAAGGCATCAGGAACCTGGTATTGCATTTGTTCTTTTTTAATCTGTAGTTGCTGTATATCTCCAGCAATAAAAGGTTTTTTTCTAAACAG
>ERZ890953.827-NODE-827-length-16829-cov-4.698939_pt1 | contig 16829 bp, 6 predicted proteins | sample MGYA00521264_ERZ890953 | MGnify/ENA primary metagenome ERZ890953 (study PRJEB32303, sample SAMEA104408629) | aquatic metagenome | biome: Brackish water; feature: Chemocline; material: water | place: Baltic Sea | collected 2014-10-26T21:54:00 | depth 200 m ...
CCGAAACCTGCGATGGCCTTGACAATGACTGCAATGGCGAGACCGACGACCTGCTTTGCGATGACGGCAACGCCTGCACCAGCGACCTCTGCGACCCGGCGACCGGCTGCACCCACGAGCCACTGGCCGGGACCACCTGTGATGATGGCGATGTCTGCACTCTCGCCGACCATTGCGAGGGCGGCGCATGCGTTGGTTCCACCATCAACTGTGACGATGGCAATGTCTGTACCGACGATGCGTGCAATCCCACGGGAGGCTGCGTCTACACGGACAATCAGGCCGATTGCGACGATGGCGATCCGTGCACCGTCAAGGACACTTGTACCGGCGGAAGCTGCAGTGGCTATCAAACACCCTGCGACTGCCAGGAGAACGTCGATTGTGGCGCGCTAGAGGATGGCAACCAGTGCAACGGCACCCTCTTTTGCAACAAGACTCAGGTACCCTACCAATGTGCCGTGGTCCCCGCATCGGTGGTGGAATGCGAGCAGCCGACAAGTCCATGCCAGACGGCGGTTTGCGACCCCGCTAATGGCCAGTGCAGCGTCGTCCCGGCCAACGAGGGCGGCGGCTGTTCAGATGGCAGCGCTTGTACCGTCGGTGACGCTTGTGAACAGGGCGAGTGTGTTGCCGGGCCAAAGGTCAACTGCAACGACGGCAATCCCTGCACTACCGACCTCTGCGACCCGGGCAACGGTTGTTTCCATGAGAACAATGCGCTGCCCTGCAACGATGGCAGCGCTTGCACCACCGGGGACGTCTGCCAGGAAGGTAGCTGTGTCGGCATGGGGCAACTAGCCTGTGACGATGGCAATGTTTGCACTGATGACAACTGTGACTCTGGCACCGGCTGCGTCTCTGTTCCCAACGATGTGGCGTGCGACGACGGCAACTTCTGCACCATCACCGACCTCTGCACCGGCGGCTTGTGCAAGGGGATTGGGGCCTTGGGGTGCGACGACGAGAACGTTTGCACCACCGATTCCTGTGACCCCGTTGCGGGATGCGTCCACGTCGCCAACAAACAGCCGTGCGACGACGGTGATGCTTGCACCACCGGTGACCTCTGCGGCAACGGAGCCTGCCTGGGCAAGGGTACACTGCAGTGCAACGACGGTAACATCTGTACCGACGATAGCTGTGATGCCGAGTCCGGCTGTATCCACACCTTCAATCAGACGCCCTGCGACGACCTCAACACCTGCACCGTCGAAGATGTCTGCAACAAGGGGAAGTGCCTCGGCAACGGCAGCCTTGAATGCGATGACAGCAATCCCTGCACCAAAGACATCTGCCTTCCTGAGGGCGGCTGCAAGCACGAGCCGGCAGCCGGCGCCTGCGACGATGAAGACCCGTGCACCGTCAACGACGTCTGCGTCGACGGGGAGTGTACCAGCGGAGTGGCACCTGACTGCGAAGATGACAATCCGTGCACCGACGATGCCTGCCAGGACGGGCAGTGCATTCATACCGCCAACGAAGCGGACTGCGATGATAGCAACGCGTGCACCGTCGACGACCTCTGCGCCCAAGGCAAGTGCGTGCCGGGGGCGCCCCTCAGTTGTGATGATGACAATGTCTGCACCACGGATTCCTGTGCCCCCGCCTCAGGCTGCCTCAACGCGCCCAACACGATGGCTTGCGACGACGGCGATGCCTGTACTCCCAAAGACGCCTGTACGGGTGGCCAGTGCGTCGGTGCCGGGCAGCTCAATTGCAATGATGGTAACGTCTGTACCGACGACTCCTGCGCTCCCGAATCCGGCTGTGTCAACGACAACAACGCCGAGGAGTGCTACGACGGCGATGTTTGCACCACCGGGGATGTTTGTGACGGCGGCGTCTGTGGCCCCACCGGTACCCTCGATTGCGACGACGGGAATCCCTGCACTGATGATTCGTGTGACCCCAAGATTGGCTGCGTTCACGACGCCAATGTCGCAGCCTGCGAAGACGGCAACAAGTGCACCACGGGCGACATTTGTGCCGGCGGACAATGCGTCGGCGGTGCACCACCTGACTGTGATGACGATGACGTCTGTACCACCGACTCCTGCAACACGCAATCCGGGTGCGTTTACGCACTCAATACCTCCCCGTGCGATGACGGTGAAGTCTGTACCATCAACGACAAGTGCGCCGCTGGAGCCTGTCTTGGCGGTGAAGCACTGCCCTGCAACGATGACAACCTGTGCACCGATGATGCCTGCGTCGCCGGGATCGGTTGCCAGTTCGTCAACAACACGGTGAAATGCGACGACTCCGATGCTTGCACCACCCTCGATGTCTGCGCCGGTGGCGAGTGCGTCGGCAGCACGCCGCCCGACTGCGACGACAGCAACGTTTGCACCGATGATAGCTGCAACGCGCAGACCGGTTGTGTCAATACCAACAACAGCGCCGCGTGTGACGACAGCAATGCCTGCACCACCAGCGACACCTGCGCCGCCGGCTCCTGCGTCGGCGGTCCGGCCCTCGACTGCGATGATAGCAATGCTTGCACCGCCGATAGCTGCAATTCCGACAGCGGCTGCGTTCATACGGCACTGGTTTGCTGCGGCAACGGCATCAAGGACGCCGGCGAAGCCTGCGACGACGGCAACCAGGTTGGCGGCGACGGTTGTTCGGCAGATTGCAAGTCCGTGGAGTATGTTCACAACAACGGCCAGGGCGTGACCTGGTACAATTCTGTGCCAACCAGTACTCTGAATTCGTCGCAGGCTCAGCTCTCCTGCCAGAAGACCTATGGAACCTGCTACTACACCACCAACGACTGTGCCGGTCCCGGTTGGTGTCAGAGTAATCCCGGGGGTAAGTGCTGGGGGTGGACCTCCGGTTGCTCCGGCGGCGCCGGCCGAGTCTGGCAGTACAGCAGTTCATATACTACCTACGGCAACTGGAACTGAGTGGCCGCGGATACCAACCCTGGCGGTAACTACGAGCCGGACGAGGAATTGCAGATTGGCAGCGACCTCCAATATCGCTGGCGACGAATTGGGAGCGGCGATTGCGATGGCACCACACCCGTCGTTTCTGCTCCTGCACATTCTAGGAGGTAACTTCGTGAGACCCGGCTTTGATGTTGTGAGGACGGCCCGCATTGTCCGACGCGTCGTCGACGAAACAGGCCTCGATTTGCGAGGCCTCGATGTGTTGACCGAGGCTGCCACCGGACCCTTCGCTGCCACCGCGGCCATGGCCGCTTTCGCCGGGGCCGACGAGGTTGTGGCCCTGGCCCGGGATTCCTCCTTTGGCAGTGCGGAAGATGCCTTCGCCGCCACCACCAGATTGGCCCAGGAACTCGGTGCGACGAAACCCCTGCGGTTCATCACCAGCCTCTCCGAGGAGGTGGTCAATGCCGCCACCATCATCACCAACTGTCGGCACCTCCGCCCCCTCGATCGCGCGGTCGTGGAGTCCATGAACCCGCAGGCCGTGGTGTCACTCATGTACGAAGGCTGGGAGCACCGCCCGGGTGACGTCGACCGGACAGCTTGCGAGGAGCGGCACATTCCTCTGGTGGGGACCAACGAAATGGACCCCCGGGTGGGAGTTTTCGACTACCTGGGACCGGCCGCGACGAAATTGCTGACCGACGCTGGCTTTGAGATCCTTCGCACCCGCGTTCTCCTAGTCTGTGACAACCCTTTCAGACCCTTTCTGCGGGACCATCTGAGCCGCTGTGGGGCCGCAGTGGAAACCGTGGAAACGCTCAATGACGAGCTTCCAGGCGGGGCCATTGATGTTGTTCTGGTGGCCGCGAAACCGGGGGTGAAGGTGACCATCGGCCCTACAGAGGCACGGCGACTGGCCATCGCTTACCCCGGCACGTGCGTTGCCCAGTTCTGGGGAGATCTTGATCGGGCGGCACTGCTCTCGCTGGGGATTTCGGTGTGGCCCCTTGATTCTCCCGGGGCCGGCCGCATGGGAATCCTGCTCTCAGACCTGGGCCCCGAACCTGCTGTACGGCTCCAGGCTGGTGGCTTGAAGGTCGGCGAGATCCTCGCCCGGGCCAGACAGCTGGATCACTCCCATGATGGGTATGTCAATGCCATCAGGGCTGCCATCGATTCGGGCTTCGGAAGTCCCCTGGACGGTCAGGAAGAACTGCTTAAGTAGCCACCCATTCGGAGTAATAACATGCACAAATACGTTGCCCTCCTCATGTTGCTGGCTGGATGCTCAGCGGAGTCCAAGAACCCGGACATCTCGTTTCCCAACGATGTTGTGGGGGTTGTGGATGCTCGGGCCGATGGTGACTGGCAGGACCTGGGACCCGATTCCAGAACGCCCGATGGCACCGCAGATGTCTCTGTGGGAGATGCAGTGCCTCTCGTGGCGAACGGAGTGAGCGAACATGTTATCTTGCTTTCGGAAAGTGCCAGCCCCTCTGAGCAGACCGCTGCCCTGGAGTTGCAAGACTATCTGCAGCAAGCCACCGGGGCCGAGTTGCTCATTGTCACCGACTCCCCGCAAGGCAGCCCGACCATCGTCTTGGGACGTGGAGGTCTCGCGGCTCAGCTCGGGGTAGCGCCCACCGATGAAGAACTTGGTGAACAAGGCTTCTACTGGAAGACAGCTCCCCCCCATATTGTCATTGCCGGAACTGCCGCCGCCGGGACGCTCTACGGAGTCCACCGTTTCCTTGAAGATGTGGTTGGAGTTCGCTGGTATGCGCCGGGCGTGACCGAGGTTCCCACCCAAAACAACCTAACGGTTCCACCCCTCGATGCCCTCGTCAAGCCAGCCTTTCTCTGGCGGCATACTTCCTATGCGTGGCCTGGCAAAGACGATGCCTTCCTCGCCCGAAAAGGGGACAATTCAGGGGACAATCTGGCCGATAACGACTGGGGAATCGAACATGCCCATGATGGCCGTGCCCACAGCTACTTCTGGTACGTCAGCCCCGAGGAGTTCTTCGACGAACACCCCGAGTACTTCTCCGAGATCGGCGGCGTGCGGGTGCGGGACGAGACCCAGCTCTGCCTCACCAACCCCGATGTTCTCGATATCGTCACCGAGCGCATGCTCCAGCGCATGGCCGACAAGCCCCACGTCCGCCAGCATAACTTCAGCCAGAAGGACCGCTACAACTACTGCACTTGCGATGCCTGCTCCGCCATGAATGCCAAGTACGAAACCACCGGCGGCACCCAATTCTGGTTCGTTAACGAATTGGCCGCGCGCACCACCAAGGTCTACCCCGACAAGCTCATCGGAACCCTAGCCTACATGTACACGGAAGAACCTCCCGTCGGCCTGGAGATGCATCCCAACGTCGCCGTCTGGCTCTGCCACATGTATCCCTCCTGCGATGCCCATCCTATTGCCACCTGCCCCCATAATGCCGATTATAAGCGGCGGGCCGAGGCCTGGTCGGAGTTGGTCGACCACCTCTACATTTGGCATTACATCGTCGATTTCACCCATTACTACAACCCCTTCCCCAATTTCCGGGCCATGGCCGCGGATATGAAATTCTATCGTGGGCTCGGCGTCGAGGGCATCTATCTGCAAGGCATGGGCGCCAGTGGCGGGGGCGGTGAGTTCTCATTGCTGCGTCCCTACTACGGCATGAAGCTGCTCTGGAACCCGGAACGGGACTCTGAGGCTCTGCGGGCCGAGTTCCTCAACGGGTACTTCGGCGCGGCGGCCCCGCACCTACAGTCATACATTGAAATGCTCTTGGATGAGGTCACGGACAACGATATCCATATGCACCTCTACACGAACCCGGGGCAGGGCTATCTCTCGGACGTGATTCTGGCCAAAGCAGGAGAGTATTTCGATCTGGCCGAAGCTGCCGTTGTCGACGATGCCGAGTTGCTGGAGCGGGTCAAGGTGGCCCGCATGCCGCTGCTCTATGCGCGGCTTTTTCCGCGCAATGGCTACGAGTTTGTGGCGGACAAGCTGGTGTGGCTGGGGGAGATGGCCACCATCGTCGAGATCAAGGAGTTCCTCGACCGCATGGCCACCCACGGCTTTCAAACGGTGCGAGAAGTTGGCGGCGACCCGTCGCTGCTGGCACTGCTCGGCTCCATCTTCCAATCGCCATTGCCCGTCAAGGTCATCGAGAACGAACACCTGCGAGTGGAGGCTCTCCCGCAACTCGGTGGCCGTGCCCTGCGTGTGACGCACAAAGCGAGCGGTCAAGTGATTACTGCTCACAACTTGATCCCCAATCTCTTCTTTCCCTTTGCCGGTGGCCTGGAGGACAGGATCGGGGGCACCTTTGAGGCCTACGGCTGGGTCGAGCCGGCGACCCTCGTCAGCCACGAACCGTTGTCGGTCACTACCAGCCAGGCGACGCTCAATAACTATGCCCTCAAGCGTACCTTCTCCCTCGCTCCCGACCAGGCGACCCTGACCCAGACCACCGAGTTAACCAACCTCGGCGGTGCCCGCGAAGACCGCTTTCGCTTTCACCTGGAGCTGGACCTGGGCCAACTCGAAGAATCCACCGTAACCTTCACTGACAAGAGCGGCAAGGCCGTGACTCAGGAGATGCCAGCCGTCATCGCCGGGCAACGAGAAGGCGTTCATTTCTACGACCAGGAGATGCCCGACGGCGGTTGGATCGTGCATGGCAGCAACGGGCTGGACGTACTACAAGCCTGGGACGCCGACGATTTCGAGTTCACCTGGCTCTACGCCTATCCAGCATCACTGGACGAATTGGAGGTCGAAGTCTGGACCCCGAAGCTCTCCTTTGGGCCGGGGGAAACGAAGACCTTCAGTCAGACAGTGACCGTCTTCGCACAGTAGTCAGCAGGGCCAGCAGAACAAGCAGCAGCAAGGCTGCGGGGAAGGCCGAGGAACCGCCGGACCGACACCCGCTGGCGGGCTCAGAGATGGTTTCGTCGTCGGGCGGAATAATGAGGTTGGGATTGGTTGGAGTGTTGTCGTCGAGGAAGGTGGGCAACTGGCTCACGGTGCGCTCGTCACTGACTCCCAGGCCATCCTCATCGAAGACCGCAGCCCCATTCCCCGGGCCACCGATGCCGCCAGAGATATAGGGCGTAAAGAAGGTGTCGATGGTGTAACTGCCCAGAGTCCCCTGTGCCAGACCTTCGACCTCGGCTCCCCCCCAGGGATCGTTGAAGAGTAGTTCGCCGTTGCGGGAGCCGACGATGAGCATCCAGTGCTGGTCTTCCTCGCCAGCTTCCCAGTGGACACCGGCGAGAACCGGGACACCGGAGTTGAGACTGTTGGCAATGGCCACCGCGGCACCATACTCGACGCAGCCTGACGCAGTATTGTAGTGGTACTGCAAGGTGATTCCGGAGGGATTCTTGTCCCAGCGCGCCAGGCATTCCCCCTGCTTTGATTTGCCGTCGATGGAGTAGTCAGTCCCGGCATAGCCGCGGGTGTGCCCGGCCTCCTTCTCGGTGCGCCACTCGTCCTCCAGCGGCGGCTTGTTGCCGCTCTTGTTCCCCACGGAACGGGGCGTTCCAACGTATGCGTATAGCATTGAGAGGGACGTTACGGTGCAGCCCGACGACTTGATGGTCAAGCCGTCGCAAGTACCCAGGGTATCAGCCGGCCAGTCCTTCTGGTTCCACCGTGTCAGACCAGTGCCGTCCCAAAGGTCGATGTTCCCGGCAAAATCACCGCAAGTACCGTCCTTGGTCACCGTGAGCAGCGTCCCGTCAGGCGTGCTGGGGGCTTCCGTTACGCACTCGTCGTCAGTCCCCACGTCCATGGATTTGCAGCCCTTGGGGCAGGCTACGGAAGACTGCTGGCTGCCGCCCGAGCAAAGGGTCAGCAGCTCACCGTTGCACCAGAAGCCGTCGCCTTTGCCGCTGCAGAATTCGCCGGGCAGGACATCTTCCTCATCACACTTGTCCGGCGTCCCGGGGGGCATCGACTTGCAGCCGAATTCGCAAACCTCGCTACTCAGAGTATTGCCGCCAGCGCACTGGACGAGGTCAAATCCGTCGCACCATCCCCCATCCTTCTTGTCGTCGCAGAAGTCCACAACCGGGTCAACCTCCTCTTCGTCGCACTTGTCGGGGCTTCCCGGAGGCATGGACTTGCAGCCGAATTCGCAGGTGAAGGAGGAGACCTGAGTGCCACCCTGGCACTCCACCAGGTCGGCACCGTTGCACCAATGTCCATTGCTGTGATCAGCGCAGAAGCTTTGCGGTTCGGAGTCATTGCAGGACGCTGACCCGTTGCCGCCTGTACAGCCGTTATCACATTGTTGCGAGTTAATCTCGTTGCCACCGCTGCACTGCACCAGCCAGCTTCCGTCGCACCAGGTGCCATCGCCTTTGCCGCTGCAGAACCCGCAGGAGTCACACTTGTCCGGCTCCCCGGGGGGCATTGACTTGCAGCCGCAGGAGCATTGCTCAGAACTGGTCTGCGAGCCATCCTTGCAAATCACCAGGTTGTTGCCGTCGCACCACCAGCCGTTGTCCTTGTCGCCGCAGAACCCGCCGCAGCCGTTGCACTTGTCCGGCTCGCCCGGGGGCATGGACTTGCAGCCGCATGAGCAGTACTCCGAGCTGCTCTGAGAGCCGTTCTGACAGACCACCAGATTATTGCCGTCGCACCACCAGCCATTGTCCTTGTCGCCGCAGAACCCGCCGCACGATTCGCATTTGTCGGCTTCGCCCGGCGGCATGGACTTGCAGCCGCAGGAGCAGTACTCCGAGCTGCTCTGAGAGCCGTTCTGACAGACCACCAGATTATTGCCGTCGCACCACCAGCCATTGGCCTTGTCGCTGCAGTAGGCGGCATGCGCGATGGTCGGTGCCAGCGCACCGACAGTTGCCAGGCCGACGGCCACGATAAGGTGCGTCAATTGACTTCTGATCATTGCACTCTCCTAAGAGGTCCCATGAGGCAGTATGTCATGTTCCCCTTTGGAGCACAATTGTTCACCGGACCCGGCGTCAGCCGGATTGCACGGCGTCACCACCCTGGCGACGCCGTTCCGATGCCGACAAGACCCTTCGCACAGATGGTCGCAGAAGTATTTTCGCGGCCACTCCGATTTTCCCTAAAGCCCTGCCCCTCGCAGTCGCTAATAGGCGGGTGCTTGACAACGAGAACGAAGAAATCCGGAAGGAGAAAGATATGAGAACCTTGACCAATATGACCCTGGCAGCGATGGTAGCAACGAGCCTAGTATCAGGTTGTGACTACGGCGGCAGCCAGGAAGAGCGGGTCCTCTTCCAGTTGGTTCGTGACGATGCCCCCGCACGTATCGTCCTTGACGGTGACAACGGCGACGGCTGCACCGTCATCGACATTGTTCCGGAAGACGGCATTGCGTTGCTCAAGGACCTCTGCGGGAGCGACCAGAGCGCGGCATCGGTGCAGATGCCGGCCGACCTTGTCGAGAACCTCAGGCTGGCCGCCGAGATGGCACGCACCGATCGCCACGACCGAATCGTAGCATTACAGACTGTGGCCGGCGAGACCTTCGAGGTGCCGCTGACGGCCGACCTCGGCGAAGCCATTGCTGCGATGTACGAGCAGGCCGAAGAGGCGGGCAGCAGCAACCAGCAGGTCGCCGTGGACATCGAGGAAGATGCCCCGGAGCAGACCGCGGTGGCCATGTCCTCCGACACCGGCTGCATCTTCGGCGCCGGCTCGCTCTTCGATGCGCTGCCCCAGAAAGTAGATATGCTCGCTTACTCAGGCTCGGTTGGCATGGACCTGGTCCCCGGCCTCGACCCGACCACTGGCGAGCAGCGCCGGCTGCATGTCTTCACCGATGACCATGGCGAACCGGTCATCTTCAATGATCTCCACGAGATCCCCAACCACGTCCTCTCTGAGGCCGACACTGACATGGTGCGCAATGCCCGCATGGGTATGGGCTTTGTGGTCGAGAACAACGTCAGTGGCGGAGTTACCTACGTCTTCGTGAAGCAAGTGAGTAATACGAAGGTGGAACTGGAATACCAGGCGGTCAAGTAAAACCAAGCACTGCTGCTACTCGCAGCTTCCTCCATCCTGCCAAGCCAGGACCTGCCCCTCACCCGCAGTGATAAACCCAAACCGCCTGGCATTCCAGTACGGCACCGAGAGGTCGGAGCCGGCGAACTGCCGCCCCCCTTGCGGGTTGGCCCCCGCTCCTAGTTCAAACGGGTTGCGCTGCCACAAATAGTCGGTGTGCTTGCGCAGGTTCAAGGGCAGTGGCCCGGAGGCCTGGGCCTTGGTGCATTTGCCAGGTGCGACTTCGCAGTCGTACGGTCCCAATTCTGCGGGGCAATCGTAGGGGCTCCAGCCGGTGAGATTGGGTAGCGTGATGCCCATGATTTCCACCTCAGCGGAGCAGATGTCTACCTCTGATTGGGTGGGGCATTCAGCATTGATGCCATCCGGCGTCCAGGCCATGATGCCCTCGGCCGTGGTCGTGTATGTGCGCCGCGGATCGTCGAGCCACTTCGTATCATCGGGTGAGCCCATGAGCAGGCCGCCGTTGCCACCCATCCACGGGAGCTGGTCCATGGCATAGGCCAAAGCCTCTTCTCGATCTACCGCGATTTCGGGGGGGATCGCTCCGGCATACATGATATTCAAATCGACGTTTCCCGATGGCCGGACCAACTTGCCCCACATTTCCCCATGGAAGGCCGACATTACCTCGTTCTTGAACTCTGAATCGCCCAGCAACTGGATGAAAGCCCACCAGGGTCCGAAGGTAATCTGCTCCCCGAAGAACTTCTTGCAGTACTTCGGTAGATCGAATGCTCCGGCAGTCTTCATCACGCCGATAGTATCGATGTTGCCAATCAACTCATCAAAGAGGAAATCCCGATACTGCTCTTCGCCAGTCAGGTAATAGGACATCGCCGCCAGATGCATGAGATGCATGGCGTCGCCACCTCGAATGCTTGGGAAGTAGTAGTGGTCAATCTGGTTGGGGCGTTCGTCATCGGTATCCATGTCAGCCAGCAGGTCGAGCATGTCGAAAATGAACGTATCCGATGTGGCATCAATCACCCGCCACGGTGCCATCTGCACGCTGTCTGGGCAGGAGAGGTCGAAAGTCTCCTCGTTGGTGGTGTTGATCTGCCGATTCACGTAGGCAACAATCGTATCGAGATCAGTCAGTTCGATGTCATCGGGATCCATCTTCAACTCACCGATGCTGAAATAGGCGATTAGCCCTTCGATGAGATCAGGGTTGGATTGCAGGTTGATGAGCTCGATGCGCTGGAGGCGCTTCAGATAGCACGGGATGTGATACTTGATCTTCTCTTTCAGTTCCTCGTCCTTGAGCAACGCATAGGCCATGGGCAGCGAGGTCATGGGACCGGTACTCTGGTCGATGGATGGGCGACCATGCCACATCGGCGTTCCTTTCCATACCTTGCCGTCGTCGTCGGTGATGCCCTCGGTGTAAATGGCGGGCAGGTTGTCCAATTCGTCAGGCGTCACTACCGGACGGTCATGGCTTCCCATGGTGTGCAGATTCTCCCAGCGCATGATGTGCTCAGTAGTGTTGGGAGTACCCTCGGGTGCGTACAGGAAATGGTAGCGGCAGACGTAGCCTGGGACGCCGGTGACATCGTACATGGTGACCATGTCCCGCACCTGTTGCTCCATGCGCTCATAGTCGGCCTCAGTACCCGTATGTGCGTAGCGTAGAATCGCGGCCACTGTCGACCAACCCGTCCAGATGCCACCGTCGCCAGAACCCCAGTAACCGGCGAAGTTCTCCGGTTTGGCCCACTCCACTTCGGGGGTCAGAGGCAGGATTTCTTTGTTGAAATCCCGGTCCACCGCCTGTCCGTCCGGGGAGTTGTAGAGATCCCGCCAGCGCTCGAAGAGCAAGACGCGGTTGAGTAGCGGATCCACATCATCCGGTGCCACAAATTCCTCTGCTCCTGTGTCATAGACCGTGCAAACCTGCTGCTTCCCGTCGGAGCAGCGCACATTCTGGTAGAGGCTGCAACTCTCAATGGCGGACCCCGCCAGCGGGTCAGCCGGCACCGGCAGCGGCACCTGCACCACCAACTGCGGCGGCTCCACCACTACCTCTACGTCGGCCGGGGCCACCGCATCCATGGCATCAGCGGGCGGCACCATGTTATCCACCGCACCGTCGGGCGTGGTAACATCACCGACCCGAGCGTCCGCGACAACATCACCAACCGTCGCATCATTGTTCGCCTTCTTGTCGTCACCGCCACAGCCAAACACCAAACCCACCACCACAACCCAAAGCAATCGTCTCATGCGAGCCTCCATGGTTCGTCAGTACAGTAGCAGAAGAAGATGTTGACGTCGACGACGTTGCGACGCTGTGTTGTCACCCCGGCTGACGCTCGGGGCCTACCACGACAACGCCCTCACTAGCGTTCGGGCTACCGATGGATTTGGGTGATTGGAGTTAGGGCAGTTACGAAGACCGTGGTGGTGCGTAAAGAGGCGGGTTGCCGTCGATGACGTCCAACGCGGCGCGTCTTTTGCCTTTGCACGCCGCCCCCACATCACCAGCAACCACACTCCGCCCAGATTCTCCATGCTCCCAATCGGAGAACCCACGGCGGCAGCGCAGCGAGCTGTGGGCGCCGTTCGCATAGTCGAGCGCAAGGGCCCATCAGTGGTAGAGCTTGTTCCCTGCGGCATCATAACGCTGCGCGAAGACACCCGATACAGAGTCGTCCTGGGCCTGGGAGTACCAGGTGACGACGAAGCCTTCGCCGGGGATGGTGGCGACGGCAGGGAAGTACTGGGTGTATTTGGTGTAGACATTGATCTGGAATTCGTTGCCCGCTGGAGTGCCGTCGGAGTTGTATCTCTGGCCGAAGATGCCATAGCCGTCGCCGTCCTGGTTGCTTGCCCAGACGACGACAAACCGGCCATCCGACCAGGTGGCCACATCCGAGTAATACTGTGTGCTCTCGATGTAGGTGTTGACTCTGAACGGGGTCTTGATCTTCGCCCCGTTGGCTGCGAAGCGCTGGCAGTATACACCCCAGTTTGACCCGTCCTCGTTGTTGCTGTCCCAGACGGCCACGAAGCCTCCATCGGCAAAGGCAGCCACGGAAGGTCGCTCCTGGGCGTTGGGCGTATAAGTGTGGACCTTGAATTCGCTGTCCTGCTTGCTCCCATTCAGGGCGAATCGCTGGCCGTAGATGCCGTTGTTGTTGCCGTCCTGCCCATAGCTCTGCCAGACTGCGACAAACCCCGCCGGATGGGCCGCCAGGTCTGGTTCGAGTTGGTCGTTGGAGGTGGATGAGTGAATGTTGCTGTCACCGTACTGAGGGGTGTTGCTGGCATTGAAGAGGCGCTGGTAGACACCATATCCGCTGCCGTCATGGTAGCCTTGCCAACCGGCCATGAATGTGCCCTCGGTCTGGCCGGCGACAGAGACCATGTACTGGCTGCTGCTGGTTGTCGAGTTCAGGATGAACTCTGCGCCATCGGCACTGCCGTCAGCCTTGTACCGTCGCCCCACCGTTCCCCAACCGCTGCCGTCCTGGCTGATGGTATCCCAGACCACGACAAAGGCTCCGTCGCCTAGCGCAGCGACCTTTGGGCGAGTCTGGTCTTCGCTGGTGTACTGGTTGATCTGGAACTCGTCACCAGAAGTGCTGCCATCGGTGTCGAAGAGCTGGCCGTAGATGCCATACTTGCTGCCGTCCTGGTCGTACGAGGCCCAGACAATGGCGTACTTGCCGTTGGTGAGGCCGGCAACGTCAGGATAGTGCTGGTCGCCGGGGGTGAAGGTGTTGACCTGGAATTCAGATATCTTGCCGTTGGTGCAGCCATCCCACCAGATGTCGTTGCCGTCGTTGCACTCGTTGGCTCCACTTTCGAGGCACTTGCCGCCGCTGCAACTGTAGCCCTGCTGGCAAGTGCCGCAGACGTCGTCGCAGCCATCAGCACCGCACTCCTTGCCCGCGCACTGAGGGACGCAGTCGAGGACACATTCTCCCGCCACGCACTGGCCGCCGTCGCACGCCCCTTCCACCGGGGTGGTGATGCAACCGGCGTCGGGGTCGCAGGTGTTGGTGGTGCAGACGTTGTTGTCGCTGCAAAAGTCGTCGTCGGGAGTGGATGTGCAGCCGGCCTCGGCGGTGCATTCGTCCGTCGTGCACTCGACCCCGTCGTTGCAGGGCAGAGGGGCCCCGGTGCACTCCCCGAGTTGGCAGCTGTCGTTGGTGGTACAGGGGTTCTCGTCATCACAGTTGCCGGCAACGGGGGTGTAGACGCAGCCCTGGTTGCCCTGGCAGGTGCCTTCGGTGCAGACGTTGCCGTCGTTGCACTGTGCCAGTTCACCGCCTTCGCAGATGCCTGCCGCGCAGGCGTCGCCATCGGTGCACGGATTGCCATCGTCGCAGGGGGCCTGGTTGAGGGAATGCACGCAGCCGACGGCCGGGTCGCAGGCATCGTCAGTGCAGATGTCGTCGTCGTCGCAGGCAAGGTTGTTGGGGAGGTACTGGCAGCCGCCGGGTGCGATGCAGGAGTCGATGGTACAGTCGGTGCCGTCGTTGCAAACGAGCGCGACACCACCGGTGCAACCGCCGTTCTGGCACTTGTCGTTCACGGTGCATCCGTCGCCGTCGTCGCAGGCGGCGCTGTTGGCCTTGTGGACGCAGCCCAGGTTCTTGTCGCAGGCGTCGTCAGTGCAGAGGTTCTCATCATCGCAGTCCAGTTCCCCGGTGCTGACGCACTCCCCGTCCTCGCAGTGGTCGCCGATGGTACAGACGGTGGCATCGGTGCACGGCTTGTCGTTGGCCAGGTGCTGGCAGCCCAGTTCCTGGTCACAGGAATCGTCGGTGCAAACGTTGCCGTCATCGCAGTTTAGAAAGACGCCAGAGCACCACCCGTTGCTGCACTGATCTGCGCTTGTACAGGCGTTGCCATCGTTACACGGAGCCTGGTTGAGGGAGTGAACGCAGCCTTTGTCGGCCTCGCAGGCATCGTTGGTGCATGGGTTGCCATCGTCACAATTGAGCATCACTTCGGGTACGCACTTCCCCGCGGCGCAGTGGTCTCCGGTGGTGCAGGGGTTGGCATCGTTGCAATCGGCATCGTTGGGGTCAAAGACGCAGCCAAGATTGGGTGCGCAGGAGTCGTCGGTGCACTCGTTGTTGTCGTTGCAGGCCAGGGGTTGGCCGGGCAGGCATTCGCCATCGGCGCAGGTATCGTTCACCGTACAAACGCTGCCGTCCTGGCAGCCCGCCTCGTTGGCGAGATGCTGGCAGCCGTCAGATTGGTCGCAGAGGTCGTCAGTGCAGGCGTTGCCGTCGTTGCAGTTGAGGGGAGCCCCGCCGTCACATGCGCCCGCCTGGCAGGTTTCGCCGATGGTGCAGGCGTTGCCGTCGCTGCACGCCTGGCCCTCGTTGTCCGCCATGATGGAGCACTTCCCGGTGCCTGGGTCGCAGGCAGCCTGGAGGCAGCCGGCATCCGGTCCGTTGGGTTCCTGACATTGGATTTCAGAGTCAGGTATCACTGCACATTCGAACGGCAGCGAGTTGGTGTCGCAGAAGAGAGTCCCGTTGCAGAGATTGCCATCTTCCAGCGGGGTGCAATCAACATCGGTCTGACAGCCGCAATCCACGGGGGCGCCGACGCAAGCAGAGTCCTTGCAGTGGTCGCCGATGGTGCAGGGCAGCGCGTCATCGCAGTCCTCCTGATTGGCGGTAAAGATACAGCCGCCAGTCTCATCGCAGGAGTCGTCGGTGCACGGATTGTCATCGTCGCAGGAGACCGGTGAGCCCGTGCACTCGCCGGCGACGCAGTGGTCGGCCACGGTGCAGGGATTGCCGTCGGCGCATTCCCCGTTTTCAAGGAATTCGTGGATGCAGCCCGCTTCGGCATCACAACTGTCTGCGGTGCAGTCGAACTCATCGTCGCAGGTGGCCTCGTCAAAGAGGCCGTTGCAGTTGTCGTCGAGGCCGTTGCATTCTTCAAGCGCCGGCACCACCGCGTCGCAATCGGCTAACCCATCTTCGGTGCAGATGCGATGGCCCGGACAACTCCCGAATTCGTTCTCGATGGTGCAGGGCGTTGCCAGCCCCAGTGAAACCGACTTGTCACTGCAGGGGCAGGAGCCGGTATCCGAGACACATTGCTGCAATTCACTGCCATCAACCGTCCCGGCGGTCTCACACGAGAAGCCCCACGGGCAGTCGTCATCAGCTGCGCAGACGCCTCCACAAAAGGACCCCTCGTCACCGTAGTCGAGGCAGACATCCTGTTTGCCCACCGTGCCACAGTCGGCGTTGGACGCACATGGTTTGCACAGGTTGGCAAAGTCCGACACGCAGATGAACACCACGTCAGGTTCCGTTCCTGCCACTTGCTGACAGGCCCAGCCGGCCGGGCATTCGTCCTGGCAGGCCTTGGTACAGACCCCATCGCCCAAATGCTCAACGCACCACCCCGACTGACACGCCCCATTGCCGGCACACTTGTCCAGGAAGCAGCCCTCACCGGGCTGGCACCCCAGCTGCGGCACATCCGGCTGCACATCCGGCTCACCGAAGTCGATGCCGCTGTCTTTGCCTACTGGGGCCACGACTTCGGGGAGAAGGACGACGTCGATGGTGACCATGGCGTCTGCCGTGGCATCGGTCGTTGTTGAAACGACGTCGTGGGAAACGGAACTGCTGTTGCTGCAGGCCGCGACAAGGGCCAGAGTGCTGAGCCAGAAATACTTGTTCATGTGCTCCTCCTTCTTCGGCCCGGATGTTAGCAGAGCGCATGCGGTGCGTCACGCGTGGTGTGGACGGTGGATGGTGGACGTGGACGGAGGCGTGGACGGTGGCGTGGACGGTGGACACCCGGGGTGGACCAAACTGGACCGAACTGGACCACTCTGGACAGGTGGACCCGGGTAAGGCGTGGACGGT
>ERZ890953.828-NODE-828-length-16828-cov-5.433852_pt1 | contig 16828 bp, 16 predicted proteins | sample MGYA00521264_ERZ890953 | MGnify/ENA primary metagenome ERZ890953 (study PRJEB32303, sample SAMEA104408629) | aquatic metagenome | biome: Brackish water; feature: Chemocline; material: water | place: Baltic Sea | collected 2014-10-26T21:54:00 | depth 200 m ...
TGTTACTCGAAGTGAGGAAATATTTTCTGTTCTTCGAAATCGATACGGTTACACACTAACTTGAACATTTGTCTCGATTCCTCAACATATTTTATATGCTCATTTTCACTATGGGGTGTTCGACACCAGTCCTTTTTATAATCATTAAATATGCGCTTTAACTGCTGAGTATTCCCGAGAAATTTGTCGGCAAGCATGTCGGCTTCATGTGTATGTTGTTGTAGTAAATCTCGATAGACAGACCGATCTTCATGTGCCAGGTGCGCGCATACCTTTTCGGTAAATCTCTCAATTAATTCACATACAATAGTGTTATTTCTAAGGCTGTACTGATCTACAGAAACCCCCAGGATGCTACATAAATCTCTTATTTCCTTATTCTCGGCCTTGAACTCCACTACTGAAATCATTAATAGTTCCTCATTTAGATTCGAGTTAATCTACCACACCACTAAAATACAGCAATTGAGCGATATCAATTATTGAGTGCTTGAGCGGAAAGTCACTGTAGTGCTTGCTGTTCATTCAGGCAATATTTAGTTTATTAATTAGTGCGGCTAACTGTTCGAGGGCCTGTTCTGTTGCGGGTGTCCATGGGAACCCGCAGTTGATGCGAATGTAGTTTTTAAATTTACGGGTAGCAGAAAAAAGCATGCCGGGTGTGATACCAATATTATGTTGCAGAGCTTCGGTGTATACCTCAAAGCAATTAATATTTCGCGGTAATTCCACCCATAAAACAAATCCTCCCTGCGGGTCCGAGATTCGTGTACCTTCCGGGAATAAGCGTGAAATCATGTACCGCGCCTTTTCAACCTGTGATCGAAACGCCTTACGCAGGCGCGTTAAATGCCGGTCATATTGCCCGCTTCTGAGAAATTCAGCGATGGCCAGTTGCTGAATAGAGGGGGATGCAGATGAAGACGCCTGCTTCCATTCCAGTAACTTTTCATGATATCGCCCTCCGGTAATCCAGCCCATACGATAACCTGGTGCCAGTGTTTTGGAGAATGATGAGCAGGATAAAACCCTGTTTTCAGTGTCATAACATTTAGCGATACACGGACGTTCACCACTAAAATATAAATCGCCATATACATCATCTTCTATCAGTGGAATCTGCTGGCTATTGAGTAGTTCAACAAGCTGTTTTTTATTGTTTTCGGGCATCAGTGAACCGGTTGGGTTATTGAAGTTGGGTACCAGTAAAATGGCTTTGATATCCATCGTGTCCAGTGCGTATTCGAAAGATTCAATATCCACACCGGTTTGCGGATTGCTATCTATTTCGAGTGCCAGCATGCCGAGTTTTTCGATCACGCGTAATACAGAAAAATAAGTGGGGGATTCAACCGCAATAATATCACCACGTTTAGCGACTGTTTGTAATGCCAGAGATAGTGCTTCGGTGGCCCCGTTGGTAATTATGATGTCATCCGCAGAAAGCGATAAACCGATTTTGGCGTATTGCAGTGCAATCTGACTGCGTAGTTTGAGATGGCCGGGTGGGAAGCAGTAATCCAGGCAGGCTGCCGGGTGTCGGCTGAGTATACCTCGCGTTTCACGTAACAGCGCTTTTTCAGGCATTAGCTCCATCGAGGGTCTGGCAGCTGCAAAAGGAGCAATTTGAGGATTGTTCGATATTGTGAAAACTTCTTCGAATAACTGGCCAAAGCGTACTTTGCGGGGTTGGTAACCCGCGGTAATGATGGGTTTCGGGGTTGCAATTGAGGGGTTTAGCTGTGCATTGATATAAAACCCCGATTGAGGGCGTGCGCTTAAAACGCCTTTGTCTTCGAGTGACAGGTAAGCCTGGTTAATGGTTGAGATACTTACTTTGAGTGAGCTGCTGAGTTTGCGTAATGAAGGTGCGCGATCTCCTGGTTTCAAGGTGCCTTTATCGATCAGTTGCATGATGTAGCTAGAAACCTGGTCGTATTTAAAGTGATCCTGTTCACTTTTCAGTGCTAAAGCCATGGCAATACCCCAACTGTACCGATTAAATATTTAATTAATTGTAACTGTTATAGTGACAGATTACCTACTATTATTTAACCATCGTAAACAAACAGCTTATTTAACTACTTTTTGAGGGAGTCTCATGTCATCTTTAATTTTGCAGCAAAAACAGGAAAGTTTATCCCTGGTTCAGAAGATGGAATCCGTAACATCAAGGATTCAGGTATGGATGGACCGTCATAGTCAACGTAGACAGCTTGCAAAACTGGATGCCAGACAGTTAGACGATATGGGTTTGAATTTAAAACAGGTAGAACAGGAAATTCAGAAGCCTTTCTGGCAATAGATTTTTAACAGGTAACACAGTGTCTAAACCCCTCAGATACTGATTTAAGCCCGCTATTTAATTTTAGCGGGTTTTTTTTAGCCGATGTATGGCCAAACACTAATATTTTGCAGATTTAATGAAATAGTCTTCAGTCTTTATTTTTTTGCATCAAAACACCTTCAAAAATAACCAGTGCGACACCCGCTGTAAAAATTAAAATAAAAAGAAAAATATTAGCATTGTTGATAAAAAAATCATTCATGGTGTTAACCTTATCCTGGCTTAAAAGCTAACTGCCTGCTGTTGTCGATTCTGCGAGTGCAATGAGGATTTAGTGGAATATCCGTCCAGCATTGCTAAATGATTTTGCAGAGATTGGCAGTAATTAATGAATTTATATTCGCAATTTCTTTTCCCAAGATGACGGGTGAAGTCCATCAAAATGACCCATCCGGAATTCATTATTTTTTGATTCTCAGAAAAATCAAAAGTCACCCGTAATACCTGAGATTGAGTGGTCATATGTTTAAACATATTCAGAATTTCAGAATACCTGAGATCCATGGTTTCCGGTAAAGTGATCTTGATTGTGGAGGAGCTATTCATGGTAATCTTTAAATTGTTATTTTTTTTCATATGCCAAACCTCATGCCACGTTTCAATATGAATTTCAGTTTTACTTAATTTATGCCCGCGCTGAGTTGATAAATAACTGCTTCACAAAAAATAAATAATCAGCAAGTTAGCGAGTATTATTAAAAATATGCTAAATAACAGAAAGCTCGTTATTCCGCTTTGTTTTTGTTCAGGGTTATCGGATATTTTGCCAGTCGATAAAAATGTATTGCCCGTAACGTTAGCCATATTCTGTTCAAACATTTTTTTGCCTGTTGTTATAAATATCTAGCATTTATGGATTGAGAAAGTAGAAACTATCTCTCATCTTCGTTATTTATATTACAAAAAGCTAATGCTCAATAAAGCTAAAAAAGGATAAACCATGGTAAAAATAAGGTTAAATATTTTTATAACTTAAGGTTTTCCTTCTCATTATTAATCTTAAGTTATCAGTAAATAGAAATAATCTCCGGGTAGTTAATTGTTTTCTTTGCAAAGGTAATAACCATATCCTTTTCGGTTTTTGATCTTGATGTGTTCCTGGCAGAGTGGAGTGAGCTTTTTACGTAGCATCAATACATATTGTTTGACATCACTACCGGTAGCCATACTGTCAGTGCCCCACACGTAATCTACAATTTCATCGATAGAGTAGGTATGCTCCGGTTCAGTCATCAGCAGGCAAAGTAGTTTAAACTCTTTGGGAGTCAGGTTTAATTCAGCGTTTTTATAAAATACCTGCTTTTGGTGATTATTAATCTTGATGCCCAGGTATTCCAGTTCATTTGACGTGTCTGGCTGAGAGCTGCCACGGCGTAAAATAGCGCGAATCCTGGCATCCAGTTCTGAGATTTCAAAGGGTTTTCTGAGGTAATCGTCAGCGCCGAGTGAAAGACCTCTAACCGCATCATGGGTTTCGGCCAAAGCTGATAAAATAAGCACGGGAAACTGATAATTCTGACGTATCTTCTGTAAAACCTGCCAGCCATCAAGCCCGGGCATACGAATATCCAGTAACATAAATTCAGGTGGATCTTTGTGAATCATTTCCAGCGCCTGCTGGCCGTTTTCTGCGCAGCTGATGCGGTGGTTCTGGGCGTGGAAGTAACTGCAAAGTAACTCTCTGGTATCTCTTTCATCTTCAGCAATTAAGAAATGCATACTGGTTAGGACTCTCTTTGCGAAACAGGGATGTCGAAATAAAAACAGGTTTCATTGTCATCGATTCTTTGATAACCAATTCGACCGCCTAATAATTCAATGATAGAGCGACTGATACTGAGTCCGAGGCCATGTGTGTTTTTATTCCTGTCATCTTCGAGAGCATGATCAGCCTGAACAAAAGGTTCAAAAAGATCATTTTTTATACTCTCATCTACACCTTTTCCATAATCAAAAACATTGACTCTGACCCACTTGCCAGCCTGTTCTATGTGGATTTTAACAGTACCATTATCCGGTGAGTGACGTATGGCGTTTCGTAAAAAGTTGACTATAACCTGGTATAACCTGTCCGGATCAGAATATACCCATATTTCATGTTTGGGCTGAGTGAATTTAAAATTGATATCATGGGACTGGTCAAGGTCCTGGTACATGACAATATCCTCGATTAAAGAGGCCAGTTCCAGTTGTTTTTTAACCAGTTTTAAATCACCGGAAACCGCAGAATTATAATCCAGCATGCTATCGGCAAGATTCTGTAGTCTTGAGGCTGCACGGTGGGCTATCTTGATAAAACCGCGCATGCTTTCTACCGATACGTTCTGACTTTTTTGCAGGGCCATATCCAGTGCGAGTTTTATATTAGTCAGTGGTGTTCTGAGCTCATGACCGGCGATAGAAAAAAATGTTTTTTCACGTTTCTCGCGATATTTAATAGCAGAAATATCGGTTAAATTGACCCTTAGTTCGAGATGGCCATCGGCATTTTTAGCCGCTAAAATATTACAGATTGCATCAAAGCTTTGCTTATTATGTTTCAACTGTAATTCGCAGCTTTCATTGGCATGTTCATGCCAGCCCCGCCAGATATTTTTTAATATATTTTCACGGTATTTCGATTCAACAAATACCACAAAAGACTGGCCAATAAGTTGTTCAGCTGTGGTATTCAACATTTTTGCGATAGTGTTATTAGCCTGTTTGATACTGCCATCCCGTCTGAGTACCAGAAACCCTACGGGTGAATGATCAAAAAGGTCGCTAAAGGGCGACAGGGTATTAGCCGGCGAGTTATCGGGCATGGATTTTGATACTAAGTCTGGCTTCCAGTTTGAAGCGGGTTGCTGGATAAAAACGGATTTACTTTGCCCTACATGAGTGGCTTCAAGGTCATCAATGCAGATCACGCAACCTCCGATACAGTGATCATGGGAAAGGAACGGCGTTGATGAAATAGAGTACTGGTGCCCGGAAAAATTGCAGACCTGTTCGGCTACAGTTCTTTGCTTTTGAATGCTGGTATTGATCAAAGATGCTATATCAAAACTTTTAATGACATGCACAATTTGCGAAATTTGCCGCCCGCAGTCTTTCGGTAGTAATTTAAATAATTGAGTGGCACCATCGGTAAAGCTAACAATTTTGCAATCCATATCCAGTGCGATAAATTCTGACTGCGATAACAGGCACTGGATTCGCAGCAAATTATTTGCTTCCTGAAGTCGTTCAATTTCCTGTTGGTATTGATGCTGCTGAATAGTATCGCTGACGGAAATTATTTTTCTATCGGGTGTATCCATCATTCCATGCCTTTGATTTGATGAATAAAATGATTGATGGCTTCAGGTATCCTTTGAATGATGGTTTTAATGTTAATTAACAGATTTTTAGTCTGAAATGAATAATATCATTATTTTTTATAATAATTTAGAAAAATAGCCAATCTGTAAATAGAATTACAACAAAAAATTATAATATTGAGTTAATTCAAATGGTTTTTAACGGCCGATTACATGGTAGAAGAGGAGGTTCTATCGACTGTAATTCTCTTCAGGGGTATAATTTTTTATAGCTTCCTGTTAATAATTAATACAGATAAAAGCGATGTAAATCATAAATATCCTCAAACCTTACAGTTTCGGGAAAATATCTAAATCTATCAACTAACTGTTTCGCCTTAGAGGGCTGTAATACGTGAAAGAGAACAACCAGGCTATTAACGATCAGGCGGGAATAAAAAATGAACCCTCTATTAAGCTACCCAAACGAATTATAGGGCTGGGTGCTTCTGCTGGTGGACTGGAAGCTCTGCAGGTGTTTTTCAAGAATTGTCCAGCCGATACCGGGGACGCTTATATCGCCGTGCAACACCTGTCACCCGATTACAAGAGCATGATGAATGAGTTGCTAGAGCGTCATACTAATATGCCGGTGAGTTACGCGGTAGACGGTGATGTTATCGAGGCAAATCATGTATACCTGATCACACCCCAGAAAAATCTGCGGGTGGCAGAAGGTAAGCTGTTGTTATCAGATCAACTGCCGGATTCAGGCTTAAACTTTCCGATAGACACCCTGTTCAGGTCACTGGCTGAAGATCAGCAACATAATGCGGTAGGTATCGTATTATCCGGTACCGGCTCTGATGGTACACGAGGATCACTGGCTATTAATGAAGCTGGCGGTATGGTCATGGTGCAGGATACTGAATCAGCACAGTTTGATGGCATGCCACGCAGTGCGGTGGCAGCAGGAGTTGCCAACCTGATCCTGCCACCGGAAAACATGCCACAGGCGCTCATTAATTATTTCTCTCATCCTTTGACCAAAGGTGAAGTGGATGCTGTACAGCAGAATTTACTGGATCATGAAGGCATACTGGAACAGATTTTTGAAATTATCAAAGACTATAATGAGCTGGATTTACGACATTACAAACAGACCACGGTTATTCGTCGTATAGAACGCCGCCTTATCATTAATCAACTGACTACGCTGGATGAATATTTAAAATTTTTAAACCAGGATGCAGCAGAAAAAAGCATACTGGCGAAAGATCTTCTAATCGGTGTTACACGCTTTTTTCGTGATTCTGAAGCGTTTGAAATGTTACAGGAAAACATTTTGCCGGTGTTGATCAATGAGCGCAGCGAAAAGTTACCAATCCGGGTTTGGGTTGCAGCCTGTTCTACGGGAGAAGAGCCTTATTCGCTGGCCATTGCGTTTATGGAACAGATGGAAAAAATGGGTGTTTCCCGCCCGATCAAAATATTTGCAACGGATGTAGACCCTGATGCGATTCAGGAAGCGGCTGCCGGTGCTTATGCTGAAAATATCATGCAGGATGTACCGTCAAAGTTACTCAAAAAATATTTTACTACCGAGAATGGCAAGTTCATTGTCAGTAACCAGTTGCGTAAGATGGTGGTGTTTGCACAGCACAACCTGATTACTGACCCACCTTTTTCCAATATGGATATGGCCAGTTGTCGCAATGCGTTGATTTACCTGCAACCGGGTGTACAGAGAAGTGTGCTGACCTATCTGCACTTTTCACTGCGTTTAAACGGGATTTTATTTTTGGGCTCTTCCGAATCTCTTGGTGATCTTAAAAATTATTTCAGTGTCATCGATAATAGGTTGAAAATTTACCGCAAAGCGGTTGATGCCAGGCTGGTTCTGGAAAACCAGTTAAGCCATCAAACTGAAAAAAATCGAGCAAAGAAACATATCGGTAGTAGTCAATTACTGCATTCGCACAAGTCTGCACATTTGCAGAATGATTTAATACATGTCAATAAGCGTATGCTCGAAGCGTTCGTACCTCCTTCTATTGTGCTTAACGAACAACTTGAGGCCATTCATACCTATGGCAAAATTTCTCCCTTTATTCAGAAATTAAAACCGGGCAAAGTCACCACCTCGATCAGGGATTTGCTGGATGATTCGATCTCTGTGGCGGCTTTCACCGCATTACACCGGGCATTAAAAACCCAGAAGGATGTTGAATATATGAACGTGTCGCTGTCATCAGATGAATTGCACACAGAAATCAATATCAGGGTGATGTACATAGGTGATCCAAATGTCGGTTTTGTTAACCTGGTACTGATTTTTGAGGATGTGGGTGTCGGACACGATGGCAAACTGGATGAGCACCTGCCGCAGAGCATAATCATAACGGGCAGCAGCGATACTGGTGAACGGGTCGAAGAACTGGAACGAGAGTTAACAGACAGCCGGGAACATTTACAGTCCACCGTTGAGGAACTGGAAACAACCAACGAAGAGTTGCAATCGACCAATGAAGAATTAATGGCATCAAACGAAGAACTGCAATCCACCAACGAAGAATTACAGTCTGTGAATGAAGAGTTATACACCGTCAATAACGAACATCAGTTGAAAATTGAAGAGCTGATCCAGTTGAACGATGACCTGGATAATTTTATGCTGTCGACTCAGATTGCGACTATTTTTCTATCGTCAGACATCAAGGTAAGAAAATACACGCCAGCTGCTACCCGCTATTTCAACCTGTTACCACTGGATCTGGAAAGGCCCTTCGATCATATTTCTCATAAACTCAATATCGATGACCTTATCAGTCGAATTCGTCATGTCCTTCTTAGAAGAGAAGTGGTTGAGCAGGAGGTTAGTACGATGGATAAAAAAATGGTGTTATAAAACTCATCCCCTATATGACCGCAGATAATACGACTGATGGTGTGGTGATCACAATTACCGATATTTCAGAAATAAACGAAAACAAACAGACTGATTTGACGGTAAAAAAGCTACAAGAAGATCTGGTGCGCTTAAAAGACCGTTGTACTGTCATGAAAAACACCGGTTTGTACGCATTTTGGACCTGGAACATTATTGACGATGCAATTACAGGGGATACAAAGTTTTACAACATACTTGGTTATCAGGCAGAAGAAATTTCACGGTATGAGGATTTTATAAAAATAATACACCCCGAAGATGTTGAAAATCTGAGGGATCAGGTCAGTCAGGGACTTGACTGTCATGAAGTGGTTAATTTCAGTTACCGTGTTAAGCAAAAAGAGGGCGGTGAAGTTTTGGTTAAGTCAAACGGGATAGTACGTTTCGACGATTTGGCTAACCCTGTGGAATGGGTGGGAGCTCTATTCAGGGCATAACAGGTGATAAAGCAAAGGGGTAGACATGCTTTGTGAATTTAACAAAATGCTACGATTTGTAGTAAGAGGAGGATTTACAGAATGCGGTAAAACCTTAATTTAGTCAGCAAAATATACTCCCGGTAAAGCAATGCATAAAAAGATAATCATGCTTGAATATCGAGAATCAGTAAAACGTTAAGTCGTGTATTGCTTACGTCGGGTAAAAATTAATGTCAATTTTATAAAAAGAAGAACCCAGGGGGTGCCGTGTAAAAACAGGTCAAACATATCAAGCATTTTAAATAACTCACCGTGCATTAACAGGGTCATTTTTTCGACCAGGTGAGGTTGTGGAAAAAATGGAGCAAGACCGAGGAATAGACTTAATACGATAAAATTAGGCAGAGGTAAGGCGTCAATAATTTTTAGCATAAAGTGGTCACTCCGAAAAAGATAAATTAAAAACGCTAAATCAAAGAAAAAATAAAAGAAGCAAAGTTGAAATAGAGTGTTAAATTATAGACAAGATTTTAACCATTTTTTGACTTTTGTAAATAAAAATCTATTTTTATCGCTATAGCTATATAAACAAAGGGTTTTTATAACAGAAATTTAATTATTGAGAGTTAAAAAGGACGCTGAATCACTATGAAATTAAGAATTTTTAGGATATTGATAATTAATATCATCTATCACGTTCGCATTAAAAAATAAAAATTGATAATGGCTTGCTGTGTCGCGCCATTAAAAAAAATAACTTATGTTAATGGCTGATTTGTAAATATTGTCAACAATGAATACTCTTCACCGGGTTAATAGTGCGATGACTGTAGAAAATCTAGCGATTTACCCTTTCCTCAGTAGATTTTTCCAGGTCCGACAAACTCCCTGGTTGAAACGCAGAGAGGATAGATGATCTGCGGTTAGTTAATAACGGTTACCAATGGGCGCATTAATGAGACTGAAAAATTCGGCCCTGGTCTTCTGGTCCTTTTTAAACTGGCCACGCAAAGCAGAGGAGGTGGTTGTTGAGTTGATTTTTTCAACACCGCGCATCTCCATACACATATGCCGTGCCTGGATCACAACGCCAACTCCAAGCGGCTGTATGGTCTGCATGATGGCATCTGCAATCTGCTCGGTAAGCTGCTCCTGTATTTGCATGCGGCGTGAAAAAATATCTACGACGCGCGGAATTTTTGATAAACCGACTACTTTACCGTCAGGTATGTAGGCCACATGAGCGCGTCCGATGATGGGTAGAAGGTGGTGTTCGCAAGTTGAATAAAGCTCTATATCTTTAATTAGCACCATTTCATCGTTGGTGGAACTAAACAGGGCTGATTTGAGAACTTCATTGGGGTCCAGTTTATAGCCTCCAAAGATAAACTCGTAGGCTTTGAAGACGCGCTCTGGAGTCTTCAGTAAACCCTCCCGGCCAGGATTTTCGCCGACACTTTGTATCATGGTTTTTACCGCGTTTTGAAAAGACTGCTGGTCTGAATCGCTCACATTGATACCGTTTTATTGTTTAATAATAAAATAATCATAATCGTTTGGTGGAAGCCTGTCAGCTGATTAGTTTTGCTGGGGCTATATTATGCGTTACGTGCTCACTGGGAACGTTTGCTCGGTATGTATGCTGAAAGACTCCGAATTGTTTCGTGAGACAACGGCTGAGATCCCGGGTCTAGTTATAGATAACGCTAAACTTTTCTAAAACCAGTCGCGCAACTAATGAGGTTCAGGGGGACACTCTCAAATAGACAAAATACTGTTCGAACTCGGATCAAACAAAACATCAGATGGGATCCGTTATCATGATTACTATAAGCAGCTGCCAAGCACAGTGTTTCCATCTTTCAGAGAACACTGCGTCATCACCCCGGAGCTATCGAACTGCATATCCCTCTCCATCAATGAGTCCACATACAGGAAGATCCGATAAATCCTGTCCATACTATCAAAAAAGACTTCACGTTCTGTTGTATTCGGGTACGTGCCTTCACGGTAGCGGTATTGCCATTCTCCTGTTTGTGCGTAATTACTCTGCAGATATCGAGATGGATTATTCCAGGTCTGAGAAATATGCCCGACAAAGCCCGTGCTATCGAGGATTATTGAATTATTTATATCGGTGGCCAAATGTTGCTGTTGAAATGAATACACTTCTCCGTTGACGTAATTGATTCTAATGCCTTCCAGGATATGCTCGACATAACTGCCTTCACTGATAAGGTCGGCACCAGGTTGGCTGGAGGCGTAATCACAGCGCGTATAACTGCCACTGCTATAACTATCTGCTGGAATATAAACAGAGAATTCCTGCTGACGTGTCGGCGGACAGATACCGATCGTACTGGTGATAGCACTGATCTGCGCTGCATTCAACAAATCTGAGGGTGGTGAATAATCGACACAGTCCGTGCCGATACGAACTTCGTACTGCGCACAATCTGCGAGAGTTGCAGGTAGAACTGTTATCTGCTTTTGCTGAAACGCTAGAAAATTAGCAGACTCTATCACCAGGTTTTCTATTCCAGTTGTATAGTCACCCTCGATTACGGTGTATTTGATCGTATAATCACCGGGCGTCAGATATTGATGAGAAAGATTTCGAGTCAGTAGATCCTGTGGCGTTTGTCCACTGATTTCACCAAAATCCGCCGTAGTGCTATCGCCCCAGTCCACCCAGTATTCACGCACCGGGTCGAAACTGCCATACTGAATCATTAACCCGCCGGAAATTTCCAGATCGGCATTGAATACTATACCGATCTCGACCGATGCGGGTATGTTTTTAATGGCGTAAGTAAATGGTAAAGCACCACCCACAGTTAGATCCAGACGGCGACTTACCGTGGTGACATTCTGGCTATCGGTCACCAGTAACCCATACTTATACCCGCCTGGTTGATCGAGCTGAAAGCTATGGCTGTCGACATCCAGCGTACTGACATGCTCGACCAGACTGCTCAGCGGGTGGATTAACCATTTGTAGGTATAGGGCGGTACACCGCCGTAAACCTGAACACCAAGGGTGATCTCAGGTATAAGGTTATATTGCTCGTTCCAGACCAGATTACTTTCCTCTGGCGTCTGGGTAAGATCTATAATCTCGACTTTATCACCAATCAATCTGACATCGATAGATTTGCTACCCAGGAGCCCTTCATCGCTTACTGCATTAACTGTAAATTTGTAGTTTCCAAAGACAAGGTTGTTACTGTTGATGCTTAGTGAAGCCTTGCGACAGTCTCTGGTGGTACAGAACTCAGTATCGCCATCCAGACTCCACTGCCAACTGTTAATCTCGCGTACATCGGTATTGAGAACGCGTGCATTCAGTTCAAGCATGTTGCCCTTGAGTAGCAGATTGGGGCCAAAGATATCAAGATTTAACTGGTCGACTGCATCTAGAAAAGGTCGTACCGTAATTTCTTTATAGGAAACAGCGTTAAACTCGGTGGTAGGTTCGTAAAACTGAACCTCCAGCTTAAGCTTGCCGGGATTACCTGTAGAGATAAACACCATGTTCTGGTTCAGTATGCTGGATGGGTCGCTGGTCATTCTGGCATCCATATTCTTTTCCAGTTCATACAATTTCCAGCGGGGTTTTAATCCCGGAATTGCATCCAGAAATTTCGCCTCGCTATACCGTGCAGTTGTTCTTACCGCGATACGATCGGCACCCTGAATTAAAGGGCGCAACATGTTAAGTTGTTCGAAACGAGCGGCCAGAATAGTCGAAAAACCAGGTGTTTCTGCCACCAGCATGCCCTCTATTACCCGCGTGTCGAGCAGGGTAACGCGTCCTTCCCTCTGCACCCGGACCAGCACCAGGTTTTCACCAGATTCGCCATCAGGAATGGGTAAGGTAACGCTAGCAGGAAAAGCGATCTGTTCAGCCAGATCTACCCGGTAAGCCTTACCCACAGGTGTGACCAGGGCAGATAAAACAGGTAAATCAGTTTCCGAGATATTGACTACGGTACCGGCGGCAAAACTGCCTTCCCTAAAGACAATTGCTCCCAGAGTGCCGAGGGCAACTTGAGTATCACCTTCCTCGGATATCGTATTACTGGAACTGTCGCCCCCACCGCCACAGGCAGAAAGTGATAATAAAATGCTGATGAGTACGAGATGAAAGTAAAGCCTGTGCATAGCGAAATCCTCAGAAATACCAGCTCAAGATTACTCTGTAAAACGACAGTTGAAAATGCTCAGGAATTGATATGGATCAGGTGTTTTACAACAACGCAAAGTAAAGCAAGTATGAAAGCCATGTTTTCATATGACATGATGAAAAATTGCACCAACAATCCTTCAGTTACTCTGATATTAACCAGAAAAACTATCCGGGGTCAGCCAGGCTAGCTGGTTTGTGGAGGGATTCTAGTCTCTGCCAGAGTATCGACAGGACACCGCACAAGTTCATCCATTTTTTAAGGTGGGTAAGTATTTTATCTATGACCTGTTGATCTTCAATACAGGCGACGACTTTAAAGGTGCCACTACAATTTTGAACAACTGGAAAATTTTTTAATCGTTATAACCGCCTGAATAAAAAAATGACGTATCCATGCGTCAAACGAATAAAAGTTAGAGAGTTCTATACCGACTGTTTATTCAACGATACTCTTATCAAATGAGAGTAGTATTTCAACACGTCTATTATGACCTAAACAGTTAATCAGTGGTTTTTTACCGCGTACACCTTCACAGTTAACGCGAGGATTTTTCTTTCCCATCGCAATAACTTCAACTTTTTCAGCGCTTATTTTATTCTGGTTAACAAGGAAATCGCGCACAGTTTCTGCCCGTTTTTTTGATAAGTTCATGTTGTACTCATCTGATCCAATCCGGTCTGTGTAACCAAAGACAGAAATTTTTGAAAACTCATCAGGGGTTTTAACCATGTTAACGAGCTTCAATAATTTTGCCTGTGCACCCGGCTTAAGTTCAGTCTGGTTGAAATCGAAAAATTCGGTCTCTTCTACAATAACTTTTACAATTTTCGGCTTTTTCTCGACATACTCTATAACCACAGGTACTACAGTTGCCGGGCATTCAAACATTCCGCTTTTCCATTCGCTGCTATGTAAACAGCTATTGCCACCTGTACGTATGACCTTGTCTGAACCATCTCGAACATAAGCGTTAAAATTTGAAGTTTGGTAAGTTGCGGAAATTGAATTCGCTGAAAATAGGGTTGCTGCTGCAATGGCAACCACTGTTAAAGTATTTTTTTTCAAGTTATTCACTAAAGTTCTCTCTATAAAAGTTTAAAGATATTAAAAAATTATGCGTCGCAATAGTGTCCTTAAAGGCTAACCGGGTACAACTCATTTCAGCAGTTCAGTCAATAAATACGTAATTTTACTAACAGAATAACCAGGCTGGAGTGCAAAAAATACGTAATTTTGCTAACAAAATTAGCATGCTGTAAAATCAGCAATTATGAAATAAATATCGATATTTACACTTAAACAGGACAATAAGGCTCAATATTTTTTGAGTAATCAACTATTTTCCTTTTTTTCTTTAACCTTCCGGATTTCCATTGACTTCACTTCCCATCATAACCGCACAGATTATTGCCACCAGGCCTGAAATTAGAGAGCAACTGGTAGGACTGGTTGACAACGGCCCGCGCATCAGTGTTGTTGCATCTGTTACCATTAATGATGCCGAAGAAGCGCTCAATCAAATTTCACCCTTATTGATTATTGCTCACGGTGAAACAGAAACAGAAGTAAGCTCGTTGCACATAATTGCAAAAAAGCATACGCAAATTTGTTTCATGTTAATTGTGTCAGATGTAACTGCGCCAAAAGCGGATGGTAAAGGTCTCAATTTTGTCACATCGGTTAATAAAAATAATATCAAGCTAGTGATTCCAGGTATTATTTCCAATGCAACACAAACAATTATTAATCCAGTACAAAATAATTACCTGAAAGAAGAGCAGGGACGGCTTGAAAATTTAACCCGTAAAGAGCTTGAAATACTTAAATTGACCGCAAGCGGGCTAAAAATAAATGAAATAGCGCAGCAACTTCACCGCAGTCATTCTACCGTTGCAAAACATAGGGAAAACCTGATGAAAAAACTACACATGCATGATCGCGTCGCCCTTACTCGACTGGCGATACGTGAAGGGTTAATAAATGCTTAACAGGCGTGATTTATAGCGATTGTTTCAAGCACCATAATCTGTGTCAGGGCCTGGTTTTTATTTTCCTGGCTAGGGCCAGAAATTCGGGCAAAGTGATTACCCATACTTTAAGTCGGTCTTGTTTATCATGAAAGGTATGCTAAAATATTTTAATTAACCGTCATGGTTAATTAAAATATACGGAAGATGAATGGAAATCATTTTTTCTAGTGCAAAACTAAAGAAGCAATTTAACGAAGGCAGGGTTATGGTTAAGGGGCATGGCCCCAGAAGAGCTAAGTTACTTCAGATTATAATGGAGTCTTTACGTGCAGCTCCAAATCTTGGGGTGCTTGCACCGCCGTATAGTCCACCTCATAGATGTCACGAGTTAACAGGAAACTTGAAAGGCGTACTAAGCGTCGATCTTGATCATCCGTATCGATTACTATTTTGTCCAAAAAATGACCCTGTCCCGATGAGGGAAGAGGGCGGTTTAAATTGGAGTCACGTAACTTATATTGAAATCAAAGGTGTGGAGGATACCCATGGTTGAACTATTGATTAATGAATACCAACCTGATTACACCGTACTCCCCGGAGAAGTTCTGGCTTATGAATTAGAATTACGGGGCATGAAGCAGCAGGAATTGGCAAAACGTACTGGTTTAACACCAAAACATATCGTGTCTTTGGTTAAAGGGAAGTCTGGTATTACTTCGGAAACAGCTATAAAGCTGGAGCGTGCTTTAGGTATGCCGGCCGAATACTGGCTAAATCTTGAGTCCCAATTCCAGGAGACTCAAGCCAGGATGGCAGAAGAAGGTAAGCTTGAAAGAGATTTGGGGTGGCTTAAAAAAATTCCTGTAAATGTTATGACAAAATTTGGATGGATCAAAAAGTTTAAAGATAAAAAAGAGCAGTTAGTTGAAGTGCTACAATTTTTTGGCATTGCCAGTGTGGAGCAATGGGATGATATTTGGCCGACTCTGAATGTGGCTTATAGGCAGCATAATACTCATGAAGTTTTCCCCGAGGCTGTTTCTGCATGGTTACGCCAGGGTGAAATTCTGGCGTCAGCAATTCAATGTAATAATTATGATAAGCATAAATTTAGACAAGTTCTGGATGAAATAAGAGGCTTAACTACGCAGCCACCAGAAGTGTTTGTGCCTGAAATGAGAAAATTGTGTGCTTCTGCAGGTGTTGCAGTAGTTTTAGTTCCTGCTTTACCTAAAACTGGTGTGAGTGGTGCTACTCGTTGGGCGAACCAGAATAAAGCAATCATCCAGCTTAGCTTGAGATATAAAACAGACGATCATTTATGGTTTTCATTCTTTCATGAAGCAGGCCATATTTTGCTTCATGGTAAAAAGGAGATGTTTTTAGAAGGAGCCAATGGGCTGGAAGTCGAAAAAGAAGAAGAGGCAAATCAATTCTCAGAAAATGAATTGATTCCTATAAAAGAATTTTCCGAATTTATTTCAATCGGTGCATTTTCTAAAGCTTCAATTATTCAGTTTGCAGATTCTATGGGTATTGCACCAGGTATAGTGGTTGGTCAGCTTCAGCATAAAGGTTTATTAAAACCCAGTTTTTGCAATGATTTGAAACAGAAATTCGAACTGATGTATTAAGTGGCGGAAAATAAACCTAAATGGCTCTGTATGAAAA
>ERZ890953.833-NODE-833-length-16716-cov-14.813757_pt1 | contig 16716 bp, 13 predicted proteins | sample MGYA00521264_ERZ890953 | MGnify/ENA primary metagenome ERZ890953 (study PRJEB32303, sample SAMEA104408629) | aquatic metagenome | biome: Brackish water; feature: Chemocline; material: water | place: Baltic Sea | collected 2014-10-26T21:54:00 | depth 200 m ...
TATAGAGAAGTAATGCTTAACTTACGCTTAAGATGTGGGGGAGTTTTGCTTTTTTCTCTTTTTTTTAGTTGGCGAAATTTTATACTATCTCTTAACCAAAGATATGGCTTACAGCTTCTTGTAGAAGCTAAAGCGAGTACGCTATTTAATTGTTACAAGATTTCTAGTTCATCACTATACTTATCTTCACAATAAACTTCATAAGAAGATTTATAAGTTTTATAATGAGCTGACGCTTTATGTCCATCAAGAGCTTTTTCATCTCTCCATGTTTCTATGGCCATAAACCTTTTTCTGTCATTTTCATATTGAAATATTTCATAAAAAATACAACCCTCTTCCGCCTTACTTGGAACCACCATCGCGGATAACAACTCTTTCATTTTACTTTCAGCGCCATCTTTAGCTATAAAAGTTACACTTTTTGTTATTCTCATAATTTTCCTATCTGCATATAATTTAACCTTTCTAAGTATATCAAATTTAGATTACTATACTATAATTTAAAGAATATAATTAAGTGAGGTATTAAATGAATTTACTATTAGACATCGAAAATATAATAGAAACGAATGGTTCAGATTTTGAGCTTTCAAAACTTTTCAAAAAATATATAAAAGAGTATAAGGAGTCGCTTCATGAACTATTTGAAAGTTCTCAAGGAAAAGATTTTTTAGTAAAACACACTAAAAAACTCGATTCAATAATTTCGCTTATGTATAAAACCATACTACGACATATGTTTGGCAATTATTTGCCAATGCGAAATTCAATCCCTATATCTATCATAGCGCTTGGTAGTTACGGTCGAGAACAGTTATGCGTTCACAGTGATATAGACCTTTTGATTGTTTATGAGGAAGTTCCTGGATATCAAACAAAGGCTATTATTGAAAAATTATTTTATTTAGCTCTTGATTCGGGTCTCAAACTTGGACATAGAGTTCATACCGTTGATGACCTCTTTGACGCGTCTTGTGAAGACTTGACTATAAAAACGGCGCTCTTAGAGGCTAGATTCGTTGTAGGTTCCACATTTACTTGGCACAACACTCAGCGCTCGTTAAATAGAATTAGGCTTCACAATCAAAAAGAGTTTATCCTTGCTAAAATCCAAGAGGCCCAGACTAGGCGTAAAAAATATCCTCTGTCTATGGAACCAAACATTAAGGAAAGCGTTGGAGGACTACGCGATACTCAGCTACTCTACTGGATCGCTCATACAATCTATGGAGTCAATTCACTCAAAGAGCTCTTGGGAACGCTTTTTCAAGAAGAGTCATACAAAGAGTATCGAATAGCGCTTGAACTTCTTTATCGAGTTAGAAGCGCTTTGCATCTCATAACCGGTAAACAAGAGGATACTTTAAGATTGGAATACATTCCTAGCGTCTCTAATCTATTAGGCTTTAGCGAACAAAAAAAACTAGCTTCAAAAGTCATCGAAGCGGGTTGGAGAATAGACAACTTTACTAAAATTTTTACAAAAAAAATGATTCGACCTTATATATATAATAAAAAAATGGTTAGCACGCTCAGAGAGAACAGAATTCAAAAAGGTATTTACCAGTTTAACAACAGGTTGTACGTATCATACAATCTAAAAATTCCATCTATATACAAACTCCTTGAACTCTTAGTTTCATTAGAAGACAAACCATATAAGTTTGACGCGGGACTTTTGAGTAAATTTACTTACGCAAAGATTGAATACCCTTTAAATAAAAAAATATTTCCAATACTCAAACAGTTGCTTATGAAACAAAATTCATACTGTTTCTTAAAATTATTTTACGACGCTGGGATTTTACATAAACTGTTTGCAAATTTCAGAAAGGTATTGCATTTACCACAATTTGACGGCTATCATCACTTTCCCGTTGACATACACTCAATCAAATGCGTAGAAGCGCTTGAAAATATCAAAGAACCTTTTATTAAAAATATCTATAATGAATTCGACAGTGATTACAAATTATTGGTAAAAATAGTCACCCTCTTTCATGACACGGGAAAAGGAAGAAAACAAGATCATAGCGAAGTGGGAGCTAAACTCATTGTACCTTTTCTTAGACAAATAAATTTAAAAGAAGAGTTAAGGCAAAGAGCCGTCACTTTGGTTAAACACCACATATTAATGAGTAGCGTAGCTTTTAAAGAGAATATTCACAACGAAAAAACGCTTTATAAATTTATGTCTAAAATTGAAGACGCAAAAAACTTGGACCTTTTATACGTAATAACGTACGCGGACGTAAATGGCGTTGGTGGAGAGACGTTTAACTCCTTTAACTCAAAACTTCTTTATGATTTATACAGAAGCTCGCTTGAAATCGCTCAAAACTCTGAGAGAATCACAGATGCGAAGAAACGGCTAATCATAGAAAACCGAGTCAAAAAACACCCAGATTTTGCGCTACTTTCTCGACTAGAGCAAAAAAAGATTTTAAGCGTGGAATCAAATCTTTTCTTCTTTAAAAACTCTACTCAAGCGATACTAGACATTTCTAAGGCGGCTAGAAATATAAAAGATTATGACTTTAAAATTAAAAATCAGGACTCTTTAACCATTGAAATATATAGAAAAAGACCAATAAACATTAGTTATCTTTTGTCTACTTTAACTTATTTAAACGTTGCCAACATGGAAATATTCACTCTGTTTGACGGCGTTAAATACTTTAAAATCGATTTCATAAAAAACATTGACGACAATGAGCTTATGGATGTGCAAAAAGTCATAGATGATTCATTTGACATGAGCAAAAAGATTATAGTGAGAGAGATAACGATTAAAGAAGAAGAAATAAATTTTGATTGTGAGCACTCGTTAACGCATGCCGAGCTAAACGTACAGACAAAGAATCAAAAAGGACTTTTATCATTCATTATGAATTGTTTTGAAGAACTTGGCATAAATATCGTAACGGCTAAAATATACTCAAGCAAAGATAAAGCTAAAGATAGCTTTTTACTAGACAAACAAAACAATATATGCAATAATGGCGACAAAATATTAAAAAGTTTAACAAAAGGAAACTAATATGTGTGGGATTGTGGGATACCTTGGTGAAAAAGACACAAAAGAGATTTTATTGTCAGGATTGAAAGAGTTGGAGTATCGTGGTTACGATTCCGCTGGAATCGCCGTACTTCAAGACGGAAACTTTAACTCATATAAAGCTGTTGGAAAACTAGTAAACCTTGAAGAGAAAACGAAAGATTTCGTAACGGATAAATTTGCCGCTGGAATTGGGCACACTCGTTGGGCGACTCATGGAAAGCCAACCGAACTAAACGCACACCCTCATGTAGGTCAAAGTTCTTACGTAGTTCATAATGGAATCATTGAAAATTACGCTACTTTAAAAAAAGAACTTACAAGCGAAGGCGTTAAATTTTTAAGTCAAACGGACACAGAAGTAATCGTTCATCAATTTGAAAAAAATTTGAAGAAATCAGATTCGGCGTTTGAAGCTTTTACTAAAACCGTGAGTGAATTAGAAGGCGCTTACGCCATTTTACTAGTTACAAAGAGTGAAGACAAAACTATCTTTTTTGCAAAAAACGGCTCTCCTATGCTTGTTGGAATCAACGAAGAGAATGAAAAATACTTCGCCTCATCAGACACGCCTCTCATTGGACGCTGTTCTGACGTAAACTACTTCGAAGATGGCGATTATGGTTTTGTGACAAAAAACCAACTCGCCATTTTCAATAAAAAAAACGCCAAAGTAGAGCCAAAATTCACAAAGCTTTCGACAAATAAACTTTCCGCGCAAAAAGACGGTCATAGATTTTTTATGGAAAAGGAAATCTATGAACAAAGCACCGTAATATCTGACACTCTCTTAGGGCGACTCCGTGATAGCCAGGTTCTTTTTGATGAGATAGAGAGTTCTCTATTTGATGGAATCAACGAGATAAAACTTTGCGCATGTGGAACGTCATACCACTCCGCTCTCTCAGCTTCGTATATGTTTGAACGCTACGCTAAAATAAAAACATCCGTAGAAGTGGCTTCAGAGTTTAGGTATCGAGAACCGGTTATGACGCAAGACACTCTCTTTGTCGTTATATCGCAAAGTGGAGAAACGGCCGACACTCTTGAAACGCTAAAAATGGCAAAAAGAAACAACCTTAAAACGTTAGTGATTTGTAACGTAGACAATTCGTCTATGGTTCGACTTGCGGACGCTTCCATACTTACTCGCGCCGGAGTTGAAAAAGGCGTTGCCTCAACGAAAGCGTTTGCCACGCAAGTAACGGTTTTTTGGATGTTGAGTCTTTATGTCGCAAAATTAAAAAATTCACTCGCCGACGCTGAAATTGCTAGACAAATCAAACTGCTTCGCCAAGTTCCCGCAAGTGTAAAAGTGACGGACGACAGACATGAGAGAATAAAAAGACTCTCTAAACGATACCTGCATGGTCATGGTTTTTTCTTTATAGGTCGTGACGTTTTCTTTCCTTTAGCTCTTGAAGGCGCTCTTAAACTTAAAGAGATATCATATCTCCATGCAGAGGGTTATCCGAGTGGAGAGATGAAACATGGTCCCATCGCCCTTGCCGATCCTGAACTGTTTACCATCGCGTTGCTTCCACAACACTTATTATACGAAAAAGCGAAAAGTAACGTAGAAGAACTTAGTGCCAGAGACTCTACTATTTGCGTTATAAGCCCTATTGTATTTGACAAAGCTGACGACTTTATACAAACAGGCAATCATGAAGATTATATGCTAGAGTTTTTTGAAATGATGGTTGTTGTTCAACTTCTTTCACTGGAAATTTCTGTAAGACTAGGGAATGACGTCGACATGCCAAGAAATTTAGCGAAAAGCGTGACTGTTGAATAACTTTTTATAATTTCACTTTAAATTAATTTTTTATTAGATACTATTATTAATTAATTTTTCAAAAGTGAATAATATGCAAACAAAATCAAAACTTCTCCTCACCGTAGCGCTAATGTTACTTACGTTAAGCGCTGCGACAATCATAAACGTATCGCTAAATTTTCGAGATTACAGCATACAAAACGCCGTTGACAAAGCGTATCTCTCCGCGACTCTAGTTCGCGATGGGCTCACCGCGCATATGGTCAGTGGAACTATGAATAAAAGAGAATATTTTTTAGAACAAATATCTAAAAATGACAACATAAAATCCGTTTGGATTTCAAGAGGAGAATCCGTCTCTAAGCAATATGGAAATGGCTTTTCTACCGAATCTCCGAGAGACTCCATTGACGAAAAAGTTTTAGAGTCTGGAACAGCGATACAAAAAATTATAGAAAACACTCAAATGAGTTTGCTAAGGGTCACCATACCTTACAAAATTGATCCAAAGATTTCAAATCTTGATTGTCTTAGCTGTCACGACGCTCAAAGAGGAGATACTTTAGGAAGCGTGAGTATGGAGTTTGACATTAGTGGTATGCGAAATACCGGTCTGTTAACTATTTTCAAAATATTAGGCATAAACATCCTATTTTTAATAATTGTACTTTTTTTGATTAATCGTTACGCGACTCCATATATGCAACTTTTTTCCAGCCTGCAAGATGGCATTACAAAAGCTTCTCATGGTGATTTTACGCATAAGTTTTTATCCAATGTTGGCGGTGACGCGCAAAAAGTGATTTCTCAACTAAATACTTTGTTTGCTAAAATGCAAGAAACATTTGGGGAGATAAGATATAATCTTGGAACTTTTATACCAAAAGGCCATGTCTCTTCTAACGATCCCCTTTATGAAGCGAAAACTATCATTGGAGAACTCTCCGACATATATAAATTCAAAAAAACGATAGAACATGACTCCTCCAAAGATATGGTGTTCCAAAGAATCACAGATCTTTTAAAGACAAAATACGCCCTAAATAATTTCACATTTTATGAAGTGAACAATATTTTGGCCCAGAGAACGTTAATATACTCAAGCGACATGGGTACAATTTGTCATGATTATGTTGACAAAGACGCAAAACAGTGCCGAGCCCATAGAACGAACATTGACGTTATTTCAAGTGAATTTATAAATCTCTGTCAAACTTGTAATGCAAAAGAGTTAAAATACACTTGCATACCCTTCAATATCAATAATGACTCATCCATTATTCTCTCCATTACGTCAGAAACGGAAGATGAGCAAAATAAAGTAAATTCTAAAATTGCGAGTATAAGAAACTACCTTGAAGCCGCTAAACCTGTTATAGAAAGTAAAATACTCATGGACAAACTTAGGGACACTTCGCTTAGAGATGGAATGACTGGACTTTACAATAGAAGATTTTTAGAAGAATTTATAGACAAAGTGATGAATCAAGTTAAGCGGGAGAAAGAAACGTATAGCGTCATGATGCTTGACGTTGATTGGTTTAAAATGGTAAACGACACTTATGGGCATGACATCGGAGATAAAGTAATTGTAGAAATTGGGAAAGTCTTAAAAGAAAACATCCGCAGCGCAGACCTCGCCATAAGATACGGTGGAGAAGAATTTGTAGTTCTTCTCCATAACGCAAGCGATGAAGGGACTCTTGAAGTCGCCAAAAAAATACACTCCGCGTTTGGAAATTTAATATTTGAAGTTGGAGCGGGAGAGAGTATGCAAAAAACCATGAGCATAGGCATAGCCAAGTTTCCTCACGACGGTGACACTATTTGGAAATGCATAAAATTCGCCGACACCGCGCTATACGTCGCAAAAACTACCGGTAGAAATAAAATTGTTGATTATTTAAAAGAGATGTCGGAAAGTGAAGCTACTCGCTAAGTGAGATAACGGTAGATGAGAAGCGAGGCGACGAAGAAGTCGCCTCGCCATTTTGCTTTCTAGGTTAGTGGCAACCACATCCCGTTCCACAGCTTTCGTCACTGCTTTTTGGAGCCGCTTGTTTTGGAGCGGCGGCAGTTGAGCATGCGCTTACTCCCGGAGGCGTTGTCGGTTGAACCGCTTGATTGTCAACTCCGCCATTCGCGTTGATTTCTTCTATGTCCGCCCAAATAGACGCCGCCGCGGCCATATAGCGTTTTGCCGACTCTGAACTTGGGTTTACAAAAGTAATTGGTTTACCCTCGTCTCCGCCAGTACGGATACTTGGCTCGATTGGAATTTCCGCAATGATTTTTGTATCAAACTCGTCAGCCATAGGTTGAGTCGTTCCTTTGCCAAAGATGTCATATTCAACGCCAGTGTCCGGCGCGATGAATCCACTCATGTTTTCAATGATTCCAGCAATTGGAATATGCAATTTTTTGAACATATCCAATGAACGACGCGAATCATCCAAAGAGACCGCTTGTGGCGTCGTGACGGTAAGACCAACGGTTACGGGAACGCTTTGAGCCAAAGTAAGCTGAGCGTCACCAGTTCCTGGAGGCATGTCTATAACTAAAACATCCAATTCCGACCAAAGAATGTCACGTAAGAACTGCTCAATCGCTTTCATAATCATAGCTCCACGCCAGATTAAGGATTGTCCGTCTTCCATAAGTGACCCCATCGACATAACTTCTACGCCATACGCTTTAAGAGGTAAAACTTTATTGCCGTTAACTTCTGGTTTAACGCCTCCAAGACCCATCATGCGAGGAATGTTTGGACCATAAATATCGGCGTCTAAAAGACCGACTTTTTTACCTTGAGCGGCTAGAGCGATCGCTATATTTACAGACGTGGTTGATTTACCAACCCCACCCTTACCTGAACTTACCATTAAAAAGTTTTTAACTTGAGGAGCGATATTTTTACCCTTTGAAGAACTTTCTCTAGGCATTTGAGGAGCTTTTACGTTACAAATAACGTTCTCTGCGCCTTCTCTCATAAGTTCCGCTACAGCTTCATCTTTAATTTGCTGCGCCACTTCTGGAGCGCTTGAAGTAATTTCTACAGTGAAACTTACGTCGTCTCCATTTATTACTATATTGTTAACAAAACCAAAAGTCACGATATCCTTGGTAAACCCAGGGTACATAACTTTTGAAAGCGCTGATTTTACAATTTCTTCCGTCATTATCTTCTATTCCTTAATGTGATTTATTTTAACGATAGTATTTTTTAACTATTGGAACTTTAGCGTATCTAAATAAGACAAAAATTGTCTTATTTAGATAACTTAAAATTTAAGTTATCTTTATGCTACTTCCGCAGCTTCGAGAGCGGAGTCTCTCTCTCTTACTTCTTGCGCAATGCGCTCAATCGCTTCTGGATTATCCATAATGTCTTGAGTTATTTTGTAAGAACAAAATTTTGGTCCACACATGGAACAAAACTCAGCTTCTTTGAATACGTCTTGAGGAAGAGTTTCATCGTGGTACTCACGGGCTCTGTCGCCATCAAGCGCCAGTTCAAACTGCTTTTCCCAGTCAAAGCTATAACGAGCGTCGCTCATCGCGTCGTCCACGTCTCTTGCTCCTTTGCGACCGCGAGCTATGTCAGCGGCATGCGCCGCTATCTTATAAGCGATAATTCCCTCACGAACGTCGTGAGCGTTTGGAAGACCCAAATGCTCTTTTGGCGTTACGTAGCACAACATGCTCGCTCCATGCCATCCGCCAACGGCCGCGCCAATGGCCGAAGATATATGATCATACCCAGCGGCGATGTCTGTAACCAATGGTCCTAAAATATAAAAAGGAGCTTCATGACAAAGTTCTCTTTGAATTTTCATATTGCGTTCGATTTGGTTGATAGGCACGTGTCCCGGACCTTCAATCATAACTTGAACGTTTTTTTCCCAAGCTCTTAAAGTTAATTCACCCAATATTTTAAGCTCGCCTAGTTGCGCTTCGTCCGAAGCGTCCGCTAAACATCCTGGACGAAGAGAATCGCCTAAAGACAAAGAAACGTCATACTTGGCGCAGATGTCTAAAATTTCGTCAAACGCGGTGTAAAAAGGATTTTCTCTATGATAGTGCATCATCCATGCCGCCATTAAAGAACCTCCACGAGAGACGATTCCCATCTTGCGTTTTGCAACTTTAGGCATTGTTTCAAGTAAAAAACCCGCATGAATCGTAAAGTATGAAACGCCTTGTTTCGCTTGTCGCTCAAGAACTTCAAGCATGACTTCTATACTCAAGTCTTCTATCTTGTTTTTCACGTCATGAAGAATTTGATAAATGGGAACGGTTCCAATTGGAATCTTTGAAGCGTTTATTACGGCTTTACGAATCTCATCTAAATCTCCACCAGTTGAAAGGTCCATGGCCGTATCAGCCTTGTATTTTTGAGACACTTTCATCTTTTCAACTTCGTCTTCTATATCCGCAGCGATAGCGGAAGAGCCAATATTTGCGTTTATCTTACACTTACTCGCAATGCCTATCGCCATAGGTTCCAATGACTTATGGTTTACGTTCGCGGGAATAATTAAACGCCCACGAGCAACTTCGCTGCGAATAAGTTCAGGAGACAATTCCTCTATTTTAGCGACATATTCCATTTCACCCGTAATAATACCCTGTTTGGCGTAATACATTTGCGTGCGAACGGCGTCGTTTTCGCGTTCTTTCAACCATAAAGATCTCATAGTTTCTCCTTAAAATTATAATTATTGTCGTAATATAATCAAATAAAGTTAATCTAATATAAAATGATACGCTTGGTAATATTATTTATGTAATTCTTGTAAAATATAAATCAATTAATATTCTCATTCAAGATAAAAAAAGTTTCAATGTGTATAATTTCGTAACACTTTCACAATCAAGGAGACCGTATTGTCTGATTTAACACTTATCTTACTCGCGGCAGGAAGCTCAAGCCGTTTTAGCAACGACGTTAAAAAACAGTGGCTCAGAGTTGGCCATAAGCCTTTGTGGCAATTTGTAGCAGATAATTTTCAATCTACGAACTTATTTAGCAAGATAATAATCACTTCTTCCCCTGATGACGTTTCATATATGAAAAATTACGCTTCTTATACGTTTGTTGAAGGCTCGAACACTAGACAAAATTCTCTCAAAAACGCTTTAGAAAAAGTAGAAACGGAATTTGTCTTGGTTAGCGACGTCGCGAGGGCATGCGTTGGAGAAGAGTTTTTAAAAACCATTCTTAAAAAAAAGGGAGAATCTGACTGCATTGTCCCCTATCTCCCCGTCAGCGACACTATTGTTTATGAGAACACCACTATAGATAGAGATAAAGTTAAACGCGTTCAAACGCCTCAACTCTCTCGCGTAAAAATACTAAAAGAAGCCCTTCAAACTAACGACGAGTTCACAGATGAAAGTAGCGCCCTTGTGATTTATGGAGGGACTAGAGAGTTTATTTTAGGCGAAGACGAGGCGCATAAAATCACTTTCGTTAAAGATTTAAACAAAATTCCTTGCTTAACCCCTCCCTCGAGCGACTCCTTAAGTGGAACTGGTTTTGACGTTCACGCGTTTGATACAAAAGGTGACATGTACCTAGGTGGAGTTTTAATAGAATCTGATTATGGGTTTAAAGCCCATAGCGATGGAGACGTCGCCATTCATGCTCTAATAGACGCCCTTTTAGGGGCTGCGGGAATGGGTGACATAGGAATGATGTTTCCAGACAATGATGACAATTATCGAGGAATAGACTCAAAAACGTTACTTAAAAGAGTTGTTACAAAAATTTACAATTTTGGGTTTGTCATAGTAAACGTCGATTTAACGATCGCTGCTCAACAACCACGAATAGGCGAGTATAAACGTCTCATGAGAGAAACTCTATCAGAAATATTAAAAATTAATAGTTCAAGAGTAAACATAAAAGCCACGACAACGGAAAAACTAGGCTTTATCGGTCGTGGCGAGGGCGTTGGCGTTATTGCAAACGCAAATTTAAAATATTTTGATTGGACGCAAATTTGAAAATACTAATTATAGAGAACGAAATTTATTTAGCCCAAAGCATAGCTACGAAACTTGGTGAACTGGGGCATGTCTGTGAAATGTGTACGTCGACAAAAGACGCTATAAAAAGCAACTCGTACGACGTCGTACTTCTATCCACAAATATAAATGGCCAAGACTTCAATCCCGTGATAGAAACGTTTAAAAAATCCATTGTAATTTTAATGGTTTCGTACATCAGCAACGACACAGTCTCTAAACCGCTTAGTTTAGGCGCTAAAGATTATATACTCAAACCATTTATGATTGAAGAACTCATAAGAAAAATCAATCATTACCAAGATTATGAAAAACTTAAAAGCCGAAACAAAGCTTATGAAAAATACCTTACGCACTCTTTTTCCAGCGTCGTTCAAAAGCACAAACCAGAACAAATAGAGCTTCCTCTGTTTGTTTCTTCAAGTTTTCAAAAATATAGCGACGCCTTTGCGTTCGAATATGCCAAAAACAAAAACTTGCCTATTCATTTTTTAACGCTAAACGACCCAAAAACAATGGTTGAAATTGCTTCTTTGCCGCAAAACTGCATAATTTACATCATTGATTATCAAGTTTTGAAAAAAAGCGATAAAAAAATCTTTTGCTCTCTCATTAAAGGAAAACAGGCTATCATCACAAGCAATGAGAAGATTGAGGAAGTGGAATACCCGGTATTTGAAATCAAAAGTGGCAATAATATATTTGACAAAGGAGAAATACTTCCTATAGAAGATTACGTTAAATTTATAATTTTGAACTACCAAAGTAAGTATCCTGATACTGAACTATCAAAAAAACTAGGCATTAGCCGTAAAAGTTTATGGGAAAAACGTAAAAAATATGACATCATCAAGAAAAAATAAAACTCTCTTCATAGATAAAGAGGCCGCTTCGGCGTTGGAATTACTAAAACACTCTCTACTCTCTCCCGCTTCAAAACTTATGGGAAAAGAGATGAGTCGACGGGTATTGGAAACAAAACTTATAAATGGCCAAACGTTTCCCTTTCCTTTTATATTGGCTCCCTCTGGCAAAACAAACATTGAAACCATCAAATCGCTCAAACGCAATGAAGAGGTTACTTTAATATGTGAAAACAAAGAATTTGCAACGCTAACAATAGACGAAATTTTTGAGATTGATCCAGAAGATAGGATAAGACATATCTACGGAACCTACGATTTAGCGCACCCTGGAGTTGTCACCACTCTTAAAAGAATAGGCACTTTAGCCATTAGCGGCGAATACTCCTTGATAGACAAAACTGAAGATATAAACGTTAGAAGAATAAAAGAGGCTAAAGAAGCTATTGGCGCGAAACACACTTCGTCAATAGTTATGGCGGCCAACCCTCTTCATCGAGCCCATGAGCGATTAATACGCCAATCGCTTGAGAGCACCGACCTATTGGTGATTTTTTTGCTGAAACCTTATGATAATCAAAATATTAGCTATGACGTAAGGAAAGAAGCTTTAGAATTTTTTATCAACCATTTTTTACCAAAAAATAGAGTAATTATCGTACCGCTTGAAAATAGCTATATATTTGCTGGTTACAATGAGATAATCATCGACGCCATCGTCGCTAAAAATTATGGATGCAATAGACTTACCATTGGTCGCAACCATGCCGGACTTGGGATGTTTTACGATGACAACTCAAATAAATCAATCATAGACAAAGTAGTAGGGATAGATATTGAGATAAGCATATCTAGCGAATACGTGTACTGTGACAAATGCACGACGTTAGTGAGTAAAAATACTTGTCCTCATGGGCAACATCATCAAATCTCTTATCATTCAGACTCTATTTTAGCGTTACTTGAAGCTGGGATTTTACCTCCCGCCGTACTTATGAGAAAAGAGATATCTTCTTTTTTACTTTCAAAACTTATACCAAATAGATTTAAGAACTTGGAAAAACTTTACTATGACACTTTTCCCGTCGAGGGACTTTTAGAAGAACACGACGAGAAAGATTTTTACACTGAGCTTATGAAGCTCTATCAAACGACATCGCTTACATAAAAAGCTACGAGGATACAATGAACCATTTTTTTATCACGCTAGGATTAACGTCTCTACCAAAAAACATGCAAGCCATTATGGCGACGACTCTTTTCTTGATTTTTGGAATTATTATCTTGATTTATTTTAGTGAAACGACTCTTTTTCTCTCGGCTTTACTTATCTCAGTCATAGCCATGAGAGCCATAAACGCTCATGAGCAAACTAGCGGGATTCATAATGATGACATAATCATGATAGATAAATCCGCTGGAATTTGGTTTGCCCTTAGCGTGGCTCCCGCCATCAACGTCTCAATTGACGAGATAGGTCAATTTAGTAACGGCTTTTTAATTCAGTCAATGCTCTCTTTTGCTCTGTTTATATACTTTGAAAAAAGTAAACTCTCCATCATAGGCAAAATATACCGTGAGGCGAAAAGTGGATTATCAACGATTGGCGACGATATTTTGGCAGGTTTTACAGCTGGAATTGTAAGTTCGCTTTTATGGCAGACTTACCTACAGCTCCAAAATTTATAGCCGTTTGCCTTTATACGCTCTAGCTATTAATTTCTTCAACCAATTTTTCTTCTCCACCTCGCTATTTTCTTCCTTAAGGGACGTGTTTTCAAAAGATTTCGCAAATGATTTATATTTGAGAGCGATGAATCTATCTCTTGCCGCTCGAGGGACGTCTTTTGTCTTAATGGACTTCAACTCATCTCGCGAGAGTTCTTCAAGAGATTTCAAATACGCTCGCAGTCTCATCTCTTCAAAAGTATGTCTATCTTCATAAGGTATCTCTTTTACGTCCACCCGCTTCAATTCCTCTAGCGTCATTTTTTCAAGAGTTTTAGAAAAAGCCCTATATTTTATTCCTATAAACTTATCTCGACTTGCGGCTGGAATCTCGTTTACGTTAACGTTATTTAATTCATCTAAAGACATCAAACTCAAAGATTCAAAAAAAGTTTTATGCTTAATCTCTTCAAATATTTGTCTCTCTTCGCCATTCATCGTTTTTGTGTCAACTTGATTTAATTCACCAATAGACATATATTTAAAATCGTTAATTTTATGTTCCATGCTAAACCTCCATTGAAATCAACTATTGAATTTTACGTCTTATTTTTAACAATCTCGATATACGCTTTAGCCACAAACGAATCAATCATATCGTCATAACTCACGTACGTTGCGTTTAACTCATCCGCGCGTTTACTTAAGGCTGAGAATTGTTTCTTGTTTTTCATGTCAAAACTAACTGGGGGCAGCTTTGCAATCATGCTTAAAGAGTCAAAGTTCGAAAAATCCAGTAAAACGTCAAAACTTGAAAAATCTACGCTCATCTCATGAGCTAAACGATTCATATCCGCGTCTTGCAAATCAACCTCTTTGGTAAAAGCCATCAACTCTTCAAGATTATCGTTAAAATAACTCACGTTAAATCCACAAGCTAAAAAAGAAAACGCCTTCGCATAGTGATTTACCCCTATAATTGCCACTTTGGAAGCTCTTAGGTCTTTTAAACGTTCCGTTAAAACTCTCATGCTAAAAATGTCGCCCCTAAGAGTTTTGCCCTCTTTATAGACTATGTCGCACATTCCGCTGCGTTTTACCATAGAGTTTGCGTTGTCTAGCAAGTCGAGTACCTCAGTCACGTATTCGTTAGAAATTACCGCGCCATTGACATGAGACTCTTTCATGTTTGAGATTGTAAAGTATAAATCATCCGCTCTTATGTTCATGGGAATCATCATGACGTCGTCGCCATTTTCTTTAAACTTCTTGTTAATCACGGCTGAAAATCTACTTACGCCTGCGTATTCGCCTATAAATCCAAACAGTTTCGTCTGTTTTGAAATTTGATTCGCGTTATTCATCATTCTATTATCCCCCAAAGCTCTTTGGCTTCTTCCTCTTCTATTTTACATCGAAAACACAGTTTATCATCTGAGTTTGTACTAAAAACAACGTTACACTCATCGCAGCGGCGAACTTTAAAAGCTACAAGGTTTTGCACCTTAGGCTCAAAAAACTCTTTCAAGTTGTATGACGTGGAGAGCGTTATGGCGTCTGGAGCGCACACGTCATGGCAGATATGGCATTTTATGCACATAAATGGGTCAAAATCAATCTTTGAATTTTTCAAATCAGACGTCAACGCGCCAGTTGGACAAACGCGATAACACATTTGACATGCCGTGCATTTTTCTTCATCCATAAGTTTTGCCGACGTAAAACTCACTTCGGTAGCGTCTACAATGTGAAACTGAGAAGGCGTCTCCACTCTTTTTATCGCCGTAAAAAATATCTTTCTTCTATCTGGAATGCGTTTTTTCTTCAACAGCGCGATGTCAGCCTTTTGCAAAGTATGCTGAGTGAGTTCATCACTCGCTTTTACCACTTCCAACTCAAAATTATTTTTAACTTTAGCTACCGTTTGAAGATTTACAGCCCCCAAGAAACCACGTCTATCAGTCTCTTTTTCCTCTGCTTCATAGCATACTTTTTCTAGTTTTATGGTCGCTTTGCTCTCCATGGCTTCAAGAAGGTACGTAGCCTCTTCATGGTTTTTGAGTATCTGTTTGTGGCAAGTATGCGCTATCTCGCAACCCTCGCAATAACCCATGTCAAAAACTATCTCTTTTTTTAGAATTGCCATTGAAATGATATGTTCAACGCTCAAAGCGGAGATACAGGGGACGTTTTTTTTACATGACAAAAGATTTTCTTCACTCTCCACAAAATCAAAAAAGAAATTCGTAGGGCTAAAATCATCGAGAGAGAGCGCTTCGTTTGGACATACGGCGTCGCAGGCCCCACAACCCACGCAAGAGGAGAAGTTTATGGCGGGAAGCGGATTATCCCCCACCACGATGGCGGCGGTAGGACAAACAAGCTCACATTTGTCGCATTCGCTATCTACGCTAAGAGAACGAACGCATTTACTAGCGTCTAATTTAATTAAGGACATAGTTTATTTTACTCTTTTTGTTAAGTTTAAGAGTGGTGATTTTATCAGAATAGACTGAAAATCTAGTTAAGGAATAAGCCAATTTCCAACTCCAAACTTTAAAATGCGTGAAGTCTTATAAAATATTTTCACCCTTATCGTTCTCAGAGTAAATAGACAAAGATGGAAACGCGAACTCTAAAGAATTTTTTTCTAATATGCCCATGATTTTATACATAACGTCCTCTTTAGTCTCTAGCCACTCTTGCCAGTTTACTGTTTTGGTGAAACAGTACACTAAGATGTTCATACTCGAGGGTCCGAACTCGTCAAGATAAACCAACAGCGTCTTTTTAACTCCTTCATGGTCGTCTTTTGACAATAGTTTTGGCGATCTCCAAGACCTATGTTCATATTTGGTATTGACGGTCGCTATTCCGGGATGTTTATCCAGCATGGTTCTTATCTCGTTCACCGCGTTTTTAAGGTCTTGACTTTTAGAATTATACTTCACTCCTATGTTCATTTTTATTCTCCGTCCGAGTGTTCTTCTGTTCCAGTTTTTCACGTCCGAAGTGGCGAAAGTGCCGTTTGGTATGGCGATCATGGCGTTGTCAAAAGTTCTCAGAGTCGTGACTCTCAATCCGATTTCAATAACCACTCCCTCGTCTTTTCCGACGACAATCCAATCGCCTTGCGAGAAGACGTCGCTAAAGATGATGGACAGGGTTCCGAAAAAGTTGGATATGGTGTCTTTTGCGGCGAAGGCCACGGCGAAACCGCCTATGCCAAGGCCAGATAAAACGGCGGTCAAATTTACTCCCGCGAAATAGAGAATGACTAAAAGGCCAATCAAGATGATGACGAAGTTGAGTAT
>ERZ890953.834-NODE-834-length-16712-cov-6.006484_pt1 | contig 16712 bp, 10 predicted proteins | sample MGYA00521264_ERZ890953 | MGnify/ENA primary metagenome ERZ890953 (study PRJEB32303, sample SAMEA104408629) | aquatic metagenome | biome: Brackish water; feature: Chemocline; material: water | place: Baltic Sea | collected 2014-10-26T21:54:00 | depth 200 m ...
TAAATGCGCCCAAATTCAATTTGCCAACTTTTATACCCTTGAATCAAAAGATATTTTAACTGCTTTAAATCCTCTTCTTCTATGGGATAATTAAGTACAATATTGCAAGCTTCATTTTTTTCAAAATACTGTATCATTTATGTAACCCAAGCCTTTAAAACAGAAAGCAATGCGGCTGGTTCTAATGGTTTTGATAAATAATCATTTGCTCCAGCATCTAAACATATTTGTTTATCTTCTGGCATACTTTTCGCTGTAATAGCTATAATTGGAATATGTTTAAATCTATCATTGGCTTTTATCTTCTTAATTGCATCTAAACCATCCATAACCGGCATCATAATATCCATCAAAATTAAATCAATTTTCTCCCCATCTTCAAGAGTGTCAATCGCATCTTGACCATTAAATGCACTATAAACTTCAGCATCCATACTCTCTAAAATAGATGTTAAAGCAAAAATATTGCGACTATCATCATCTACTAGTAAAATATTTTTTTGTTTAAGTATATTTTTGTCAAAATGGTTCTCCTCTTCATCCATAATCAATAAATTATTACTTTGAGTAGGTGAACTCTCTTTTGCTTGAGTCATAGCATGTTTGAGTGGTAAACTAACAATAAAAGATGTTCCAACACCAAAGGTACTCTCTACACTTATTGTTCCATCTAACAAATCAACAATAGTTTTACTAATAGAAAGCCCTAATCCTGTACCGCCAAACTCTCTACTAATTGAACCATCAACCTGTTTAAAAGCATCAAAGATAGTTCCTAATTTATCAGCTGCAATACCTATCCCAGTATCACTGATTTTTAATAATAATTGTGTCTTCTCAGCATCCATATCAATTGTAACAGAACCTCTTTTAGTGAATTTAAAGGCATTACTTAAGAGGTTTTTCATAACTTGTGCAAGTTTTATTCTATCGGTAATAAATTCAGAGTTAAAATTATCATGTATTATAAATTGTATTCCTTTTTCATTTGCCAAAGATTGAAATAATCCTTTGAGCTCCTCTAAAACTTCATTACTTGTGATACTTTCCAAAACTAATTCCATGTTTCCAGACTCCACCTTACTTAAATCCAAAATATCATTTATGAGTAAAAGTAAATCGTTTCCTGCTCTATGAATCACAAGTGATTTTTCTATGTCATCTTCTGTAAGTGTATTGTTTTGATTTTGCGAAATTAATTTTGAGAGTAAAATAATCGAATTTAATGGAGTTCTCAATTCATGCGAGACATTAGCTAAAAATTCGCTTTTATATTTCGATGCTTTTTCTAACTCACCCGCTCGTATATCAATCTCTGCTTTTGCTTTTGCAAGAGTTCTATTGTTTAGTTGTAACTCTTTTGATTGTTCAGTAAGTTGTTGCTGTTGCTCTTCCATTTGAATATTAGACTCTTGGAGTTCTTCACTCTGAGTTTGAAGCTCTTGGAAAGCCTGTTGTGATTTTTCTAAAAGCTCTTTAATCTGTCTGTTTTGAGAAACTGTTTTTAAAGATGTTGCTAAAACAGATGCTATTTTAAGTAAATAATCTTTATGAAGTTTACTAAAAGATTCTAAACTCATTATCTCAGCCACTCCATACAACTCACCTTCATAAATTAAAGGAAAAGTAAAAACTTCTTTAGGTTTAAAAAGTGTTGTTGCACTCTGAATCTCAAATGTAGCATTTTTAATACTCTTAAGCAAAATTGCTTCTCTCTCTAATGCAACCTCTCCCACTACTCCCTCTCCTAGCTTAAAGCTATTTGAGAGTTCATCTCGTTCTGTATAAGCATAAGCTGCAATCATATGAAGATTTTCTTTCTCTTTATCAAAGCTATAAACTACACCAGAATTTGCCCCAACATATCTACATGATAATGTGATTGCTTTTTTAGATAATTTCATAATATCATTTATTCCACTAATCTCTTCATTAAAAGCAGCTAAGCCTTCACTAAAATATATCTCTTCTATGTTTTTAATACTACTACTTCGTAAAATATCTGTCATAGTCACCAAGGCTAAACCAAGTTCATCATCCTTAGATTTCACTTCAATACTGCTACTAAAATCTTTTTTTGATATAGCATTTGCTTGTTTTAAAATAGATTTGAGATATGTTATCATTTCTAATGTTGCAGTTCCCAGCCTATCACCAGAGCCTTTAGGTTTGTATGTTACGTCCAAATCACCCTTTGCAATAGATTCTGTAATTTTAGTAATCTCTTTAAGATAATCTATCATATTAATTAAGGCTAACCCAACTTCATCATCACTTCCCATAATATGTAAATTTCTTTCATAATTTCCCTTTGAAAGCAATCTAGCCAAATTAGAAATTTCTTGTAATCTTTTTGTCATTTTTATAAGTGCTGAGCCTAAAGCATCTCTATTACTTAATAAAGTAACGTCTTTAGAAAAATCACCACTTGCAATGGCGTTTGCTTGAGCGATTGTTGTCTCAATGGCATCTACAAGTATATTGGTAGAGTGAACAATTTGTCCCACCTCATCTGTTGATGCATAGACTATTGATTCTCTTTTAATTTCCCCTTTTGATAATGAGATAAGTTGATTACTCACCTTACTTAAAGGGTTCATAAGAATGGAAATATATCGATTCATAAGATACAGACCTATGACTAAAACACTCAAAAGAATAATAAAAAATATTTTCACAAACTCATTTAACGAAGAGAATGCTTCATTTTTATCTACAACACCTATAAGATACCAATGCCTATTTTCCATAATATTTTTACTTGGGTAAACCTTATGCATAGAGAAGATTTTATCCTTATCCATAAATGTAACATTATCTTGATTTTTAAAATTATCTAAAATACCTCTGTAGTCATTTTTAAAATTATTTTCATGATTTAACTGTTTAGCCCATCGCTTTGACCTGTCTTTTGCATATAAATAATCTCCCTCTTGATTTATTAAATAATACTTCTTTGAACTTTGAGCTTCTATTTTTTCATTATCAATAATTTCTAAAATTTTATTTGCATTAAAATTCAGAACTAAAACCCCCTGTTTTTCACGATTTTTATCAACAATAGGCATAGCATATCTTAACACAGGAACAAAAGGTTTTTCTACTTTTCCAAATTCGACATTTAAATTCATCTCAGATATATAAAAATCACCTTCTTGCAAATTAATCGCTTGTGTAAAATAATTACTAGTAGATTTATCTTGAAGCTCTTTTAACATTGTTTTTTTAACTTCTTGTGTTTTATTATTGTACTTTAAAACTAGTTTTTCTTTTCCATGTTCATCTAAAATACGAACTTGATGATAAAGTTTTTGATTTTTAATATAATCTTTTAAAGTTGAAATATATATCGTATCCCAATAGCGAATTTTTCTTTTATCTTTGAGTCGTTCCCAAATAAGTAGTTTTTTTAAAGCATAAAAGTGAGCATTATAATTTAAATCATTTGGTACATTTCTTAGAAAGGTTTCTATACTAGTTGATAATGCTTTTATCTTTTGAGCTTCCATATTTAAAGTAGACTCTATATAAGACTTTTTAGCACTCATAAAACCATACCAACCTACGACACTTACAGAGACTATCATAACAATAACAAGTAAAGAAAATATTTTATTTTTGACTGAAAAGTTCATCTTATTTTCCCCTTACAATATTTCTAATCAAATTTAATTTTCTAAAATTCCAATTCATTAGTTGATTTACCTCAACAGGAGTTACATTTTCATATTTGTAAGCAGGAACTGTTGCATCCTCTATGCCCAAATAGGCTTTAAGAGTCTGAAGTTCAGCAATAATCATTTGAGTAATTGTAAAAACTTCACTAGGTGTTGATGTTTCTCTTTTAAAAGCACTGAAATCTACAAATTCTATACCTGATAAAATTTGAAGTTGTTTTATTTTTTCTAATGTTTTCATCCCTGTTGAAAAAGTATCATTAGGGGTTGCATTTTGGTTGATTTTACTAGGGATGGTATCATCTTTGATGTGTAGTCGATTTAAAATGTTAGTTAAATCATCTTGAACACGCATATTCTCAGCATAGACATGCGATGGTGTAAATCTGTTTTTAATTAGCTCATCAAGTGCTGATGAAATAGCACTTAAGGTATTAAAAACATCCAGAGGAGTTTTGCCTTTAAATATCTGCGGTTTGAATATTTTTTGTTTAATACCAGAACGAATTTCAAAAATGCTTAACTCAGTTAAAAGCCTTCTAACTTGCTCGTACACTAAGTCTGGATTTAAATAAAGAGTTGGAGCAATATTGACAGGTTCTATCGCAACAAAATTATGTGTTTCTCGTAAAATATTTACTTTTATCATAATCTCATATGTTTTTTGATAAACGTTTCGAGGTTTTAAGTTTGCATTGATAAAAACTCGTTTTGCTATCAGTTCATCATTATGCTTTACACCATAATTCTCTAAAATATAATGAACTTCTGCCTGTAACAATATAGCCTGAGTGTAAACATCACTAGGTGTTATATTTTTAGCATAAAGAGATAGGCTTACTAGAACTATTAACAAGATTTTTTTCATAAATATCCTTAGAAAATATATTAACGTCTACTATCAATTATATATCTACTTTCATAAGATAAATATTAATCTAAGGAGAATTTTTATAGTTTGATATTTTCACATAAGAGATAGCATCTTTATGGGTTCTAATAGAACCTGAGAGTTGCAAATCATAGACATCATCTAAAATCTTTTTAAAAAGTGGTGATGGTTTAAAACCTAACTTTATAAGGTCTTTTCCCTGCAATAAATTCTCCAAAGGTTTTATTTCTACATTAAGTTTTTGTGATTTATCATGTAGCCACTCTCCTGCATGATAAACACCCAGTTTAGCCTCATCTGTTGTTCTTCCTAAGAAATCAGCTTTAGCAAGAGTTATAAGCTCTTTAATGTTCACTTTTGTAGCCAATCGTCTAATGGCTTTATCTTTTGATTTTGCACTAAAAAATTGAGATGGTTTTAAATGATGCTCTACTAAAGGTAAAATTCTTTCAACAAGCTCTGACTCATTTGTTAAGCGATTTAAAAAACTCTCACTAAGAGATAGGGAAGCACTCTCATGTCCAATAGCTCGGATATTTCCATCTTCATCAATAGTCGTTGTTGTAGCTTTGCCTAAATCGTGGCAAAGAGTAGCAAACATCAACACCAAGTTATCTTTTTTATCTTCACCCAGTAGAGATACCATAACATCCAAACTCATCATAGTATGAACCCAAACATCCCCTTCAGGATGCCATTTTGGAGATTGTCGTATACCGATTATAGCTTGTAACTCTGGAAAGTAGTTCAAAATACCAAGCTTTCTCATAAGCTCAAATCCTAAAGATGGTTGTGGTGATTTTAAAAGTAGTTTTTTAAACTCCTCATAAACTCTCTCTTTTGCTAAAGAATCGAGTTCTTTATTTGCCACCATCTTTTTACATAGATCAAAAGTTTTATCAGCTAAGCTAAAATCAAAACGAGCACAAAACTGAACAGCTCTATATACTCGTAAAGGATCTTCAACAAAAGTTTTATCATCTATATGTTTAAGTGTTTTGTTTTTTAAATCATCTAAACCATTAAAAGGGTCAATAAACTGCTCTTTTTCTACATGATAAGCCATAGCATTTATAGTAAAATCCCTACGTTTAAAAGCTACATGATAATTAAGTGAGCCATCAACTATAACATCAAAATCTTTATGTCCTAGACCTGTTTTAGACTCTGTTCTAGGAAAAGAAAAATCATACTCATCTCCCTCATATTTAAACTTTAGAACACCAAAACTTTTACCTACTAAATTTACTGAGCCAAAGGATGACAAAATCTGTTCTAACTCTTCCATAGTAGAGAGACCATACACTTCAACATCATAATCTTTAATGGATAGATTGAGATAATAATCACGAACAGAGCCACCAACTATAATAGCTTGGGCATCCCTTTTATAAAGCTCTTTTGAGATAGTTTTTAAAATTGAGGGAACAAAAAAAGGTGTTTGCATAATTTAAAACTCGTTTATTTTCTCAAAATATCGTTCTATACCTTCAAAACTATGGTTCCCACCCTCTTCTATTATTATTGTTACATTTGGAAGTTTATCTACTGCTTCTTGGTAATTAAGAGTTTCATCACCCTTTTGCACCAAAAGCATCACATTATCATGTAGAGTATTTACTTCATATTTTTTTAGCATATTAAAATGTTGTGGTAACCAACTAAAGTGACTTCCATCATGATAATGAGTCATCTCTCCCATACTTGCTACTAAAGTTTTATATGGATAAATAGAGGGATTAATCAAAATAGCTTTTAGCTTATATTTATCTGCCAAGTACATTGCATAATATCCACCTAAAGAAGAGCCTATAAGCTTCACCTCTTCGTTATAAGAGAGTATTAACTCCTCTAAAGTACTGATAGCAAGTTCTGGGATATAAGAGAGAGAAGGAGCAATAAAGCCCTCATTTTTAGTGGCATAATATTTACGAAAAGCTTGTGCCTTTGTTCCCGCACCACTACTTGCAAAACCATGAATATAAATTATCATAAATTTAACTCTATTGCTTCAAATTCATCATCTGAATTTTTTCGAAACCTATAATATTTTATTAATTCTGGTTTTGAATAGGTTGGTTCTGGGGTTACAAAAACTATACCAAAACCTTTTGAATTCGCAAATACTCTTAACTTCTCTTGATTTATACTATGTAGGCGTGACACTTCATCAACTATAAGAAAAAATGGTGTTTTATCTTCTTTGATAAAAAGCTTCAATATGGAGATTGCTATAGCAATTTTGAGTAACATACTTCCACCCGTTGAACTCTCATTTTTAAGTTGAGAAACTTGTGAAATCTCTCTTCCATTTTCCTTAAAAGAGAGACTTAAATCTATGGTGTCTTGCAGAGATATAGCATTTCCTTTAAGTTCATTTTTCATCTCTTTAAATTTTAGTTCTAATCTATTTAACTCTAGTAACACTTCATCTTTTTCATAAAAAAGTGAACTTTCATTGAGAAGTGAACTTAAATTTGACACATTGTTATTTAACTCTTGCAACATCTTAGATATACTTTTTTTATCACCAATTGTTGTATCAATCTTGATATTTTTAATAACTCCAAAATCTATTTCTGAGAGATTTTTGTTTATCTTTGCTACTTGAGAAGAGAATTTATCTTCACTATCATTAAATACTGACATCTTATGAGGAAGTAAATTTTTGACAAAATTTGTGAACTTTTTATGTCCACTTCTTTTTACAATCGCTAATTTTTTATTTTTATATTCTACGATGTCATCAATTTTAACTATTGTATTTGGACTTTTTGATATAAAGAGAGCATCATCATATTCACTAAAATTAAAATGTACATCTATCTCATTTTGAGAATTTTTAAGACTATTTATTCTATCAAGTTTAGATTTAAGATCTATTTTTTTACTTTTATACTCTAGCAAAATAGCACTATATTTCTCGACTAAAACATAAAGATACTCTATATTTGCCTTCTGTTTTGTAAAATCAAACTCTTCACCTAAAGCTTCAAAATCTGCTAAACCTTTTTTTAGTTTTTTATCTCTATTTAGATTCACTTTTTTATTCTCTTGAAGTTTATCTAATTTCAGCTCATAACTCTCAACTTTTAATTCTACTCGTTTTTTAAACTCTTCATTTTTTATCTTTTGGTTCTCTAGTATATTCTCTTTTCGGGTTATTGTTTCTATCTCATTTTTAGAGATTTCATACTCTTTTAAAAACTCTTTTGACAACAGAGAGGCTCTTAATTCATCATTTTTTTTAGCTATACTATTTTCTAGTTCTCTTACTCTCTCATCTTTTGTAATAGTATGCTTTTCATGACTCTTTATCTCTATAAGACCATCTACATGTTTTTGCTCACTATTTAACCACTCTTGTAATTTTAATGTCAGTGCTTGGACATCAGCACTATAATCTTCTTTTAAATATTTAACACTCTCTTGCAATTGACTTCTATCTACTCTTATAGATTTATGTATTTTTTCTATCTCTTGTTCATTATACTTTATCTCTAAATTTAGATTTTTTATTGCTTGATTAAAACTACTCTCTTTAGATAAACTTACTTTATTCAGCTCTCTTATCTTTACTGAAAGCTCCTCTTCTAAACTCTTTATACTATCTTTGAGTATACTTATCTCTTGAAGAAAAGTCTCTATAGAATTTTTAACAAACTCTTGTTTATTGCTTATCTCTTCTTGATTCTTTTGATACTGTAAATCAAATTTTTCTAAAGAGTCTCTATAACTACTTTCTAGACTATTATACTCTGCTTCTAATGCTTCTATCTTTGTAGTAGCTTCATCTACACTAAGAATTTTTTTGAGATTTGATTTATCTAAATCTATAGATAATATCCTATTTTCATCTATCAATTTAGGTTTTAACTCATCTATGCTCATATCCAATAGAGTCTCATCAAGAATAGGATAGAGTTCTCTCTCCCAAGCATCTACTTCATCATGAAGGAACTCTTTAAATGAGTTTGCCTTTGCACTTATCATGCTTCTATATTTTTGTATCTCTTGTGTAATTCTCTCTCTTTCTATTTTATAGCTATTTTCATTCTCATCATACTCTTTTTTATAAACTCTTTGTAAATCTTGTAAATCATAATCTAAATTTTTAATCTCTCTCTTTTTTTTATCTAACAAATCTAATTTTGCATTTATCTCTTCTTTATTTCTATTCTTCTTCTCTTCAGAGGAGCTTTTTAACTCGTTAAGAGTTACTTTATGCTCTAACTGCAAAGAGTTTAAAGCCACTTTATTCTGCTTAATATCCTCTTCATACTGAACTATCTCACTCTTAACATCTTCTACACTCAAAAATGCTAAATTCTGTCTTGTCTCAAAATCTAATTGCTCTTTTTGAATATTTTCATGGAGTATACTTTTAAAAGCCTCTGTTTGATTATAAAGTTTACCCTCAAACTCTCTTACAAGCTTTTTGGCTTTTATATGGTTTAACTCTTCTATCTCTTTTTCTATATTTTTAAGTTGATTTTCAAAACCTGATTTTAGTTTGATATAACTCTCGTTTAATTCACTCAAAGAGCTATTAATCTCCTCATATCCGTCTGCTCTATCTCGATTTTGCAAAATATTTTCATGTGAAAATTTAAGTTTTAAAGTTTTAATTCTGCTTATCTCTAACTCTGAATTATTTAAAAGAGTTCTAAAATTAGTTTCACATCTTTTGAGTATTGCTACTTTTATTTTTAAAAACTCTTTTGTTGTTTTTATATCTTTCTCAATCTTTATGGATTGAGATAAAGATTTACTCAACTCTTCTCTCTCTAACTCTACTCTATACACCATCTGCTCTTTTAGAACTAAAAAAGTATCTTCAATAGAGAGCAGTCTCTCTTTTAACTCGTAAGCATCATCAATATTTTTTTTCTGTTTTTCAAACTCTTTAAAAAACCTATATTCAGATTTAAACTCATAAATTTTTTGCAAATAATCTTCATGATTAAAATCTATATCTTCTTGTTTATAATCTAATGTAGTTTGAATGGCTTTTTTTATACTTTTAGAATCAATTATAGATTTATCTATATTAAATATTTCGTTAAACAGAGATATAAAAGTATCGCTATTTCGTATAGGAGTAAAACTAAAATCTAAATATTTTTTGTTATTTCCATAGATAATTTCTCTATATTCACTTAGTGATTTCACTGTTTTTTTTAACTTTACTGATTTAGTATATTTCTTAATCTCATCTAAATCATAGAGTTTAGCACTCTCTTTTATCACTCTAGTAATATCAAATTTTTGATACGAGAAGAGTTTTATAATCTCTCCTCCACTCTTATACATAAAGATAAAAAAATCTTCAAAAACATATATCATGTAGGAATTCTCAAACCTAAAATAATACTCTTTAAATCCATCCTTATCGCTAGGAATACCAAGGTTTCTTACATCTCCACTATAAAGATAGTGTATTGCTCTTATAACTGTCGTCTTACCACTTCCATTATCACCTAAAAAGAAGAGGTCTTTTTGCAAATCTACATCCAAAAAGTTAAAATTAGCGGAGTTTATTAGTATTAGTTTTTTAATCATACTCTACACCACGCTTTGAACAATTTTTGTATAATATTCTATAGAGTTTAGCACCAAATAATCATCTTTGGAACTACTACTTTTTGGCTCTAAAATATAATTTTTCTCTAACAAATCGAAAAATTTCTCCACAACCTCTTTTAAATCTTTTGTTTTAAAAATATACTCAAATTTTTCTCTTAGTTGTGCATCCTCTTTTTGTTTATAGCTTACTATGAAGTCTGTTTGCTTTAGTATCGTTCCTCTATCTAAGTATGGAAACAGTTGTTTTAAAATAGCAATGGAGATTAAAATATTTTTATGATTATTTAAAAAGCTATTTAACTCTGAATCATTCATACCCTCTTTTTTTGCAATATAAAAGTAGCCATTTTCACCATTGAGTCTGAATCCTATCTTTTTTAAAAGCACAAATAACTCATCAAAATTCTCATCTATCATCAAAAATTTTGCTACATCAAGGTACTTTTGTGAATTGATAGATACTATTATTCCCTTACTTAGCACCTTGAATGCTTCATCTAAACCTACTGCCATTTTGCCACCTTTATATCATACTCATTAAAACTATTTCCAAAAACAATCCTTATATCTGTGATTATTTGCAAATAAACTTTAAATGCTTCACTTATTAGTTCACCTTTCTCATATCTTGAAAACTCATTATGAGAGAGTAAATACAAAAATATATCTTCACTCTTTTGATTTTCTAACTCTTTAATTATTTTATCTATATTTACTATTTCTAGTTTTTCATGTTTCTGTTCTTTAATTATACTTTTCTTTATAGGCTTTTTAATTTCTACATGAGAAAGATATTTTATTAACTCTTTTTTGATTTTACTAATATCTTCATCTTGTGCAAATATCTGTATTTTGTTTTTTTGACTTCTTGGCAGAGTAAAATAGAGAGATTTATAGTTAAGTGTTAAGTGCTCGTCTAAATCATTTACTTGTTCATCTAAAATCATATTAGATAGTTTTATGATTTTTTTATTTAGAATACGTCTCTTTTTTGTTTGGATTATAAACTGATTAAGCTCGCTTATGTAAGTATCTATATTCTCTATAAAATTCAACATACTTACACTGATACTTTGAAGTAAAGTATCAATCTCTGCATGAACACCTCGCAAACCTTTTCTAAAAAATTCTCCTATTTTCTCATTTGCATGTATAAGTTCATCAATTTTTTCTAAGGTATCACTGGCTTGTTCTAGTAATCTATCTATCTCTAATGAGGTATCATTCTCAAGACGAAGGAGTAGTATCTGTATCTCTCTATCACGGTTATAAAATTTAATATATAGATTTTCTACTAGGTTTATCATACGGTTTATATAGAACTCATCCCCACTATCTAAATATCGTTTTTTATTCTTTACTAACTCTTTATACTCTTTTTCATAATCACCAAATATGATACTATAATCGATTCTTTGCAAAACAGAGTCAACAAAGTTTAAATAGTTTTTATTGAGTTTATATCTATCATGTATCTTTACAAAAAGTGTGGAGTCTATCAACTCTTGTGGTACATTTTGTATATAATTTTGTTTATATACCCTATCAATAAACTCTCTATTATCATGTATTAATTTTAATAATTCACTATGCTTCATCTATTATCTCTTGTTCTACTACGGTTGCATACTTTTTAATTAAATTAATTATAGGTGTACTCTCATTAGAATAGTGGCTTCTTAATCTTGCTCTTTGTTCTTTATATAAATCAACATTATTATATACGTCATGGGAGAAATAGTATTCTATATTTTTTGGTATATAAAGTTCTTTTTTCTCACACTCAAAACTCTCATATATATTCATACCTTCTATATCAAAATCTACAAAAAAACTTACATTTTTTGTTTTTAAAAATTCTCTCGTGAGTGAGTTGGCGTAACCAGATAAGTAGACAAAAGACTCCTCTTTAAAGTTTTTTGCTATTTTATCTATATTTAAAAAAGTCTCTCCATTTTCAATAGCTAAAAATTCTTTTTGATTATCCAGTTCATTTATAGTATTTACATCATAAAGCTGTGCTTTTTCACCTCTTTTTTTGACAACTACCACATTATCAAAAATACGAATAAGAGTGTTTTTAGAGTTTCCATTCTGTTGAATGTTCTCTTTTCTGCTTGTAGTGATTTCAAGGAGATTATTAATATCTTCAAAACTCTTTATATGTACCTCTTGAGTATCGGATAAAAACATAAAAAACACATCCATATCTACAATAGAAGATTTTAAACCTCTTCTAGCTTCTAAAAAATAGACATCATTCTCAAAGCTATAGTAAGTAGATAATTCTTTTAACTGTTTTATCTTAGATGGATTTGGATGTTTATCATTTTCAAATAGTAAGGCTTGTTTGAGAATTGTTTTATTCATAAAAATCTATATTTAAAAAACTTTAGGAATTAGTCTCGAAGTATTTTGAGTATATTCTAAATACTCATCACTATGACAATGCCATAAACTCTCTTCGTAAAACATTTTGACAAACATATTTACAAGTAAAACTGCATACACACTCATAATATAAACATTAAAGTAAACCAACATTACACCAAACATACCTACTAGTACAGAGGTGTACATTGGATGTCTAATATATGTATAGATACCCTCTTTTACAAGAGTACAATCTTCTTTTATATCAGGTCTGATATTAAAATTATCTAATTTGTTAACAGATAATGCAGCTATTCCTATTACTGCACCAATTACTATAAAAAATAAACCACTATAAAGGAATGTTGTTGGTGTGCCTAAAGGTAATAACATTATCATTATAGTTGCAAATTGAACAAAAACCAAAATTTTACTTTTCATTATTTAATCTCCTTAATTTTCTAAAATATCTATGGCTTGATTGCCATCTAAAACCGTTATGATTTTACTATCAACTCGGATAGCAGAATCAATCACCACATTATGAAGTTTTGAGACAATCGTAATCTTAAGTGGTCTATTTCCTGGATGCTGTCTAATCATTGCATAAAGATGCTCTAATATATTTGTGTCGTTATCAAGTCTTACCGCTAAATTTAGAGGTTCTGGTGGTTTTTCTTGAATCTCTTTTTTAACCTTTTTCGTCTCTTTTTTCGCCTCTTTAAGTGTCATTATTTTTGTAACACCAATACGTGTAAACATCTCTGTATGAGTAATCTTTGCCTTAAATGCAACTGGCTCTTCTAAGTCCATAACACTTAATTGTTCTAACTTATCTGAAAAAAGCATAATTTCGACATTTCCATGAAAATCCATAAGACTCACAATCCCAAACTGATTCCCTTTTTTACTTGTCTTTTTTTGTACCTCTTCAACTTTACCAATAAATATAGCAAATGAACCATCTTTAATACTCTCTATCTCAGATGAAAGTGTATAATTTAACTCATTCATCTCTTCACGGTAATCATCCATAGGGTGACCACTTACATAAAAGCCTAAAGTATCTTTTTCAAACTCTAAAATCTCTTTAAGTTCATATTCTGGTGAATTGGTCAGTTTTAATTCAACGGTAGTAATATCTTCATCATCACCAAACAAAGAACCAATAGCATTTTTCTTTGCTTCACTTGATTTTTTGGCAACATCTACAATCAGTTCTATCTGGTCAAGTAGTGCCTTTCTTGAGTATCCAAATCTATCAAATCCACCCGATTTTATAATGGCTTCTATAACTCGCTTGTTCACTTTAGATGGTTCAATTCGGTTTACAAAATCCTGCCATGATTGATAATCACCATTACGTTCTCTCTCTTCAAGCATAACATGAATAGCAGCTTCACCAACACCTTTTATTCCACCAAGTCCAAACAGAACTATATCTCTTCCATCTTCGGTAATAGCAGAAAACTCTAATTGTGAGTTACAAATATCAGGAGGGCCAAGCTCAATGCCCATTCGTTTAACTTCATCAATATAGCGTACTACTTTTTCAGTATTATCTTTATCTGATGTTAAAAGTGCCGCCATAAACTCGTTTGGATAGTAAGTTTTTAACCATGCAGTCTGAAATGTAACCATTGCATATGCCGCAGAGTGAGATTTGTTAAATCCATACCCAGCAAACTTTTCTATAAGTTTAAAGAGATCACTCGCAAGACCATAATCAAGTCCTAATTTTTGTGCACCTTCAGAAAAAAGACGATTGTATTTTTCCATCTCTTCAACTTTTTTCTTACCCATAGCACGACGGACAATATCTGCACCACCAAGACTCATACCACCAATAATCTGAACAATCTGCATAACCTGTTCTTGATAAACAATCATTCCATAGGTTGGGCCAAGTGTATCTTTTAGTAAATCAAAACTAACCTCTTCAAAAGGATAAAAAATCTCTTTACGACCATGCTTACGCTCAATAAAGTTATCAAGCATTCCAGACTCCATAGGACCAGGACGATACAGTGCCAAGACCGCAATTAAATCCTCAAAGTTTGATGGTTTAAGTCGTTTGTTCAAATCCTGCATACCAGAACTCTCTATCTGGAACATTCCAACCGTCTCACCTGTTTGAATAACTTCATATACTTTAGGGTCGTTTTCATCAATCGTATGCCACTCTATTGTTTTGTCATAACGACGTTTAATAAGTTTAATGGCATTGTTAATAACATCAAGAGTTTTGAGTCCTAAGAAGTCAAACTTAATAAGGTCAATATCTTCCATGTAGTTTAGAGAGTATTGTGTTACAAAAGTTGTCTCACCACTTGGCTTATAAATTGGTGTTTTTTTCCAAAGCTCTTCATTAGATATTACAACACCAGCGGCATGCATACCAGCATTTCGTTTGAGTCCTTCTAGCTTTTTTGCAAATTCCCATACTCTTGAGGCATCAGGATCTGTGTCAATGAGTTCTACTAATTTAGGCTCTTTTTGAAAAGCACCACCTTTAAACTCACCATTTTTTGTTAGTCCATTAAGTGTAATACCAAGCTCATCAGGAATCAGTTTAGCCATTGCGTCAGCTTTGGAGAGTGGCATATCTAAAACACGAGCAACATCACGGATAACTCCTTTTGCAAGCAGAGAACCAAAGGTAATAATTTGAGCTACTTGATTACGACCATATTTTTGCACTACATAATCAATAACTTCACCACGACGAGCTTGTTCAAAATCCATATCAATATCGGGCATACTTACACGTTCAGGATTTAAAAATCGCTCAAATAGCAAATCATATTTCATAGGGTCAATATCTGTAATTTCTAAGCTATAGGCAACTAAACTCCCAGCAGCTGAACCACGTCCTGGTCCAACAGCTACTCCAATTCTCTTAGCTTCAATAACAAAATCCCATACAATCATCATGTAGCCAGGAAACTTCATAGAGTTAATAATTTGCATCTCAAACTCTAATCTATCTTTATACTCTTGATGTCGCTCTGACGGTACGATTTTTAAACGTTTCTCTAAACCTTCACGACACTTAAGTATAAAATACTCTGCATCATTTTTATCTGCCGCCATCATATGAAGCTTTTTATCATCCTCACTTGCATCAGCTGCTAAAGGAGCATCATCTTCATGGTCGATATTTAATCCCTCTTTTTTTGCATACTCTTTGGTAAACTTAAAATTTGGAGGTGTTGGAGTTTTTACAATAGGCACATAATCTTCTATTTTGTTAACTATCTCTTGTGTATGTTCTATCGCTTCTGGTATATCTGCAAAAAGCATCGCCATCTGCTCAGGGCTTTTAATATAAAATTCGTGAACGGAATGGCGCATACGATTTGGATCATCATAAAGTTTATTCATCCCAATACACATAAAAGCTTCATGGTACTGTGCATCATCAGGATATGTGTAGTGAGTATCATTTGTTGCTAAGACTTTTATGCCAGTCTCACGAGAAATTTTAAGTATGTTTTCATCTATATAAAGTTGGTCGCCAATACCATGACGCATCAGTTCAAGGTAAAAGTCATCCCCAAAAATATCTTGATACTCTCGTGCTACTTCTAATGCTCCATCATACCCTAAAGCTCCATTTTTAACATTTCGCTCATTTGACAAGTTTAAGTGCCAACTTACTTCACCCTGAAGACAAGCAGAGGAGCAGATAATCCCCTCAGAATACTCACGAAGCAATTTTTTACTAATACGAGGAAAATAGTAAAATCCATTAATAAATGCTTGAGATGAGAGGTACATAAGGTTTTCATACCCTTTTTTGTTCTTAGCATAAAGACAAACATGAAAACGCTGTTTTGTACTTTTATCATCAAGAGTGTCACCATTATGAATATAACCTTCCATCCCAATAATAGGCTTAAGTCCAGCCGATTTCATCTGTTTGTAAAAGTCAATAGCTCCAAACATATTACCATGATCTGTCATGGCAACACTCTCCATACCAAGCTCTTTGATACGAGGGATGAGGTTCGAGAGCTTATTGGCTCCATCTAGGAGAGAGTATTCAGTATGGAGATGTAAATGGGTAAATTGTTGTGCACTCAAATGAAATAACCTTGTTTAATATTTAAGAATTATACCCTATAATTGCACACTCAAAATTAAAAAAGACTACATGATAAATAAACTTTCTAAACTTTTAG
>ERZ890953.837-NODE-837-length-16674-cov-10.422950_pt1 | contig 16674 bp, 29 predicted proteins | sample MGYA00521264_ERZ890953 | MGnify/ENA primary metagenome ERZ890953 (study PRJEB32303, sample SAMEA104408629) | aquatic metagenome | biome: Brackish water; feature: Chemocline; material: water | place: Baltic Sea | collected 2014-10-26T21:54:00 | depth 200 m ...
CTCCTTTGCCGCTCACTTGCTCCCCCCCAACCCCAGAGAGGACCCCCTTGCGGTGCTGCGCATCGGAGCGCAGAGGCCCCCTCAGTGCTCGTCTACTCGATCTTCGGCTTCTGGGGTCGCAGTCATCGCCTGATCCGAGATCAGTGCGTAGACGCAGACTGAGAGCGCCAGAGGCCCCCTTGCGCTGCTGATCGAGGCGCATCGCGAGGGGTCTGCGGATCATGCGGCCCCCAACTGAGCGAATCCAAGCTGTTCTCGTCTAACCGGGCTGAGTGCTCGTCTACGCTCACGAATGCAATGTGCATCTGCTTTGATGCTGTTGTCATATCGTCGCGTTAGACGCAGCCTGAGAGCACCAGAGGTGCCCTCGCTCGCCAAACCCTTTGCGCAGGGGCATACCCACCCTGATGCGCTTGGGATGCTGCACGAGCAGCATCGCCAGAATGCAATAGGAATCGATTGGCTATCGATCCAGCGACCCGCAGCTATGGGAGCAGCAGCGGCAGCTATGGGAGCAGCAGCCATAACGATCATGCGCATCAGGTTGCCTCGCTGGTCAGGTCATCCATCGACACGGGCGTGATCTGACAGTGCCATCTGCCGTTCGGCATGCGGTGCCATCCCCAGACCTCAAAGCGTGCGCCGCTCCTTAGCCATTGAGCTAGTCGTGGCTCCTGCCAAGCCTTCTTCAACCGAGCACGAGCGTTCGGCTTTGTCGTGGCTTGGATGCCGATGATGCCTTCGTCGTTGCATCCCAGCACATCGATGCAACCGAACAGATCCTGCCTGATGCGGGCGTGGGCGTTCCACTTCTCTACTACGGCGGCAATGTAGGACTGCTTGCGCAGTGCCTGCAACGTGCGTTGAGTTGGTGATGCGACCATGACAGTTAAAGTGCCCGACCCTCTGCGGAAGAAGGCCGGGCGAAGACTCACAAGGTTTGCGCCTACGGCAGAGTCATGAACCGTAGGAAGGCACGCAGGTATAGTTGCTGGGAAGGGAGGGTCATACCTGCGGCGCGGTGACTAGGATCACCGCATATCGCTCACCAAGTCCGCGAGTTGTGCTATGTCGAAGGTGTTCATGCCGGTCGGCAAGGCAGGCAAACCGAGCACCTGTTGAGCGTGGGCCATGGCATCTGCTCCTGACATGCGCTTGTTAAGGAACAACGTTGCGACACGTTTGCGCAGTGTCGATAGCGCAAAGTGGTTGCACGCCTTGTGCTCGTCGTGGTCCGCATCGATTAACTGCCAGCCTTCTCCGTCACAGATGTGCATTGTCGTCAGTTCTGGGCCGACGAACAACGTGCCACGCTCAAGGTGATCCATGCTATCTCCGAACTCTTCGAGTTTGAGCACACCGTCAGATTTGAGCAGGTCCATCAGAGGAGTCCGCAAGTCTGGCTTGGCATCGGGCGGTCCTGAATGGATCAGCGTAGCCCAAGACTTGGATTCCGCTTCCTCCTTAGCGATCTGTGCCGCTGTGCGCTTCTTGCGTCGAGGCTTGGGCGCAGGTTCAACGACTGGGCTTACATCTGGTGCCAGTGATTCGGCGTTCTCTGTCAAGGTATGCGATGGCATTGGTGATGCGTCTCGGATCGTCGCTTCGACTGGCCTCACTTCTTCCGTGAGGTCTGCCGCGATGCTGGCTCCAGCTAGCACATCAGCAAACGCATCACGCACCGCGAACGCCCTAGCTCGGTTGAACAGCATCCTGTCAGGGTAAGTCTTCCACGGTCCTGCTTTGCCCCATAGCCCTGCGCGGCTTGCGTCTTTGATGCTGAACGTTCGGCGAGTTGTCTGTGGCTGACCGCTAGGCAACTTACGCTCGATCGTTATGGCCCATTCGCGATCGTTAGTCTCGATGGTGCCTGATGCCGCTTCCTCGATTTGGAGCAGGCTCGGATGGGCTAACACTTGCGCGATGACAGCGTCGCCCCAAAGCATCGGCCTGCCATTGATGACTGCGACACTTTGCACGCACGCTAACGGCGACAAGCCTAACGGCATGCCTGCTGCCAACGCGACCATCACGTTGCCGGGTTCGTTCCGGTATGCCTGCGGCACCATAGAACTGTTCGCAAACTGACCTGCTAACTTTGCCAGCATTCGCCAACAGCCATCACTGGTCCACCAGTGCTGCGGCAACTTGCCAGTGTCGCGGGCGATCTCTAACACAGCATCGGGTGTGACCGTCATGCTGACGATGTCTTCGGGTTCACTTGTCATTGTCTTGCTCCTCTACAAATGTAGCGACTGCTTGTCCTCGTTCATCATCCTGCAACCATTGCAAGATGGCGACCGCGAGTGCTACCTCGTCGCGGTGAAGATTAATTCCTCGTGATCGTGTCCTAGCTGTTGCCAATCGACTGCACAACAACGCGATACGCGCTGACGCTAGTTGGTTGTTCATGGCTGGACTTCGCCTCCGTAATCGCTTTGGCATCGTTCCCATTGTTCGCAGTAGCGTCGCTTGCAAGTCATGTGCATCCGGTTCGGCAACCAGTCGCCCGTCATGTAAGCCTGCTTGATTTGCCGACGCAACATACCAGCACGCAGTAGGTAGTTGTCTTGCGTCGTTTCGCTGATCGTTGCCGACAGCACTTGCGTCACTGGGTTCTTGGCCGTCGTGACTACGTGATAACTGAATCTCGGCGAATCCAAGATGATGGAGTAAGCCGCAGGCTGGCTGGCAGAGGCGAACGATGACTCCGAATACCTCTTGCCGCTCGTCTTCAGGTCGATGATGACAGGGTGACCGTCAACGTGAGCTAGAAGGTCTACGAAGCCGTGCAAGGTCCAGCGGTCGCGATTGTCGTCTTGGATTTCACATTCGATGTGCAACTGCGGGTCCATAGCAGGCTCGACGAACTGCGCGATGTTATCGCGCCACAACTTCGCTCCACGCACTCCAATGTCGAGCGTCGTTCCTTGATCGGTGCCTTCCCAATCATCGATCGCTAGCGATGCGATATCCCACGACGCAGCAAACCGATCCGCAGCATCCTTAGCACTCGGCGTGTGCTCATTGTTGCGCGACAACTTTTCTCGGTAGACTGCGTTAGCTGCGTCATCCATCGCGTTGCCGAACGATAGCCGCCAAGCACGCGCTCCATCAGTCGCGACAGGCGACACGTATCGATAGTAGAACTGTGCAAGGCACTTCGCTGCGCAGTCCAACCTGCTAGGAGACATGCGACTTATCACGTCGCCGATTTGTTTCTCTGTCATCTGCTTTCCTCTTCGACCGCGCACCCAGCCCTATTGCTGGATAGCCGATCGACAGTTATGAAGTCGCAAGCTGTAGGAACTCTTGCCGCACTATAGCGTGCTTGAAACATCCTCGCAACGCACTCGTGACCATGCTGGCGTTCTTGCGCACGCCTCTGCACGACATGCACGCATGCCTGCCTTCGATCAGAGCGGCGGCACCTTGCGGTCGTAAGTGCGACATCAAGTCGTCTACGATGTCTGAAGTCATTCGTTCCTGCACTTGGAAACGCATGGCATGCGCCTCGACCAACCGAGCCAGCTTACTTAGGCCGACGACTTTGCTAGCGGCTGGTATGTAGGCGACCGTCGCGTGACCTGTGAATGGGAACAAGTGATGTTCGCACAGCGATGTAAACGGCACGCGCTTGACGATCACCATTTCCGTCGTCGGCACATCATCAAACTGCACGCCAAGGATCTGAGTGATGTCAGCTTCGTAGCCGCTTGTCATCTCGTGAATGGCTTTAAGCCATCGTTCCGGTGTCTGCGCAAGCGCGGCAGCCTGCCCGCGAGGTGTTGCGTGATTGTACTGTGACAGCATGCTATCGATCCAGCCCCGCATGTGATTCGCTACAACGCTGCTTTGTAACTTCGCGAGGCTCACTGGACTCTCCATAGCTTGTGTTGCTGAACGCTGAGTCGCCACTTCGGATTCTGCCTGACTAGTTTGATGCAGTGCCGCAAGTTGAGTTGCATCTCCTGCTCGTCATCGCTCCAAGCAGGCGACAAGAAGTAGTAGTCTGCTTTGAGTCTTGGCTTCGGTATGGCTTGGGTATGGTTGCGGACGTAGCGCAACTCATCGGCGCGTGCGACACTGAGGGTGTGCTCGGCAGTTTTAGGACTGACTGACACCCACACCGATTCTGGAAGCTGGGATGATGTCTGCGTTCCATTCGTTTCGACATACAAGTCCCACCCAGCATCGTGAGCCTGCTTGACGAAGTGCTCGTCGACTTGCAACAATGGCTCGCCTCCTGTCAGCACTACCTGCGGTGAGTAACTGTTGCTCCAAGATAGCTCCACCATGTGCTTGACTTCATCCCACGACATCTTAGTGCCGCTTGTGAACTCTGTGTCGCAGTCGAACCCTGCATCGTTGTCCGCACTGCAAGTTAGATTGCACGCACTGAACCGCAGGAACACTCTTGCCGCTCCTGCGTAGATGCCTTCGCCTTGTAGCGACTTGAAACACTCATTGATCAGGTATGTCATTGTGCATTCACTTCTGCGTAGCAGTTCTCTGTTTCCCACAGCACGACCTTTGTCACTGTGATGCGATGTTGCTCTGACAGCAACCCATCAGCGACTTGTAACATCTCCGAAGCCATGTTCTCTGCTGTCGGGTTGCACATCATGGGGTAGTAAGGATCGCCTAGTGCTTTGACAGCAGCGATCCCTTGATCGTCGTCTAGGTTGAGGATCATCTTGTGATCCCACGCCTTGTTGATCCAGTCGCCGATGACTTGTTTGATCACGCTAAAGTCAATGACTCGGCCAACGGCGTCTAGCTCAGGTGCTTGACACGTGACGAAGGCGACGTAGTTATGTCCGTGCAGGTGAGCGCACTTGCCTTCGTGGTCTACAAGCCGATGACCTGCGCAGAATTGGAACCGACGCGTAACACAACATGTCATACCAAGTCTCTCCTTTGTCCTAAGTCTTCGTGAAGCAACAGGGCGCTGTCAACGTCATAGTCGCGTGGTATCGATGCTGGCATGTCAGCAGTGTCCACGACGCGAGTCTTGAAGTTGCCGCACACAATCTTGACTTCGTCAGTCAACGGCATGCGCAGTTCCATGATCGTTCGGACAGACGAATGTAGTTTCGAGAACCATCGTTCCATGTGCTCTGGCCATAGGCACACAATCGTCTGCACTTGATCAGACGTTGGCATCTGTTCGATCATGTCCAAGCCGTGCATGTCAACGTGTTCTGCGCAGAAGTAGACAGACCTACATTGTTTGCTCGTAGCCAATCGGACTAACTCAGCAGCAGTCACCGAGCCGTGTAACTCATGCACGAACAATCGACGCTCGCCTTGCTGGCTGCCTTCGATCTCGATGCCTTCCCACACCATCCACCTCATCGCTGCCACCCACTCGACAGATGTTCGTAGATGCGCCCTAGCGCCCGGTCGTGATGCTGTGCTAGGCGCAGTCGTCGATGCTTGGATACCATCGAGTCATTGTCTAACGCCATCTCAACGTGCTTGACGGCATCGTCAACGCACCATGGCTTGTAGGTATGGACCGGATCAGCGCACTCTAGGAACGATCGGAAGGCTGGCACGACGCTCGGCACATCGAACGTAGCCGCTTCCAACATCGTGTAACTGACCCAATCCTGCAACGCGCAGTTGAACTGCACCATCGCGCCGTTCAGCGTCGCAAGGTATTCGTGACGCTCACATCCAAGCATCAGGAACAGCTTGCCTGCTGCGTGCGTAGCGTGAGCCTTAGCAATCGAAGGCGCGTAGCCTCGCAACTGATCGCTGCCGCTGCAGACAATTGTTGCTATGCCAGCACTGTCAAGTCGTTCTGCAACGCGCAACATAAACCCTGGCTGTTTCTCTGCGTCCCATCGACTGCTATACACCATGTAAGGCCGATCGTTCAAGAATGACTGCAGCGCATCGTTCGGGCTAGCTTGCTCTGCCATCTTGAGCGTATGTGCCATGCTGTAAGGCAGACCATAGTTGACGATGCGACCGGGCCACGAGGCGATGTCGCACAACTCAGCGTGTTGATCGCTAGCTACCACGATGTCGCAACGAGCACTCACCATGCGTTCGTAGTGTTGCATCCACGGACGCATCGGTTGCGTGAAGTCATATTGGTCAACTGACTGCGCAAAGTTACGCGCAAGGATGCGCACCTTGTCCAGACCATGAAGGTGCAGGGCGTAGAAGACTCCTTCGATGCCGGGTGTCATCATGTCATCAAGGTAGATGACATCGCTGGCTTGCACTTTGCCATCGCTGATCGCTTGCATGAACTCCGCTACCTGTTGCGTACAGAACATGACTCGCCCATAGGCACCGACGATTGTTTGCTCGCCTTGCTGGTAGCGTTCATTGTCGCCATACCGAACCACCGTGCCGCCTAGCTTGGTGAAACGATCGATGGTCCATGTAGCGAGATTGTCAGTGTACCGTTCTCGGTAACGCTCTAACGCGAAGTAGTGAATGACCGTCACGCCTGGACCTCCGCTTCGTTCTCGCCATCTTCGCTGACGATGACGCTTCGGTAAGCAGAGAAACTTTCTTCCTGCCAACTGAGATCGTTGAGTCCCAGCAGAATGTTAGTAGCGAGTTGCTCGCACGACTGGCTACCGAACCGCATCAATCCTTCGACCATCTCACCATGCTTGTGGAGTTCCGCGTAGATCCTCGCTTGTTCAGCAAAGAACTCTGACTCTCGGTCCATATGCGGCACTGTCTTCGTCACGGTCACATAGAACACGTGACGATGTTCATGAGCGAGTATCAGTGCTGGCCCCGACGCATCAGGCCAACAGTGAGTTCCGGGTATCGATACCCGCATCCGAATCAAACAAGTTGTCATTGTTGCTCCAATCGATCTTCCTAGTGATGTGCCTGACAAAGCCGATCATGTCGCGTTTCATCAGGCGGCGTAGTTCTTCGTAGATGCGGAAGCAGTCGGGGTACTTGATGTGCCCATGTAGCTCCAGCGTGCGTTGAGTTGCGCTGATCGCGATCAAGTGCGACAGCGTGGCGATCGCAAGGTAGAGGCGCTTGCCTTTGCTCGCCATCAGATGATGAAACTGTAGCCATGCCGCAATGCCGAACTGGTTGAGCCAACTACCTTCAGTCCGGTCGACAAGGAACTCATCGATGTTGTCTGGCGTGATGCCGCACACCTCGAACGCTCGACGCACCCTCATCGGCAAGCGTCCCCATCCAAGTGCTTTGATCTTACGCAGCGATGTCTGTTTGACGCCTTCGTTGAGTTGCCACGTTTGCATCAAACCATAACGCGTGCCGCAGTTCCAACTGCTGCTGTCTGCACTGAACAAGTTGCTGCGTGCGGCTGAAGTCTTGCGAGTAAAGCCAAGACCGTGCAAGCGCACATCTGGCAGCAAGCGATGCACAGCCTCGTAACGAGCCATCATCGGTATGTCTGCCCAATGGGTACCACCACTGACGCACATGCCTCCTGACGGACTGATCGCGTTGATGGCTTGTGCTTGTGGCAGGCTCATGTCTTGAGTCATCACTGGCATCGGCAACAGCTTGGCACGAGCCATGCGCTCAAGGTTGTCTACAGTCGAAGCAGCATCCGACACGATGTCCAACGCTACATAGCCGCCAGTGAACAGATGCCGACGCGGAAGCAAGTAGCGGATGTAGTCATCGACTTCGATTGGCTTGCCTAACTGGAACGCACTGAAGCCTCCACTGTCGAGCAACAAAGGCCAACCCGCTTCCAAGAACAGTTCAGCTACTTGATCGTAGCTGGCTGCGTTGTTGCGCGAGTAGAAGTAACTCCACAGGATATTGATGCCGGGCTTCACAGCACTTCGCCGCCATGCAGTAACGCAAGCGCGGCAAGGTTCTCTGACACTGTCTTGGATGCACTCTTCGGCACACGCAATCTGAAGGTTGTAGTCTTAGCTGCCAGCGTCATGGATTCGCTGCCTTGGCTTTGGATGCGTTCGATGTCTTCATCCGCTACATGATCGACTTCCGGCACGGACAACAACGATTCAATTTCCGCAAGGTCGAATCCAGGCACGGTCAGATCACCTAAGCCATCAAGCACTGTGCTCAGGTTGTCGAAGTCCCAACGAGCTAACTCTGACGTGCGGTTGTCAGCTAAGGCATACGCCCTAGCTTGCTGATCGTCAGCGTCAACGAAGACAACTGGTGCGGACACTTCGCCAAGCAACCTTGCCGCTTCGACTCGGCCATGTCCTGCCAAGACCATCTTGTCACTCTTGCGTGCAACGATGACGCTTCGCCAGCCGAACTGCGTCAAGCTATCTTGGATCGCTTGCATGTTGCGATCATCATGCACGCGAGCGTTGATGGCATCAGGAACGAGTGAATCAATAGCGACAAGCATGTCCGCGAATTGATCTGGGCAGGCTACCTTGCTCATGGAGCAAGACTACATACCAGATTTCCGATCCCGCTTCCAGTCTGTAAGCCTCGTGATCTTGTTTGCCATCTCGGCATCCTGTTCGGCTATGCGTTCATCGCGATGCACTTCCTTGACAGCTTGCGCTTGGAAGGCATTGCGTTGCCGCAGCCTACGCAGGCTGGCATCGAGTAGCTTCGGCGACTTCATCCAAGCAGCGAACAAGCCGCTCGCGTTCTTGTGCGCTTCCTTCTGCGCCTGCTTCCAAAGCACTGCCACCATCATGTGATCGATGCCTCCATGGAGCAGATCGATTGCCTTAGTCCTACGAAGGTCGGAAGCGATGCTACTCCAGTCCATGTATCCCGCTTCGCCTAACAGACTGATGATGCGGGCTACCTCTTGCATGTCATTTGTCATTTGTGCTCCTGTCCATAAGGCGCAACGCGCCCCCATCTTCCATCCATTGCTCAGTAGATGGATGGGGTATGGGACTCGCTACGCTCGTCAATGGATAGCGGTCTGAACCATCCATCCATCCATCCCATCGATCGCTCACGCTCACGATGGTTGCCAGCGTAAGGCTGTGACAATCGATTCCTACCTCGTTCGTGGTACCGACGTTGTGCGTTGCGCACGCGTGCGCACACAGTTGATCATGCGTGCGCAAGGTCTTGTGCCATTGCCCAGCTACCACCTCAAGATGTGGGATGATGCTGACGCCAAAAAAAAACGCACTGCACGCAGAACGAGTCCACGTGCAGCGCGAATGAGCAAGGTCGACAAATGACCTTGCCCAGTCATAGCGTGCCTACTCGTGCTTGTCTACATTGCTCAACTGCAACTCGTACGCTTGAACTAATTGTTCCATCGTCAGCGTCAAGTCGAACATCTCCAAGCGCGGCTGTAAGGCTACCAAGATAGCTTCCAAGTGCCTCGTGGGCGCATGTATGTAGTCTGCACGCATCACCTTACGCAGCGTGTTGCGTGCCATGCCTGCACTCTTAGCTAGGTCCACATCCGTGCCATGCCCGAGGAGGCTGCGCACTAACGGTGCCAATGGTTGATCTTGCCATGTCATCGATCACCACCATCCAAGTGCCTTGGCTAACAACATCCATGCGCCGAATGAGACAGCAACAAAGCACAACCAAGCGATCGCTTGTCCTGCACGTTCCTGGTCACCATCACTACGACCTTGCCCACCTTTCACTACTGGTATCTTGCTTGTCATGTTCTCTCGTTCCTCTTGGTGTTAGCTCAAGCCGAAGCCTGAGCAGTGAATCACATACCAGCACTGCCGGTAATCAACTCGAACGCTTTGGCACGCTTGCGGCTGCCAGTGCCGAACCAACTGCTACTCATCCGTGACGCTGGCGTGCCTTTCGCTCCGTGATCGATCTGGTATGTCACTGCGTTGAAGGCATCCCAAGCAGTCTTGCCTTCACACCCAGGTGAGTGATGGAACCAGTCAAGCACCTTTCGTTCGACTCGCCCTTCGGTGTTCAACAACGCTTCCAGTTCAGCGATCTTGACCTGCGTCTCCGCTTTGATCTCCGTCGGCGCATGCTCCTGCCTCTCGCGGAACTTGCCGATCAAGTCACGCGCCTTCAAGTAGTCAGCATCGAACAACTCCTTTGCCAACGCTCTGACATACTCTTCGGTCACAGGCAACTTCGACATCTTGCGATACTCATCGACTGAGACATTCAAGTCTCTGTTCATCGCCACGATGGCACGCCTTGCTGCCTCTGCCTTTGCTTTCACATCGCCTTTGTGAGCGATAGCTAGGCCTGACTTCACGCTGTGCTCTACGTCACCGTCTTCCGACACGCCTGCCGCTTGCATCGTATTCCAACACACGACCCTGACTGGTGTGTTCTGTAGCCGCAGAGACATCTTGCCATCGTGACCGTTAGCTAAGAGCAGGTAAGGGATGATGACATCACCGCTCTTGACTTCGATCGTGTCGCCATACTTAGCCTGCACCCATACCTTACGACCTTCCTGCAGTGACCCTGCCGTTTCCAGCACTGCGGTTCCATCATCTAGCAACTCTTGGAACCAGCCGAACGCCTCGCGGTTCTGGAAGGGCTTGTACTGTTTGCTCGTGTAGCCAAGCACACTCATGTCGCTGCCTCGCAACAACACCTTGCCGTCAGGCACTTCCATCGGGATCAAGGATTCCTGCACGCCTGCATCTGTCACAACCGTTTCTGGCCTGCTCGTCATCATCGGGCGTTCCAACACATCCCAATCCAAGCCAGCCGACTGCAACGCTTCCGTCACAGTAGGGTTGTCAGGCAAGACGGTAGCCAAACCATGCCACGCCTGATCACGAACAACAAACCCAGTTTCAAAGTCATGTGCCATTGCACTCTTGCTCCTGCTGTGTTGGTCATGCGCTGACTACAAAGTGAAGTCAGTCGCGTAGCGCACAGCGTCGCTACATTGGCGAGCAAGCTGTTACAGCGTCGCTTGCTCAGTCACGCTCAACCAACTACCTTGCCGCAGAAGTGACAGGTGATCCGATTGACTCCAGGCACGCACCCGTCATCGCTACAACTGTGACCGCTCAACTCTCGGAGTTGATTGACTACCGTCTCGTGGTCATCCTCTGTGCTCGACAACTTGTTGTTGCTGAACAGACGCCACTTGCCTTTCGGGCACTTAGTGACTTGGAACGTCTGCCCTGTTTCCTCTGCTGCCTTTAGCATCCACCACGCCAGAGCACCTTGCACATTAGGATCAAGGTCCTCGTCCGAAGGATTCACGATGCTGATCATGCGACCTTCCACTGGTGCGTAGTCATGTTGCTCTTCCTTAGTCATCATCATCCTCCCGGTGATCTGGTTCGTAGTCAGCCGATGCGCCTTGTCCTGGCAGTTGCTCGGCACACTTGTCCGAGCATGCCTTGCCGCTGTAATAACAACGACGATCGTAGTAAGCCTTCAGCAAGGCTACCTTGCCGCACACACCGCACTCGTCGATCCGTTGAGTCATGATGCCTCCGTGCGATATTGGACGATGCCGCAACGACCGAAGTAGTTAGGACACTTGCCGTTCACTGTCAGATCAAACAGGCAGTTCGGACACTTGCGTTTGAACGCTTCTCTGAGTTGCTCGGCACACTTGTCCGAGCATACCTTGCCAAGAAATTGCTTTCGGCCATCGTGGTAAGCCTTCAGCAAGGCTACCTTGCCGCACTCACCGCACTCATGGACTAGTGGCGTGTCCCGAAACCACTCCAACCACTTGTCGAAGTTATCCTTCTGGCCTTGGCTCCATGTCATTGCGATGCCTCCCGATCAGCTAGACGAATCAACTCACGCTGCGTCTTGCAAAGGCTGCGCATGACCGGGTCCAGCAGTTTCATTAACGGCAAGGCATGCAACATCAAGCCATCGCCTGTTTGCTCTGTGCTGTAGCTGATGCCTTGCAGGGTTTCGATCGCGTGCTGTAGCTCCTTCGTCGCAGCCCAACACGCATCGCTAGTTACTTGATCGATCTTGGTTGTCATCGTTTCTCGCCTCCTTCGATTCGGCGACGCTGGTCGCTCGCACCTTGTGCCATGTCCTTCAACTTGAACACGGCACGATGATGCTCGGCACTCCCCTTGCGTGATGTCAACAATTGGAGAAGGTCCAACGCTAGGTCTGCTCGTGCATTGTAAACAGCGTTGTTGTAGGCATTGATGTCTGTCGTGACTGTGCTAGCCGCTCGGCGCGATTCGGAACGCACATGTGCTAGCAAAGCAGACGCTTCAGCGATGCGGCTTAGACCACCAGCACGCAACTCTCTCAACTCAAGCGCGTTGTCGCGCAACTCGGATGTGATGTCGCCCATTACTTGCCTCCTTGCTTGCGCAGTTTGCTGAAGGCTGCCTTGCACTTAGCAAGCAAGCGTCGGTGCCATTGCCTGTCGATGCGTTGCTGCTCCTGATCGGCCATCCAGTCCGTGACGATGTGTGCGGCTCGTTTCGCAATGTCGTCGGCCATGTCGTCCATCACATCGCTGCCAGTGATCTCTTCGGCGATCTGCTTGTGGTCCAATTCCTTAGCGATGTCGCTACTGCTGATGAACTGCGCGACCTGTTCGGCGAGGTCGCAACTGTCGAAACAGTTAGCGATGTCATCAAGTTCAAACTGCTCGGCGATCTGACTCACCTCGAAGTAGCTGGCGATATCTTGCGGATCGATTGCCTTGCCGATCTTGGTAGCTGTGGCTTCAATCATGTCCCCGACCATCTCGTCAACTTCTCTGCTGTGTTGAAGGTGTTGGTGAACGATCTGGCCCAGCCACTCTAGGACCGGCTGTGCTAACTTGTCATCGTTGACTAGCAACGAGTTCTGGCATACGTGGTTTGTCCATACTTTGTTTGTCATCTGTCTTGCTCTGCTTGGTAGGTGATGCGCCGCCTGCACTGTGCAAGCAGTCGCGCCGCGCCAAGCGTCGCGGCAATGGAGAGCAAGCTGTCTGCCGCTTGCTCAGTCGCAGTGCCTACGCTTGGAAGCAGCGCATCTGGTCTTGTAGTTCGTCCTCGTCATCGTGATACACCACGAAGTCATACTGCACCCAATCCGCTACCTCTGTGGTTCCTAGCTTGCCTGTGATCAACGATACCTGTCTAGCTATGCTGCGTGCGATGCGCGAGCAAGGAAAGGTGGTGCTGTAGAACTTGACCTCGTAAGGCACCCGCACATGCCACTCACCATCGACAAGGTAGGACTCCTTATCAACCACGACATCGACACGGTGACTGTGGAGCCGGATCTTGCCCCAATTAGTTGCTACGATGATGTCACCGTCGCCGTCGAACTTCGAGTATGCGCTGGCTGGGTCCATGATAGGAGAGTTTGTCATCTGTCTTGCTCTGCTTGGTAGGTGATGCGCTGCCTGCAAAGTGCAAGCAGTCGCGCTGCGCCAAGCGTCGCAGCAATGGGGAGCAAGCTGTATGCCGCTTGCTCAGTCGCAGTGCCTACACCTGGATAAAGCAGCGACTAGCCTTGCCCAATCGACAGTAGATGCAAGGCGGCACCCCATCGGGCCTGCTTCCGTTCTTGAGTGCCGACCCTCCGCACATGCAACGATCGAACAAGAACTCAGCGAACTTCGCCATGACCTGTGTGCTCTTGGAGCAGTGACGATCCACAATCTTGCTGACGCTCTCGTGCAACTGAGTAGCGATCGTCGGCGCATAGTCATCCGCCACCCAAGTGCCGCACTCTAACTTCTGGCTACCAACGAGGTAGGTGTCAGGGCTAAGTTGGAACGTCGTAGCTACGCCGTTGGCGTGGACGCAACACACGTTGATCCAAGTAGCCCAGCGGCGATCGTCATCGTTTAACATTGTCAATTGAATCATCTGTCTGGCTCTGCTCGGTAGGTGATGCGCTGCCTGCACAATGCAAGCAGTCGCGCCGCGCCAAGCGTCGCGGCAATGGGGAGCAAGCTGTATGCCGCTTGCTCAGTCGCACTCAGTCAAGCATGCTGCCGTCGCAATCGCGACAGAACCTTTCCTGCGGAGCGATGCTCCAGGTGGACTTACCGCCAACGATGCGCTCGTCGCAACTTGCGCAAGTCGCTACGATTTCCCAGTCATCCTTAGCTTCGTGCGGCATGGTGAACTCGTAGGTCCTTGCCGTGAGCTTCGACTCACTAGCCCATTTGATGATAGGCCTCACACACCAAGTCGTCGTCCAAGGCATGTCTTCGTTGTCCTCGTTAGCAGTCACCCTCATTACGATGATGCGGTAAGTCATCGCAGGATTGATGTCACGGTCCTGCACGCGTCCCTTGAAGGTCGTCCTCCGCGTCAACACCACGTTGCTGCTTGTCGGTTTGATCGTATCGAATAGTTGGAACATCTGTCTTGCTCTGCTTGGTAGGTCATGCGCTGCCTGCACTGTGCAAGCAGTCGCGCCGCGCCAAGCGTCGCGGCAATGGGGAGCAAGCTGTATGCCGCTTGCTCAGTCGCATGCCTACTCACCCATGCTGCGTGCAACGCAATCGCAACACACCCGCTCGTCGATCTCCTCGTCGCCAACCTCGGACACCTTCATCGGTGCGTGGCACTCAAAGCAGCTAGGCGGCACGACCTGCACGGACCAATCACGCATCTCCTTCGTAGACCAACCGCACTTCACAATGAATGGCAGCGCACGGTCTAACATGTCACGCTTCATTGACTCGTAGTTACTTAGTTCCTTCATCTGTCTAGCTCCTGCTTGGTAGATCATGCGCTCCTTGCACCATGCAAGGAGTCGCGCTGCGCCAAGCGTCGCAGCAATGGTGAGCAAGCTGTTCCCAGCCGCCGCTTGCTCAGTCGCGGCACACGTAAGTTTACTTTCGCACCATGCTTGCCATCTCGGTTCGCAATCTGTGCGGCAGGCGACCACCTAGCCTGCGTCAATCATTCTCTCGGGCGCACATCCGTTGTCGCTTCGGATGCTTGCTTGCCTTCGCCTCGTGCATCGCGGTGCACGATCACGCTTGCGGCAGGTCGCTGATCTACAAAGCAGATCATTGGCGAAGCCCTTTGGCAGCGTCAGCGTTCAAGTTGTCAATGAGCCGATGCAAGACCATCGCTTCTACTACCACACAGGGGCACGATGATTTGTTGCACGCCTGCCTTTGCTGCAGGAGCACCGATCCCTCGTCATTCTTCGCTACGCTTCACAGCGTTGCCTAGCGCACAGGGCCGCGACTCGAACGGGATCGAAAACTCAGATGGAAGAGAGCACCGAGGCAGGGCTGATCGATCAGCACCTACCCCGAGACATCATCATGAGGGCTCGCGATCAGATATCCTAGCAAGCCTGACCCCATTTGCTCACATTCGTCAAATGTGCAGTTAGACCGCGTTGACGGCAGGCTACAGCAGGATTGCGCTGGTTCACATGGGCTGCAGACCCTGCTAGAAGGGGTCAATCCAGCGTCTATCTGCTTTGAAACGCCCCAGAAAAGCAGCAGCAGCAGCAGCAGCAGCAGCATCAGCAGCAGCAGCAGCAGCAGCAGCAAGTCTAGGCTGCTTTGCGAGCAATGCGTTCAGCGACAGACGCTGAAGGTCCGCGCCACATGCGCACGCCGACCACAGCAAGCCCTACCTCCAAAGCCAGCTTGCCGATCTGCACATACCACGCCTCGCCGGTATTGGCCTGCAATGCTTGTCGCATGGCCTCGGCTTGCTCGGCGGTGATCGTGCCCGCCGACGCCAACTCATCGATGACGGTGATGGCAGCCTGAACCTGTTCGCCAGTGAACAGACCGCAGGAGCAAAGCGTCAAGCAAACTGCGGCAAGCGCCGCCCATCGGATCAGGTTTCTCATGGTAGTTGTTTCAACAGCAGAACAGTTAGCACAGGGATCATGCCGGCGACAGCGCCCCAGATTCCTGCCTTGATCTTGAGTGCTTGGATCTCGGTCCTCAGTTGCGCGAGGTCGGCCAGTATGCCTATCTCGACCTGCTGCCGGTTGCCGCGATCGTGTTTCATCGCGGCAGCATTCTGTTCGTTCATTCTGGTCAGACTTCCGTCAAGCCGTTTGAGTTCGGACAGGACGAGACGTTGGTAGGTGCTCCAGTCGGATGAGTCGCTGTCAGGCATTATGTGCTCGGTGTGCGGAAGGTCAAGTTGGCTCGAAATGTTGGGGCATTGGCAGCAGGGCCAGATAGCGTCACGATGAACTCATCACCAGCGGCAAAGGTTACCACGCTGGACCAACTGCCGCTCGTGATGATTCCGAGCGACGATGTAGCGACACTAGGCGCGAACGTTGCGGTGACTAACGCAGCGGTCGCAGGCGTGACGTTGACGTTCGCTGTCGCAGCGACAGTCGGCGCGAATAGTGTCGTAGTGAGCGAACCTGTGGTCGGCGTGACGCTGACGTTCGCCGTCGCAGCGACAGTCGGCGCGAACAGTGAGGTCGTCAACGACCCGGTGCCGGGGGTAACTACGACAGGGTTCGCGGTAACAGTGTCATCGATGATCGGCTGTTGCGATCTCTGCGCCACGGGCACCGCACCACCAAAGGTGCCGTTGGCATACGTGTCCGTCGGGGTAGTTAGGAACCCCAGTTGATCGCTAGTGTCATCACGGAACGACCTCCAACATTTGATGTCGCTGAAACGGAACGGTGCGCCCGTAGCCATCTCGCGTGCTACCTCGGCTTGCGTCAACGCTGCGTCCCACAGTTTTGCGTGAGCGATTTGACCTTCGGCTGGCTGTCCGCTGTATTGCCCGCCCGTGACGTCTATGCGGTCGATGTCACCAATTCCGATCAGGGAGTTGGTGTTGCTCAGAACTT
>ERZ890953.839-NODE-839-length-16658-cov-4.160694_pt1 | contig 16658 bp, 14 predicted proteins | sample MGYA00521264_ERZ890953 | MGnify/ENA primary metagenome ERZ890953 (study PRJEB32303, sample SAMEA104408629) | aquatic metagenome | biome: Brackish water; feature: Chemocline; material: water | place: Baltic Sea | collected 2014-10-26T21:54:00 | depth 200 m ...
GCGATGAGGATACACCCGGTTACATCTCGAACCCGGCAGTTAAGCTCATCAGCGCCGATGGTACTTGGCTGGCGACGGCCTGGGAGAGTAGGTCATTGCCAAGGGACTTTTCTTTTTTTATACATGAATGCAGAGGAAGGAACGCGCGGGGATTTGGGCCTGCTACTGTTTAGTGGTATTTGCCATAAGATGGGCAGTGTTTTCACTAACGACAGCAATTTCGTTGCAAGAGCGATGCTCCATCTTTTTCTCCACTCTTTCCAGTATTTTATTTATATAGTATACTATCTTGCGTTTCGGTTATTTGTTTTTTTCCTTAACATATTGTGGTCGAGGAGTGTGTACCGAAGATTGGTATACGACAGTTGGTATTATTACTTGATGAAAAGACCCTCGACTGTGTTTTTGTGTCAGTCGGTTTTTTGTTTTAAAAGGTATTATCCTTTCTTTGGAAGGAGGTGAAAGAAATGGCTGTAGTAAAATTACGTGCGAACGAATCGCAAGAGCAACTTTTGAAGCGTTTTCGTAAGCAGGTTGTTAAGAGTGGTGTTTTGGGTACGATACGAGATAAACGTTGGTTTGTTTCTCGCACTGAGAAACGCCGCTTAGAGAAAAAGAAAGCTGTACGTCGTCTTAAACGACGTCGGCCTAGTTACTAGAAATTGAGATCGGATTGTTATATGGCAAAAAATGAAGATAAGATCAAGTTAGAAGGTTTGGTGATTGAAGCCTTACCCGGTACGCAGTTCCGCGTGGAATTGGAAAATGGTCACGAGGTGCTGGCTTACCTTTCTGGAAAGATGCGTAAGTATTATATTCGTATCTTGCTGGGAGATCGGGTACAGGTTGAGATGTCACCCTATGATCTTACTCGCGGGCGAATCACTTATCGCTATAAAAAGGGCCGTTCAGGTCCAGTAACTGCCATTTAGTTAGTTTTGAAAACAGAAGAATGCCTACGTTTTGTGGGCATTTTTTCTTTAAGTTGGTAAAACTCTATCTCTCTTTAAACAAAAACGCCTCCACTACGGAGGCGTTTTGCTTTGCGATTTCTTCTTGTTATTATTATTCTTCTTTTTCGTAGTGCATGCCTGCCATTTGCTCGTAGAGTCTCCAGCGAGCTTCAGCGTCGTCTTGTGCGGCTTGCATGAGGGTTTCGGCGCGGCTTTCGTCGTTCTGAGTTAGAACGCGATAGCGAGCTTCATTGTAGGCAAAGTCGGTTACAGGGATGCTCGGTTTTTTGGAATCCAGCTTGAGCGGGTTCTTGCCATCTTTGATGTTATCGGGATTGTAGCGGTAGAGCGGCCATAGGCCAGATTTGACAAGCAATTGCTGTTGGGTAAGACCGTCTTTCATGTCGTAGCCGTGTGCGATACAGTGGCTGTATGCCAGGATGATGGACGGACCATCAAAGGCATCTGCTTCACGGAAAGCACGCAGGGTCTGGATATCGCTGGCGCCCATGGCAACCTGTGCAACGTAGACGTAGCCGTAGGACATGGCAATCATGCCGAGGTCTTTGCGGGCGATGTCTTTGCCGTTAGCAGCGAATTTAGCGACAGCAGCCATTGGGGTAGCTTTGGATGACTGGCCACCGGTGTTCGAGTAGACTTGGGTGTCCATGACGAGGATGTTGACGTTGCGCCCGGATGCGAGCACGTGGTCAAGGCCACCGTAACCGATATCGTAAGCCCAACCGTCACCACCGATAATCCAGACGCTCTTCTTGACGAGAACATCCGCAAGGCTTAGCAGGTCTTTAGCTTTGAGGCTATTGATACCAGCCAGTTTTCCCTTCAGTTCTTCAACGCGGACGCGTTGTGCCTGAATGCCTTCTTCTTCTGATTGATCAGCATTTAGTAGTGCATCGACAAGTTCTTGTCCAATATCACCAGCCAGCGCAACGAGTAGTTCGCGGGCATATTCGCTTTGTTTGTCGATTGTCAAGCGCATGCCGAGACCGAACTCAGCATTATCTTCAAATAGGGAGTTAGACCAGGCAGGACCACGTCCTTCGTTATTGTGTGTCCACGGGGTGGTGGGCAAGTTGCCGCCGTAAATCGAAGAACAACCAGTTGCGTTAGCGACTACGGTGCGATCACCGAAGAGCTGGGTCATCAATTTGATGTAAGGGGTTTCACCACAGCCCGCGCAAGCGCCAGAGAATTCAAAGAGCGGTTGCAGGAGCTGTGAGTTTTTGATCGTGCCCAAGTTCATCTGAGTACGATCTGCCTCGGGGATGCCGAGGAAGAAGTCCCAGTTGTCTTTTTCAGTCGCACGGATCGGCGGCTGTGGGCGCATGTTGAGGGCTTTACGCTCAGGATTGGTCTTATCTTTTGCGGGGCAGACTTCGACACAAAGCTGACAGCCTGTGCAGTCTTCAGGGGCGACTTGAATGGTGTATTTGGTGTCCGGGAATTCTTTGAATTTTGCATCGAGGCTCTTGAAGGTAGCAGGAGCGCTATCAAGGAGCGCAGGTTCATAAACTTTCTGGCGGATGACTGCGTGCGGGCAAACAAAGGTACATTTACCGCATTGAATGCAGAGATCGTCTTCCCAGACAGGGATATCAAGAGCAAGATTTCGTTTTTCCCATTGTGTAGTGCCAGATGGGTAGGTGCCGTCAACCGGCATGGCACTGACAGGCAAGTCGTCGCCATCACCAGTAATCATTTTGCCAAGTACGTCACGCACGAAATCGGGTGATTCGGCAGGGACAGGTAGGCGGCGGGTGAGCTTGCTGCTAATAGTGTCGGGATAGCTAACTTCATACAAGTGGGCCAATGCCTGATCCACAGCGGCGTAGTTCTTCTGAACAACGGCTTCACCGCGTTTGCTGTAGGTCTTCTTGATGGCAACTTTAATCGCATTGATGGCGTCATCTTTGGGGAGCACACCACTAATCGCGAAGAAACAGGTTTGCATAATGGTGTTGATACGCACGCCCATGCCGGTTTTGTTGGCAACTTCATAGCCATCGATGACGTAGAATTTGAGTTTCTTTTCGATGATGGTTTTCTGGTCTTCTTGCGGAATCTGATTCCAAACTTCTTCAGGACCAAAAGTGCTATTCAAAAGGAAGACTGCGCCGGGCATAGCGTATTTGAGCATGTCGATCTGCTCAAGGAAGTTGAACTGGTGACAAGCTAAGAAATTCGCTTGGCTGATCAGATACGGCGCATGGATCGGCTCTGGACCAAAGCGCAAGTGTGAAATCGTTTTGGCACCTGCTTTGCGGGAGTCGTAGACGAAGTAGCCTTGCGCAAAATTATCAGTCTCTTCACCAATGATCTTGATCGAGTTCTTGTTTGCGCCAACGGTACCGTCTGAGCCAAGGCCGAAGAAGAGCGCGCGGATGGTTTTATCGCTTTCGATCGAGAATAATGGATCATAGTCAATACTGTTGTCGCTCACATCATCGAAAATACCGACAGTAAAGTGGTTTTTAGGTGCGTCTTTAGCCATTTCATCGAAAACCCCCTTGATCATAGCCGGGGTGAATTCTTTGGATGATAAGCCATAACGCCCGCCGATGATGTGGGGCATCGCGGCAAAAGGTGCGCTGCCATCATCAATACCTTCATTGAAGGCGGTGATAATGTCTTGGTAAAGCGGCTCACCAGTGGCACCGGGTTCTTTGGTGCGGTCGAGAGTAGCAACTACTTTAACGGTAGCAGGCATTACATCCAGAAGATGTTTCACCGAGAAAGGCCGATATAGACGAACTATGACAACGCCAAGTTTTTCGCCTTGCGCGTTCAGATATTTCACGGTCTCAGCAACTGCCTCGGCACCAGAGCCTAATGCAACAATCACACGTTCGGCATCCGGAGCGCCAACGTAATCGAAAAGTTTGTATTCACGTCCAACCTGCGCAGCAAACTTATCCATCGCCTCTTGGACGATTTCAGGGCAGACATCATAGTAAGGGTTCACACTTTCGCGCGCCTGGAAGAAAACATCAGGATTCTGCGCGGTGCCACGAATGACGGGGCGGTCGGGTGAAAGACCGCGTGCACGATGCTCGTGCACCAACTCATCATCAATCATTGCACGGATATCTTCGTCCGCTAAAATCTCGATTTTGTTGATCTCATGTGAAACGCGGAAACCCTCGAAGAAATGCACAAAAGGCACACGCGATTTCAATGTAGCAGCTTGAGAGATTAACGCGAAGTCATGTGCTTCCTGTACTGAGCCAGAAGAAAGCATGGCGAAGCCGGAAGAGCGAACACCCATAACATCCGAGTGATCACCGAAGATGGAGAGTGCCTGTGCGGCGATAGAGCGGGCAGCCACGTGAAAAACGGTGGATGTCAATTCGCCAGCAATCTTGTACATATTCGGCAACATTAAGAGCAAGCCTTGCGATGCAGTAAAAGTGGTGGTTAACGAACCGGTTTGCAGTGCACCATGCACGGCACCAGCAGCGCCACCTTCAGCTTGCATTTCAACGACGAGTGGGGTGGTTCCCCAAATATTTTTCTGCCCAATGGCAGACCACGCATCTGCCAACTCACCCATCGGGGTGGACGGCGTGATGGGGTAGATAGCAATTACCTCATTTGTGCGATGCGCGATATTGGCCGTAGCTTCATTACCGTCAATTGTTGCAATCTTTCGTTTCATAACGATACTCCTTTGTTCAATGTACCCCAAAGTACATTGCAGATTATTAGTAAAGCAAGCAAACTAAATCTAACAAATAAGTGTACCCTTGTTGTTTAGAAGGGACTAGTTACCTATGACTAAAAAATAATTGCGACTTGTCATAATTTGCCGTTTTAGAACTTAATAGTCCTAACGTGACTCAAGAAAACTCATCAGATGCGGGCGTGCCATGAGCAAAGCCGCCAGCGTTTTCGCATCTGGAATTTGACCTGCTTCCGCTAAACGAAAAGCTTCTACCAGTGGAATTTTTTCTACCTGAATGAACTCATCAGCATCTGGGTCAAGTGGATCGAAATATAGTTCGGTGGCGAGAAAAACCGTCATTAGCTCGGTCGAATACCCCGGTACGAGGAAAAACTTGCCCAACTCAACCAACTTTCCAGCCGCCATACCTGTCTCTTCACGGACTTCACGTGCGGCGCAATCTAAGGGGGCCTCGTCAGGCCCATCCAAGGTGCCGGCAGGCAACTCTAGCAGATCATCAGCGGTAGCATGGCGATATTGGCGTACAAAGAGCAAGTTTCCATCAGCATCGAGCGGCAGCAAAACCACCGAGCCGTGATGCTCAACAATATCGAATTTTGTTGTTTGTCCATTTGGAGTACGTAAATTATCACGCCGAATGGAGAATGCACGTCCGGTAAAAATGGTTTCAGAATCAAGTAATTCAAATTTCATTTCGGTCTCCAGAAATAGAAACACCCAAGAGAAAGAAAGTTTCTTCTCTTGGGTGTCTGTGTGAATTTCATAGATGTGCTTTATGGAATTTGTAGCGACGTACCTACTGCAATTGAATCGGGGTTCGAAATCGATGGGTTTTTAGCGATGATATCAGCAGGATCAACATCGCCAAAGAAACAGGCAATGGTATAAACGTTGGTTGTTGCAGGCACGATATAAGTTATAGGGTGGGTGTTACGTGCACGTGTAGCTGGAAAGGCGTTACCACTCTGAGGAATTTTCAGCGATAGACCAGGCTGATAAATACCCGCTTGTGCAGTGGTTATCCCGTTTAAGCTAAGCAACTCGACAGGATTAACATTAAAGCGACGGGCGATACAGTAAGGGAATTCACCTTTTTTCAGCGTGTAGTTGGCTGGTAAATTATTTGTGTTTACGCTGGGGATATTGGTTGCGGCAGCGGTCGTCGCAGTTGGGTCGAGAACCGGCGGAGTGCTGGTTGCCGTTGGTGGAGTTTCTTCAGCGCCAGTCTCTCCTGTTGGAGCAAGTTCATTATCACCAGTAGCGGGAACAGCAGTTGATTCTCCGGCAGCAGGGGCAGCGCCAGCTTCAAGGGCTTGAGCAGTTGCGGTTTGAGCACCAGCCTCGAAAACGCTTTCCATATCTGCTGGAAGTTCATCAGGGAAGGGATTCCCATCGAGCGTAGGGGTAGGTAAACTTCCATCAATGGGAGCATAAGAACGCTCGCATCCTGTGCTGACCAATGCCATGAAAATGAAGGCTGTAACTAGAATGAATAGTGATTTTTTGTGCGCCATGCTGCGCCTCCTTTTGAAGAGAAATCCACCTTAACTTCGTATAGAAAAGGTGTCTCAGGCTGATAGTAGCACAACACGATACCTCCGTCAAGCTGACCAGAAAGCGATTTTTCCAGAAAAGACTGTTTGTTTTTGTATCGACCATACAGATAAAAATTCTTTTTTTGTGGAGTTAATAAATTTGTGTTAGATTTATCTTCCATTGATTCTTGAAGACGGTTTAATTCTATGGCATATCCTGTTCCCGCAGAAGAAATTCGAAAAGAGATCGTAATTCAGGGCTCGCGTTTTATAGCAACGCTGGCACCTGTTTTTAGCGTGGATGAAGCGAAAGCATTTTTAGTGCGCATGCGAACTGAGTTCAGCGATGCCACACACAACGTCCCCGCGTATTTGGTTGGTGGTGGCAACTCGGTGCTGGCACACGCATCCGATGACGGTGAGCCTTCGGGGACGGCGGGGCGTCCGGCATTGGCTGTTTTAAAGGGTAGCGGTTTGGGCGATGTAGCCGTTGTGGTGACGCGTTATTTTGGCGGAACCAAGCTAGGCACGGGCGGACTGGTCAGGGCATATACCCAAGCCGTTCAGGAGGTCGTCGCGTCCGTTCTTCGTGCGGAAAAAGTGCTGGCCGATACGCTGCTTTTGGCTGCGCCCTATCCGCTTTTGGAGCGCATCCGTATTTTGGTGGATGAGATCGGCGGGGAGATATTGGATGAAGACTTCGGCGCGGACGTGACCCTGAGTTTGCGGTTCCGCGTGGAGGCGACTGCCCGGTTCCAGGCTGGGTTGCAGGAACTTTCTGCTGGAAAGTTGGTTGCCGAGCTGATGGAAACGAGCGAAATTTTATATGCAGGAGTGAGTGATGTTTAAGCGATTCAAACGAAAACCAGATAAATTTATTGCCTTGTTGATCGAGCAGTCGAGCTTAACGTATAAGGGCGTGGAGACTTTGCAGGAATATATGGAGACCCACGAACATGAGTTGGCAAAGAAGCTGACGTTGACTGAGAGAGAGGCCGATGAAGCGCGGCGTATCTTGATCGACGAGTTGAACCGCACATTTGTAACACCTTTTGACCGTGAAGATATTTATGCCCTTTCTCGCGCGATTGATGATGTGCTCGATTATGCCTACAGCACCGTATCTGAGATGGATGTCTTGAAGGTTGAGCCAACCTCCTTTATGACGAGGATGACTTCCCTGTTAAAAGAGGCTACTTATGAGCTTTATGTTGGCATGCAGCGTTTGGAGGAACATCCGGCGGTGGCGGTAGACCATGCGCAACGGGCGAAGGCGCTCGAAACGCGTGTGGAGGGAGTTTATCGTGAGGCTATCGCAGATATTTTCAGTGGTCCTGAAGATGTGCATCATGTCTTTGAGATGCTGAAACGGCGCGAGGTATTGCGTCATTTGAGCAACGCCGCTGATCGCGTGGACGAGGCTGCGAATTTATTGGGTGATATTGTTGTGAAGATGGGCTAGGCGATGAGCATGGAACCTGTTTTGCTGGGGCTGATCGGCTTGGCGCTCATCTTCGATTTCTTGAACGGTATTCATGATTCGAGCAATATCGTTGCAACGATGATCTCGTCGCGGGCCTTCTCTCCGCGTTTTGCGCTGGGGGTGACTGCGGTGGCAGAGTTTGCGGGGCCTTTCATTTTTGGTGTTGCTGTCGCAACCACGATCGGTGATGAGGTGGCGGTTTCAAGCGCGATCACGATGAATGTTTTGCTGGCAGCGTTAGTGAGTGCGATCCTGTGGAATGTGCTGACCTGGTTCTTGGGCATTCCGAGTAGTTCATCTCATGCGCTGATCGGGGGCTTGGTCGGCGCGGTGGCGATGGGCGCTGGCTTTGGTGCCATCAAGATGGCGGGCGTGAATAAGGTTTTGGTGGCGCTTTTCGCATCACCATTCATTGGTCTATTTGCCGGTTTTTTGTTTACGCGTCTGATCTTCTTTTTAGCGCGTGGAGCTTCACCCAAGATCAATATATTCTTTCAAAAGTCACAATTGGTGACCGGAATCGCTTTGGCGCTTAGTCATGGCACAAATGATGCCCAGAAGACAATGGGCGTTATCACGTTAGGTTTGGTCACCGCAGGGGTGATTCCCAGCTTTGAAGTGCCGGTTTGGGTGATCGCTGCCAGTGCAGGGGCGATCGCTTTGGGGACATCATTGGGCGGCTGGCGTTTGATCAAGACTTTGGGGGGGCGATTCTATAAGATCCGTCCAGTGCATGGCTTTAGCTCACAACTTACGTCGGCAACGGTTATTTTGCTCGCTTCGGTGGTGGGTGGACCGGTCAGCACGACGCAGGTCGTCAGCTCGGCAATCATGGGCGCAGGGTCAGCACAGCGTGTGAACATGGTACGCTGGGGCGTGGCGAAGGATATTGTGGTCGCGTGGGTGGTAACCATCCCTGCGACGGCTGGGGTGGCTGCTGCGGTCTTTTGGGTACTCGAACGTTTGTAGGGGCAGTATAACGATAAAATGATAAAGGGCTTGCTACTCAAGATAACGGTAGCAAGCCCTTTTTACGTGCGATACGTGAAATCTATCCTATGGGCATTTGAAGCTGGCGCTGCCAAATTGCTGGTGGTTTGGATCATCCACATAGAGTGATGCTGTGAAATCGCCGCTGTGAGGGCAGCCTGTCCAGAGAGCAGAGACTTCTTTTGATCCGCTGGATGCAAAATCGATTTCTTCGATAGGTGTGGTAATGTCAGGTTGCCCGCTTTCTTTGACAATCCAGTGATATTTGACCTTACCTGCGCGGTTAACGGTGACATCGGCGGTGAAAGCTGCCCCGCGCCCTGAAATATAGAAGGTTTCGAGGTTTTGGACACTGGTGACGGCGAAAGTCGGGTCGATGACTTTGATCTGGACGTAAACTTTGGCGAATAATTTTCCTGCGGTATTACGGATCTGCCAATTGCTGGTGTAATTGCCAGTCGTGTTTGGGGCGACCAGATCAATGGAGATGTCGACGGTGTCACCGGGCCCGACGCTGCCCATGAGCAATTGTGGGGATGCGCCGTTCATTTTCTCGCCAGTATCGAATATGAGAGCGTAGTCGGACGTCCAGGTGCAGTCACCATCGTTTCGGATGCGCCAGGTTTTTGTGAAGCTCTCGCCAGGGGCAAAGCCTGTGCCATCGGGAATGCTGACATCAGTGATAAATTTTGCCTTATCGCAATTATCACTGGTGGGGGTGATGGTGATGATGGTTGGTGCAGGTGTGACGGTGGGTAAGAAAACAGACGTGGTTGGCGTAGATGTACTTGCATCTTCTGAATCGGCAGCCTGAGTAAGTTGCACAGATGCGGTTTGAGCGGCAGCTGTGAAGACAGCATTGGGGTCTGCCGGCCTGTCTGGTTCTGTTGCGGATGGCATATTACAGGCGGAGAGTAGAAGTGCGCTAAGTAATAGTAGCCAGAAAAAAATCCTTTTAGATTTCATAAGAGTCTCCTTTTAAATTCTATCTAATTTTACATGATATGTTCTAAACGGGTTTGAAGAATTTTTTGAGTTAAAACAAGACACCCCAAACGGGGTGTCTTGAAAGTTGATTTATTTTTTGGCGGTTTTATTTCTCGTCAGGATTAGAGCCTGCCATCCACAGACCAAGTTTCTCGCGGGTAGCGTCCTTCGCATCGATGATGGTGACGATCTCGCCGCGGAACATGACCGCGATCCGGTCAGCAAGTGAGAGAATCTCATCCAACTCAGCTGAGATGACCACTACGCCCACGCCTTCATCGCGCATCTTGACGATCTCTTTGTGGATATATTCGATGGAGCCAACATCCAGACCGCGCGTAGGCTGATTGGCGACCAGCACTTCTATGCCACGACTGAACTCGCGTCCCACGATGACTTTTTGCTGGTTACCGCCCGACAAGGTGGATGCCGCCACCGCAGCGCTCGGCGCACGCACATCAAAGCGTTCCATTAGCCCGTCTGCGTTCTCCTGAATGGCTTGCTCGTTGCGCATGAGCATCTTCCCGGCGAATGGCTTTTGGTAATACGTACACAAAACCATATTATCAGCGAGACTGTAGGGCAAGACCAAGCCGTGTTTGTGGCGATCTTCGGGGACATGCCCCATGCCGTGTTCTACGAGGTAGCGTGGTTTTTCAAAGGGGGCCACTTCGCCTAAAAGGGTGACCGTCCCTGTATCCACGCCGCGCAAGCCTGTGATGGCTTCAGCGAGTTGAGTCTGACCGTTGCCTTGCACGCCAGCGATGCCCAATATCTCGCCTGCGCGGACTTCAAAGGAAATATCCTTGACGGCACTGACACCGCGTTCGTCCTTGATGGTGAGATCAGAAATTTGAAGAACGATCTCGGCAGGTTCGGCAGGCGCTTTTTCGACCTCGAGTAAAACACTGCGCCCAACCATCATTGTGGCGAGCCCCTGTTGATCGGTCTCTGCCGGCGTTGTGTGACCAACAACTTTGCCTCGACGCATCACAGTGACGCGGTCGGCAACGTTAAGGATTTCTTTGAGTTTATGGGTGATGAAAATGATTGAAACGCCTTTTTCAGTCAAGTTGCGCATCACGCGGAAGAGGTCATCGGCTTCCTGTGGGGTGAGTACCGCAGTCGGCTCATCAAGAACGAGAATCTTTGCTTTGCGATAGAGCGCTTTCAAAATCTCCACACGCTGCTGTACGCCGACGGGAATGTCTTCGACAATCGCGTCTGGGTCTACTTCCAATCCATAGGCTTCTGAAATCTCAAGGATTTCACGGCGTGCGCGTTTGATATCGAGACTGGTGCCCTTCGTTACCTCTGAGCCGAGGATCATATTCTCGATCACGCTGAAGACGGGCACAAGCATAAAATGCTGATGCACCATGCCGATGCCGTAGTTGATCGCATCGTGCGGACCTTTAATCTCGACGGGTTTACCGTTAATGAGAAATTCGCCTTCATCTGGTGCATACAAGCCGTAGACTACGTTCATCAAGGTGCTTTTGCCCGCGCCATTCTCGCCGAGCAGGGCGTGAATTTCACCTTTACGCAGGTTGAAGCTCACATCGTCGTTGGCAAGTACGCCAGGAAAGCGTTTGGTGACGTGACGGATTTCTAATGCTAAATTCTCTGTCATTGTCTACTCCTTGTCGTATGGGACGCCATCTGCTGCCGGAACGCGGGTGCGACCGACAAAGCCAGACAAGACGACAATGGTCAGGATATAAGGCAACATCCCGATGAACTGGTGAGGCACCTGAATATCTGCAAATTGAAGCTGGGTTTGCATGGCGTTGGCAAAGCCAAAGAGCAAGGCTGCGCCCCATGCACCGAGCGGGGTGTATTTGCCAAAGATCATCACTGCCAGTGCGACGAAACCGCGTCCGTTGGTCATGGCGCGTTCAAAGGAGCCGACTGCTTCCAAAGTCAGGAAGGCGCCAGCCAAACCGGCGATCGCGCCGCCAAGGATCACGTTCACGTAGCGGACTTTGAAGACGTTCACACCGAGCGTGTCAGCAGCACGGGGATGCTCTCCTACCGCACGGGTGCGCAGGCCCCATTTGGTGTAGAAGAGTACATAATGAACAACGAACACGAGGATGAAGGTTGCGTAAGTGATCGGGGGATTATTGAAAAAAGCAGGGCCGATGAGGGGGATATCCGCGAGCGCACCCAAGGCGATTGGTTGGAGCTTGCCCTGAGTGGTTAGCCCGACCTGATAAAAGTATCCCGTTAAGCCGAGCGCGAGAATGTTGATAACTGTCCCGCCGATGATTTGATCCATTTTCAGGGTGACGGACATATAGGCGAGTAGCAAGCCCATGAGCGCCCCAGCTGCCACAGCTGCGAAAACGGCGAAGAGGAGGTTGCCCGTCCAGACATTGGCGAGGAAACCGACAAAGGCGCCGAGCAGCATCTGACCTTCAATTCCGATGTTGATGACGCCCGAGCGTTCCCCAAGTAGACCACAAAGCGCACCCAAAACAAGGGGCGTTGCCTGACGGATCGAGGAAGCAACGACGGCTTCGGTGATCTGGGAATTCAGGTTATATTGCCAAATGGTGATGCCGATTACGCCGAGCGCGATGCCAATGGTGGAACCCCAGCGTTTGAGAAATTGCTTGAGGGGCGAAACTTGTGTGGGGAGGTTATTTGAATTTTGCATGGTGGCTCCCTATTGTTGACCCCAACCGCTGAGTGTGATCTTCTCGCCACCGTCATCGCGTGCACGGATCAGTTTGCGGACGATCATATCCGCAGTGACGAAGAAGAGCATCAGGGCTTGGATCACGTCGGTAATTTCTTTGGCGACGCCCGCGTCGAATTGCATGGTACTGGCGCCAGCTTTCATTGCGCCAATCAGCAGGGCTGCTGGAATGATGCCGAAGGGATGGGTTTTCCCTAAAAGGGCGATTGTGATACCGTCGAAGCCAAGACCGGTGTTGAAGCCCGGTTGATAACGATAAACTATGCCTTGCGTTTCGATGGCACCGCCAACACCGGCAAGGAAGCCACTGATGACCATCGTCAAGATGACAGTGTAGGCAACTTTCATACCGGCATATTTTGCGGCGTGCGGGCTGAGACCAACAGTGCGGATCTCAAAGCCAAGGGTAGTATGCCAAAGCAGCCACCAGATAGCCACGGCAGCAAGTACAGCCAGGAAAAAGCCGACCGGAATTTCTCCTATACTGGGGATGCGAGCCGTATCAAGAATTTCTGGGGTGCGGGCAACGATACCTGTATCTTTGAGTGGACCGTCGGCAAAATAGTCAGTGATGTTGATCGCAACATAATTCAGCATGATGGTGGTGATGACTTCATGTGCGCCCGTATAGGCTTTCAATGCACCCGGGATGGCGGCATAAAGTGCGCCAGCCGCGCCACCAGCGAGAAGAGCCAGCGTAGCATGTAGGAAGGCGGGCAGCCCATGAACCATGAAACCGACTACTGCGGCAACCAGCGCACCGAAGAGCAATTGCCCCTGTGCGCCAATGTTGAAGAGACCTGCCTTGAAGGCAAAGGCGACAGCGAGGCCGCTGAAAATGAGCGGGGTCGCTTTGGCTAAGGTACGACCAAAGGCTTTCATATCGCCAAAAGAACCGTCAATTAGAGCGCTATAAGCCTTGATAGGGTTTGCCCCGGAGACAGCCAACAAAATAGCCCCGATTAGAAGGGCTAAAAGTACGGCTGTCAAGGGTACTGCAATGACACGCCGAATATCTCCCAACCATGAGCTGGGTGATTGGTCCATCTCTTTTTTTGCTTGATCGTCCATATTGTGTACCTTATCGTAGATGAAAACTGGGATTGAATTTTACCGCGCTTCAAAGGTGGCGTAAAGCAATGACCGATTTTTGCAACTGATATATGTAGGTGTATGGGTATTTGCTATGAGAAAATTAAAAGGAGCGTGGCATTTGCCACGCTCCTTTATTACACTTTAGCTTGAACGATGATTATCCACCGTAACCAGTCGAGAGGGAGCCATCTTGCAGGGCAGCGTCGATTTCGTTCAATTTGTCTTTGACTTCCTGAGGAACGGAAGAATCAAAGTCATGGAAGGGGGCTAAGCCGGTGGCACCAAAGAAGTTGCCAGCCGGGAAAGCGCCATCAACGGAAGCCTGGATCAGGTCAAATACGCCGGGGGTGATGAGTTTCATAGCACTGGAAACCAGGCAGGGGTGTGCTTCGGGAACGGTTTCCCACTGGTCGCTATCAACGCCAATGCAGAAGACGCCGTCGCTGGAAGCAACTTCGATGAGTGCGCCGTTACCGGTCTTGCCGCCAGCGCCGAAGACAACATCTGCGCCCTGGTCGAGAGCCTGTTTGGCGGTGGTTGCGCCCCATTCGGGGTCAACGAACGCAACATCCATACCACCGGGGTGGTAGGTGGAAATCAGGTTGATGTCGGGGTTGATGTAGAGAGCGCCAGCTTCGTAACCTTCTTTGAAGGCAACGACAGGGGGAACCAAGTCGGTGCCGAGAACGGCAGCGATGGTACCGGTTTCGCTCAATTGAGCAGCCAAAGCACCAGCCAGGAAGCCAGCTTTGTCCTCGGGGAAGATCAAGCCTGCGACGTTAGCAATTTCGCCACCCCATTGACCCTGGTCTACACCAATGAAGTCAATTTCGGGATATTCAGCAGCAGCAGCTAAGGTTGCATCACCCATGGCGAAACCAACGGTGACGATGACATCGTAGTTTTTGTCTGCGAACAGAGCGATGTTGGAAGCATAGTCTTTGGCGTCTTTGGTCTCAACGTATTTGGTGAAAGCGCCGAGTTCATCAGCGGCTCGTTGAGCACCTTCCCAAGCGGATTGGTTGAAGGATTTGTCGTCAATTTCGCCAACGTCGGTGACGAGACCTACGCACAAAACGGCTTCGTCTGCGCAGTTATCTTCACTAACTTCGGCGGTTGCGCCGCCACAAGCGGAAAGTGCAAGGGCTGCAATTGCGAATACTGCAAAAACAAGGTAAAACTTTTTCATCTTTTTCTCCTCTTTCTAAAATAGATGACAGAAATATTGTATGGGTCCAAAACTGCCCATATCACCACTTATCATACAGGCTAACGAACTATTCATCAATATGTCAAATGTCGTCAATTAAGCTTCTTTTCGTGCTGTTTTTTAACAAAAGACGGGCATTACATCTTCTTTGATGTAATGCCCGTCTGGGACTTTCAGGAAACTTTATTCGGGTCCAGAATATATTGCCACCAATTATTGTGGATGCCATTCTGCCGCCCAGCGACATGCGGAATATGTTTCAGCCACCAGCGGTGATGCAGACGGATGTCGCCATTGCCCCATTCACTGGCGTTGACTCGGCGCGCCTTTCCCGTGAAATTTGGAAATTGATACCACTCATAACAGTTGCTCGAAACGAACTTGGGATTACCCCAATCATAATCCCGCTCACTGTTCGGGGCGAAATGTACGTTGCCCACTTCGGCTAGGCCGGGATTCTTCTTGTCGTAGCGTGTAAAGCGTTCCCAGAGATTAGCGTTACCGTGTGTTTTGCTGAAGGTACGCTCCATATGTGCTTCGACGCGGTGATTGAAGGATTCGAGCATTTCACCGAGACCGCGCTCGTACGAGAAGCCCATAATGACGAATTTGCGCGGAATTTGCGATGTGTTGTTCAGTGCTGGAGCATTGCACCAGAAGGCACCCTTGCCGGCCATGATCGATTCATAGAAGCCGCCGTAGGGGAAAGCGAAAATCCAGACTTCGTCAATTTTATTATTTTCAACTTTTTCGGCGATATTATGTTCATCCAGAATGGCGTGATAGTCGACCTGGTCAGGTTCATGAGCGGGTGTGGTTTTGTTCAGCACGTCGAGATAGAGGGATGGGGAGTAGCGGAAACCATCTTTCAGGGCGGGGAAGTCGTTGACCTCGATGCGTTCGACAATTTCGTAGCGTCCCATACCATAGCTGGTTTCCATAATCTCTGTTGAGAAGCCAACCACCAGTTCATCGGGATCGTACCAACCGGGACGTTGGCTGAGTTTTTCGTCCTTATCGGTATCCATTATTGGGTTATAGATGATTAGGAGCACGCGATTGGTGGTGATTTGTGCAGGTTCGGCAGGATCATCCACAACGGGAGCAGGTTGCGGGGGAGAGGGTGTAATGGGGGTGCTTGTCCCAATCCCGAATAGTTTTTTTAGTAATTTAAGCAAGAAAGACATGATTGCTCCTCTTAATTATCTAGGGCGCGTCGAAGGTCATGTAGACCTGATCATCTTGTGCGATGAAGAGGGTGTGGTTGGCGTTGGTTGCGATAGCATTTAGAGCGACGGCCGGTAGAGCGTTCTCGCCGTCATTACGTGGGCGCATTTGGTTGAGTAGTTCGTAGGAACGCGGGCTAAAGCGGAATACAGATTGTGTTTCACTCGCCAGGAGCAAGATGGCAGCATCGGGCGGCTCGCTGATTTGGATTTCGGTAAAGATGGCGGCGCCGAAGTTATTACCACCGCCTGCTGCGAGGTTAGGATCTACTAAGGCCACCGGATTGACGCAGCGTGTTGGGACGCTTTCGAGCAAACTATACGTGCAAGTTGCAAGATGTCCGTCGTTGAAGAGCAGGTATAGATCGGTGTCGTTGATGCTCAAATCTACGGCAAGTTCTATCCCTTTGGGAGTTTCAGTGGAGAAGAAAGCCGTTGGGTAGTTATTGAAAGTGGATGCTTGCCCGCCATAAACCCAGACTTCACGGGAGGCTGCATCAAGCAGGTAGAGAACATCCGATTGCAGGGTTACTGCAGTGATTTCGCGGAAGCCAACAGAGGGTTGGAGCAAATGCATAGCCTGCGGGGTTTCATTCGCTGCACAGTAAAGAAGACCGCCCTGAGCATCGAATGCCAAGATCGACGCACCTAGTGCATTGGATTTTGGCAAAATCTGGATTTCGACTAATTTTTCGATCAGCTTGCCGCCATAGCTGCCAGATTCGCAATGGAAGTTGGCATCAAATTGATAACCATCGCCGATTAAGTAAGC
>ERZ890953.840-NODE-840-length-16657-cov-11.246175_pt1 | contig 16657 bp, 19 predicted proteins | sample MGYA00521264_ERZ890953 | MGnify/ENA primary metagenome ERZ890953 (study PRJEB32303, sample SAMEA104408629) | aquatic metagenome | biome: Brackish water; feature: Chemocline; material: water | place: Baltic Sea | collected 2014-10-26T21:54:00 | depth 200 m ...
GCCTACTGCAAAAAGATACAAAAACTCTGAGAAAATCACACAAGTTGATTCTATCTCTGCATACTCCTCTTCTGTGAGTCAATTTTTTGGAGAGAACTATCTTTTAAGCGGTAATGCTTCAGAGTTCCTTGACCCTGTTTTTTCTTCTGGTGTTACCCTTGCTTTAGAGTCAGGAAACAAAGCAGCGGAACTTTTCATACGAGAACTCCAAGGTGAAAAGATTGATTATAAGGTAGAGTATGAAGATTATATGATGCTTGGGATTAATGTATTTCGTGACTATGTAAATTCTTGGTATGATGGCTCACTCCAAACGATTATCTTCTCAAAAAAAACGAATCCAAAAATCACACAAAAAATCGTCTCTATCTTAAGTGGTTATGTATGGGATACAAACAACTCGTTTGTTACATCTTCAAGACTAGCACTTAAAACAACTTATGAAATTTTAAAGTAGATATGTTAGAAAATTTATATAAAACACTCTATAATAACACCACTGAAGCAAGTATAACACTTAGTGATGCAAATCACCCTATTTTTAAAGCACATTTTCCAAATCAACCACTTTTACCTGGATTTGTTCACTTTGAAATCGTTTCAGCCCTTTTTGGACTTGAGATTATAGGCATAAAAAAAGCAAAGTTTACACAAATGGTTTTGCCAAATGAGACTTTAGTATATAAAAAAAATAAGTTAAACTTTAAAGTATTTGTAGATGAGAAACAAGTAGCAAATTTTTCACTTGAAGCTAGATTAGGAAACACTATTTAATGACTATAAACAACCAAAACATCAACTATAAAAATTTTATCCAAGAAGAGAGTATAAAACTCGATGACTCACAAGAGTACAAAGAGTTCATAAACGCAGGACATGCCTTTCTTATAAAAAACATCAAACAAGGTCGCCCTATTTATGGTGTTACAACAGGGTACGGTGAGGCTGGTCAAAACTATGCTGCATTTGAAGAAGCAGAGGAGTTACAGTACAACCTTTTTAGTTTTCATGGCTGTGGAGTTGGTGAGTACCTAAGGCAAGAGGTTTCTCGTATCATGATGAGTGTGCGTTTAATCAGTCTTGCAAAGGGAAAAAGTGGAATCTCTTATGAACTTTTACAGCGATTTGAACTACTTCTAAACAACAAAATTTATCCGCTCATCCCTTCTCAAGGTTCAGTGGGAGCAAGTGGAGACTTAACACCGCTTTCTTACATCGCCGCAGTTATAGCGGGAGAGAGAGAAGTTATCTATAAGGGTGAGATTTTAGACACAAAAGATGTTTATAAAGAGCTTGGTATCAAGCCTTATACTTTTAAGCCAAAAGAAGCCCTTGCCATTATGAATGGAACGGCTGCAATGAGTGCTATCGCCATTGAGAGTATTGCAAAGTTTGAGATTTTACTTGATAGCGCTGAGAGTTTTGTGGCGTCCGTGTTTGAACTTTTACTTTGTGACACAACGCCACTAGAGCCTTTTGTACATGAGAGTAAACCTTTTGATGGACAGCAAAACGCAGCGGCAAACATACTTCAAAAATGCCAAGACTCAAAACTCACACATGAGGCTTTTAGTCGTTATGAAAACTTTCACTTAGAAAAAGAGCAAAACATTCAAGACCGCTACTCCATTCGCTGTGCTCCACAAGTTTTAGGAGTTATCCACGACAACCTAGAGATAGCAAAAAAATGGATACAAACTGAGATAAACGGAGTAAACGACAATCCTCTCATAGACCATATTGGAGAAAAAATCTACACTTCTGGTAACTTCTATGGTGGTTATATCGCTCATGCCATGGATACTATGCGCATTTGCGCGGGAAACCTTGCCGACCTTTTAGACAAAGAGTTTGCACTTTTAGTAGACCACAAGTTTAACAAAGGTTTAGGAGAGAGTCTTAAAATCAACACAAAAGCGACACACCACGGTTTTAAAGCGATGCAAATCACTCTAAGCTCTTTAAGTGCCGATGTCATGATGAACACAAATGCAGCCTCCCTGCACTCTCGTCCTACAGAATCTTTTAACCAAGACAAAGTAAGCATGGGAACAACAGCGGCTCTGCACTTTGCAAAACAGATTCCTGATTTATCAAATATGTTAAGTATTGCGCTTTTGGGAATGGCACAAGCTGTTGATTTGAGGGGTAAAAAAAACTGTTCTAGCTTTTTACAAAAAAATCATACTAACATCAGAAAACACGTCGATAAACTTGAATACGATAGACGCATGGATAAAGATATAAAAATAGTTTACAAACTCTTAGAACAAGGTGTTTTTGCTTGAAAAAAGTGCTGATAACTGGAGCTACTGGTTTTATTGGTGAGGCTTGTGCAAGGTACTTTCATGAGAATGGTTATTTTGTGTATCTTCATTATAATTCTAACAAAGCAAAAGCCGATGCCCTTCATAAAGAACTAAAAAACTCTCAAACCTTAGCATTTGATATGACAAAAAAAGAGCAAATATCCTTAGCTCTTAGTGAACTCACTCTTGATGTTTTAGTAAACAATGCCGGCATCACAAAAGACAATCTTTTCTTTTGGATGAGTGATGAAGAGTGGGATGACGTTATCAACATTTCGGTAAATGGCACTTACCATGTTACAAAATCAATCATCAAGCAGATGATAAGTCAAAAAAGTGGTGCGATTGTAAATGTCGCTTCTATCTCAGGGCTTGTTGGAAACGCGGGGCAAACAAACTACTCAGCTGCAAAGGGTGCTATGATTGCGTTTACAAAATCTCTCTCTTTGGAAGTGGCTCGTTATGGCATCAGAGTAAACGCAGTTGCCCCTGGTGTTATAGACTCGGAGATGACAAAAGATTTAGACCTTAAAGAGATGAAAAAAAACATTCCTCTCAAACGTTTAGGCGAAGCAAAAGAAGTAGCAGAGTGCGTCTTTTTTTTAAGCGACAAAGCGAGTTATGTAACTGGTGAGGTTTTAAACATTAGCGGGGGCTTAGTGCGTTGAGTTTAAAACAAAAACAACTTGTCATAGTGCCTACTTACAACAACCCAAAAACCATTGTAGCTGTTGCGTTTGACATAGTTTCTCATGGCTACACTGCTTTTATCGTAGATGATGGTTCAGACATCATCATAGAGAGTTTGTTTAAAGAAGATGAAAAACAAGATGTTCTTTTTGTTCGTCATGAAACAAATCAAGGAAAAGGTCAGGCCATCATTAGTGGCTTACATAAGGCAAAAGAGTTAGGCTACACTCATGCTCTAAGCATGGATGGCGACGGACAACATTTAGCTTCACAAGCAGAAAAACTTTTTAGTGTTTATGAAGAGAACAGTATTCTAATAGGTGCTAGAAATTTTAATCTTGATGATGTACCAAATGGCTCTAAATTTGGAAGATGGTTTAGTAACTTTTGGGCTTGTTGGGACACTGGATATGAGATAACTGATTCACTCTCAGGCTATAGAATTTACCCTATAAGCATCTTAAACCTTGACATAAAAACAACACGGTTTGATTGGGAGATGGAAGTTTTAGTCCGCCATGCCGATGCTGGTCGAGTCATAGAAGAAGTTGACATAGAGTGTTATTATCCATCAGCAGAAGATAGAGTAAGTCACTTTAAAAAGTTTGAAGATACTGCGGCCATTGTTTGGGTGCATATCCAAATCCTTCCTTTTAAATGGCCACGATTTATCTTAAAAAAACTAGGTTTAATGAAACGCTAATTATGCAAACAAAACAAAGAGGCAGTGGCTGGAGCATCAAACTTGTTTTTAACCTTTATAAACTTTTTGGCTACAAGTTTATCTACTATCTTATGTACCCTGTCACCTTTTTTTATGCTCTTATCTCTACCAATGTCAAAGAAGCTCTAAGAGATTATTATAAACATATAGGAGTTCCTTTTAACTTTTGGGTTTATTATGAACATCTCAGGATTTTTGCCATTACCATGGTAGATAGATTTATCACCAAAGTAGATAAAGAGAGTTATACTTTTTTATATGATGATAAAGAAACTCCGCTACAAGTTTTTCAAAATGGCACAATTTTACTGCTTTCACACTTTGGAGGATGGGCGGCATCTGCAAGTGTTTCTCGCTCACACAACAAGCTAAACATCGTTATGCAAGAAGCTCTTTTAGACTCTATAAAATCTATAGAAGACGATATAAACGCAGTCTCAAATGTAAATATAATCGACCTAAACCAAGGAACTATCAGAGTCTCCATAGAGATAGCAAACGCACTTATGAAAGATGAGATAGTCGCCATCATGGGAGATAGAGCTTCAAACGATAAGGCAACTGTTGGTGTTAATTTTTTTGGACAAAGCGCAAACTTCAACAAAAATCCTTTTCAAATCGCTTATAAAATGGACAAGCCCATCATGGTTTACTTTGTGATTTATAAAAGCATACAGACTTATAAAATCGAGTTTATTAAAATAGATATGGACAAAACAAAAAAAGAAGAACAAGCCATCCAAAAAGCAATAAAAACTTATGTAAAATTTTATGAAAACATATTACAAGAACATCCGAATCAGTGGTTAAACTTTTACCATTTTTGGCAAAAAAAAGTTTAGTATGTTTCCTCTTCTTTATCTTTTAATTTTAGGGCTTGCTTATTATTTTGACCAAGTTACAACTGTTTGGTTTCTTCCTGTTCTTGTTTCAGGTTTTTTCTTTGTTTTATTTGTAAATGCTCACCTAAAGAACAAAAAACTAATCTTACAATACACACAAAAGTTTTACAAACAAGAGCTTACGCAAAAAGAGCAAGAGTATTTAGCTAAAGGCGATGCTTATTGGATGTTTGTAACACTTTTAAATACTCTCTTGCAACTTCTCTTTGGTTTGGGCGACAACCATGTTCTATGGCTTATTTACAGTTCTATTGGTTGGTACATTCTTTTCTTTTTTGCTTTAGCTTTACAAGTAATCTATGGTAAAATTAAACATGTATAAAATTTTATTTACTCTTTTTATTTTCTCTACATCTATGTTTGCTCAAAGCTTTCATTTTCAAGAAATCCGTTACAACAATGCTCTTGATAAATCAAAAACACTAGAGGGCAACATCTCATTTGTAAAAAATGGACTCTTGATTGATTATACCGATAAAAAGCAGTCACTTCATTACATAAACGCAATACTTGAGTATACAAAAGATGAAAAAATAATAACACTTGATGAAAAAAACGCTCAAAGAATAAAAGAGTATTTTGACATACTGATATTACTTCATGATGCTGATGAAAAAAAACTAGAAGAAGATTTTATAGTAGAGAAAGATGCCCAAACACTTCTACTCACTCCAAAAACAATTATTAAAAATTTTATAAAAAAAATTAAACTCACAAAAGAGAAAAACGAGCTTAAATCAGTACAACTTATTTTAAACAACGGTGACCTTATCACCATAAATATCAGTAATGAAATATCTTAATTATATTCTCTTACTGGCACTTTTAGTTAGTGCATTTTTTCTCAAAGAACATCTACATATCTCAACAAACTTGGCTTCACTTTTTGCACCAAAAGAGAAACTCCAAGAGTTAAATATCGCTAACAAACTTGGCTACTCTAACGATATTCTCATCGCTGTTAAAGGTTTTGAGTATAGTGCTAAAACAACAGTCAGAGAATTAACGAAAGAGTTACAAAAACTAGAACAAGTAACAAGTGTACAATCATCTTTAGCACCATCTTTAGAGTTACAGTTGTACTTCAAAACTTTTTATCCACTCCTTAGTGACTTTAACCATACAAAGCAAACGCAGCTGAGTATACATCAAACTTTGCAAGAGTTATACGACACACAATTTTCTATCTTTTACACTCCAATCAATGCAAACGACCCTTTAGGACTTTTTAAACTTCCATCAACACAAAAACTAAAGCAAGGAAGTTATGGCTACATCTTACGAGTAAAAACTACCGTTTCAACTTCACAAATCTTAGAAGCTACACAACTCTACGAAGTAGTTAAAAGCATTTTAAAACCCTATCCTAATGTTATCTCTTTTGCTCCATTTTACTATACGGTTGAGAATAGTCGTGCTATCAAAAAAGATGTACAACTCATCATCGTTCTCTCTACTGTAGTGCTTCTTTTTATCTATTTTATTTTACTAAAAAACATCAAACTTTTACTTCATACTCTCATAACACTTGGCTCGTCTATGCTCTTTGCTACACTGACAAGCACTCTTCTTTTTAAAGAGTTTAACATACTCTCTTTAGCATTTGGCATGAGTATCACCGCTGTAAGTATTGACTATCTTTTACACTACTATTTTCATCATTTTTATAGTTCTTCAAAACGAGTAGAAAAAAATGTCTTGTATGGTTTTTTAACAACTGCCACTGCGTTTGGGCTTTTTTCTTTTATAGAGATTCCACTTATTGCACAGATTAGTTCTTTTACTTTGCTCTCTTTATCTTTTGCTTATTTAGTTTTCACCTTTGTGTTTCCTCATCTAAACATTCCAGCTTATCAAGAGCAAAAACATCAGACTTTAACTACTCAAAAAATCTCCGCTTATTTTGTCTTTTCGCTTTCTCTAGGGCTTTTTATCTACACTGCGTTTACACTCAAACTCGATACAAATATAAGGCATTTAGATTATCAAAACCTTAACCTACAAAAAGTAGAACAAACTTTCAAAGAATCCAATACAAACAGACTTTACCCAAAAATAGTACAAGCAAACTCTTTAGAAACACTTGTTTTTCACCTTCACTCTCTCAATACTTCCCCCTTTTTACTTTCACAAAAAGAGTGTAATGAGAAGAAAAATATTCTTAAAAATTATGATTTTTTAACACTAAAGCAAACTCTTCATCTTGAAGCTAAAAACATAGGTTACAAGCCAACATATTTTGACAATGCTTATGATTTTGCGATGGAACTTCCTGAGTGTAAAGCAGTAACTGTTGATGATTTTAAAAGATTTGGTTTATCCCTTTATCAAGAAAAAAACATCTACTACACCTTAGCACTTATAGACAATCCTGACAAAGCATTGAGTATAACTTCCATACTCAAAAATGCCACAAAAGATATGTACAAAGAACTGATGCAATTTTCTTTTTATGTAGTTGGGATTATCATCATACTTTTAATCATAAGTGTCAAGAGAAAGTTTATTTATGCACTGAATTATATTTTATTTCCTGTTGGGGTGACACTTTTCATCCTTAGCTTTTTAGGCTCACTAAATCTCATGCACTTTTTCTCACTTATCATCCTTATCGCCATTGGCATTGACTATGGAATTTATATGGCAAATTCACATCAAAAACAGCGAACAAGCCTCGCTATAAACTACTCACTCCTTAGTAGCTTTGCTGCGTTTGGTGTACTTGTTTTTAGTTCTATCACCGCTCTTTACTCCATCGGGCTTACCATTAGTTTAGGTCTATTTTTTATTTTTATTTTAACAAAGCTTATGAAATGATTTTTGAGTTTATCCATAAAAACAGAGATAAAGAAATCATATCTCTTGATGCTGCATTTGATGTATCGCCACAATGGATACAACTAGATACAAGCAGTAAACGCAACTTCATTACAAGTTTTATCCCTGCGTTTAGAGATAAACAAAAGATAGTTTTGCTCGATAAGAACCATAAACAACTTCAAACTTTTTATGAAAATAATGACATTAACAAACTGACAAATATAGACAAACTTTTGCAACTGCTTTTCTTCACTTCGGGAAGTAGCGGTTTTCCCGTTGGGGCATTTAAAACACAAGAAAATCTTTTATCCGAAGTCATGGTTTTAAAAAAGCTTATCACACAAATGCAGGATATAAAAAGAGTTGTAGTAAGTGTTCCTTTTGTTCATATTTACGGTATCTTGGCAGGTTTATTGTTGCCTCTGTACTTGGATGATGTAACTCTTGTGGTTAAAGATGACTTTTTACCTTATGAGCTTTTAGAAGAAGCTTCAAAAGAAGATACTTTAGTGGTTACAACTCCTGTTTTTATAAAAGCACTTGCTCGTTTACAGATGCAAGTTGATTTAAGTAAAACACTTTTTATCTCTTCAACTGCACCACTTTCATTTGAAGATGTAGAGAGTTTGCAACAAAATTATCAAACTAATATCATTCAACTTTTTGGTTCTACTGAAACGGGAGGCATAGCTTATAAACATAATCTCGATACAGAGTGGTCACCACTAGAGAGAGTAAAAATCAGTACAGAAAATGACAAACTCTCAGTTTCATCCCCTTTTGTATCCCCTTTTCTTTTACAAAATACTCTAAAAAAATTGCAACTACCTTTTACTACAGAAGACATTGTAAAGATAAAAAATGAAAAGTTCACTCTGCTTGGAAGAAGTAACAAAATCATAAAAATAGCAGGAAAACGCATCTCTAGTACACTTTTAGAAGCAACTCTTGAAACTCTTGAGAGTGTAGAAATAGCCGTTATAGAACTTGTATATAAAAAAGAACTACTGAGAAGCGAACAAGTTCTCATCACTCTTCAAGCAAAAGAAGTGATAAGAAAACAAGCTATAAAAGATAAAATAAGTGAATGCTATGGAGTTCTAACCATCCCATTTAAAGTTGTATATGTTAAAAAAATCAACCGCTCCGCTATGGGGAAGAAGATACTTTTTTAAACTACATACCGCTTAAAGCTTTTTTAACATTATCATCAGCCATAGTAATATTCCATACAGGTTCCCAAACAACTTCAACTTTTACTTCTTTGATATTTGCCATCTTTTGCACTGATTCTTTTACCCACTGTTGAATCATTTGGTGCATTGGACATGCTTTTGTTGAGAGAGTCATAACAACTTCTACATTTCCCTCTGCATCACACTTTGCCTCGTAGATTAATCCCATTTCAACAAGATTAAATCCAACTTCAGGATCTATAACTGTTGAAATTGCTAAAAATAATTCTTCTTTTGTATACATTTAAACTGCCTTAAAATTTATCATATAAAACATACTTCTTACAAAAGCTAGTGCCCCTACTACTAAAAAAGAGGCTCCTGCGTTTATAAATATGTTACTTTTTAAAAGGATAGCTAGAGTAACTATAACCACCCCTACACTTGAAAATACAAACTGTGCTTGTGAACTTCTTCTCGGTACCATATCTGCTAACATTGGTACTTTTTGTTTTCCCACAAGTGGAGAAAATCGTTCAAACCAAACTAAAAATGGAATAATTTTATAGATATGTCCTGAAATAATAAATCCAAAAAATCCAAAAAACATAAGCCATCCAGAAGCCATTAAAAATTGCTCTTGTTGTGTAAAAAGATAGAGAGTTCCGAGTAAGAGTGATACCAGCATTGACATAAAAGCAAATACCATAGAGATGGCATAAATATCATTCTCTTTTCTTGGTCTAATTTTATAAATATGTGCTATAAGATAAAAATAAACAAGCATCGAAACAAATGAAAAGCCATATCCTAAATATTCAATCCATTCTAGGTAAATCATCGAAGAAACTACTACAAACACAACACCCAAACTCATCATAGTTATAGAGATTGTTAAAGGTTTCATCGAAAAGTCATGAGAGAGTGTAAACATGGGTATAAGGACTAAAGAAAGCCCCATAATAGTAATGGAAATATATCCACCAATCACCAAATATACATGAGCATGAAGAAGTGATGCAATATCTAGTTCTATTGTTCCAGCATAACTTAGAGCCATTAAAAGACCAAAGATTATGCCAAAAAACAAAAAAGTGTTTGCGATTAAAACACTATTCATTATTAAAGTAAGTTTTTTTACTTTAAAGATAGTGAGAAAAATCTCCCCAACAAATATCAGCATAGAGATAAACACAACCATGCCACCAAAGGGGAGTAATGCAGGCGACCAAAGAAACCCAAGTGCCATTAGTAAAGTTCCTATGAGGAGCAAAGGCCAAATAGCATAAAAAAGTTCCACCCCAAAATGTCCTACTTCTAAAACTACAGGAACAAGTTGTGCCATCGCTCCAAAAATAGTCATCATTACAAAGCCGAGTAAAAAAAGATGTACAAAACTAATCACTTCAGGATTACTAAAACTTAAGTTATCTACAGAAAAGGCAAATACTAAAAAAGACGCCAATAGATAAAATAAGCCCCCTAAAATAAAAAAGGGAGCAATAAGTTTAAATGGAGGGGCAAAATCTTGCGATATGGGTGTCATCTATCTTAATCTTAACCGTGACAAGAAGTTTGTGTCAAATCAGAATCAACACCAGCATCTACATTAGTAAATGTTACTCTTACAAGTCCACCATCTATCTTTTCATCAGTATGTGAAATATCAGCTTTAAGTTTACCAAAAAGACCACCTGGCATTTTATGATTAATCATAACAAGTTTATCATTTGTGTTTTTGATTAAAGCTAAACCACTCATTGCATTAACCATTGGATGAGGAGGTCCTTCTTTTGAAGTATCGAAGTAATAAGTATTTTCACCATCTTTGGCTAATTTATAAAAATCAACCGTTGCTCCATCTACTTCTATTTGCACTGCTTCTTGAGGTATGTTTGTCATATTACAATCCTTTTATTTATCTTATAATCGAAATTGTAATAAACTTTCAAAAAATGAGCTTGATTTATATCAACAACAGAGCTTAATCGTAAAAGAAAGTGAGACTCTCTTTATCTACTATCTTATATTGGCTTGATTTTTTTGTTAAAAAACCAAGTTTAATAAACTTTTTAAAAATACGGGAAAGAGTTTCTGGTGCCATGTGGAGAGATTTTGCCAACTCTGTATGTTTTAAAGTGAAAGCCTCTTCATGCTCACAGATATATTTTGCGACTCTTGATGTCGAATCAAGCACAACATTTAAAGCAATCACATCTTCTAAAACTTTGATTTTACTTGAGAGCGATTTAAAAAAATTAAATGCAATATCAGGATTTGTTAAAAAATTATTTTTAAATTTTTCAAAATCTATTTGTAAAACAGAACCATCACTTTCAAAAGATGCTGATGCTGGATAAGGTAATCCTTCAAAAACAACCCTTTCAGCAATAAGCATTTTTGGTAAAAATCGGTGCATAATCACTTCATTATTTTTGTTATCAGTTTTGTAAACTTTTAACATGCCCTCAAGTAAAAGAGTAAGATGCTTTGGCATATCTTTTTCAAAAAAGAGAATTTCATCTTTAGCAAAGTTTTTTTTATAAGAAAAAGATGCCAATACTTCCAATTCTTGTTTTTCGAGATTATCAAAAAAATGAACTTCTTTTAAGTCTTCTAATACACTCATGCTCGAACCTGCCCACTACCATAAATCTTAAACTTATAAGTAGTGAGCCCCTCTATACCCATTGGTCCACGTGCATGAAGTTTATTTGTACTTATGCCCACTTCTGCACCAAAACCAAAAGCACCACCATCGGTAAAACGAGTGCTTGCATTTACATATACTACAGCTGCATCTATAGCATTTAAAAAAGTTTCTGCTGCTGAAATATTTTCAGTTATGATAGCCTCCGAGTGTCCTGAAGTAAACCTTACAATATGCTCTATCGCACCCTCTACTCCACTAACTACTTTTATGTTTAATATGTTGGCTAAGTACTCAGTATCATAATCTTCATCTGATGCATGTTTTACTTCTATGATAGCCTGCGTTTCTAAACACCCTTTTAACTCTGTATGTGCCGCATCAAACGCAGCCTTTAGTCGTGGCAGTGCTGTTGCTGCGATAGCACGGTCGACTAAAAGTGTCTCCATAGCATTACAAACCCCTGGACGTTGTACCTTTGCATTGATAGCGATTGCAATGGCATTGTCAAGTTTTGCATCTTTATCTATGTAAGTATGGCATTGTCCTTTGTCATGTTTTACTACACTTACAGTTGCATTATCACTCACATGTTTGATAAGCCCTGCTCCACCACGAGGAATAATAAGGTCAACATACTTATCCATTTTTATAAGCTTATTTACACCCTCACGAGAAGAGTCTGGAATGAGAGCTATAAGTGCACGTGGAAGTTTGTTTTTTTCTAAAACATCTTGGAGTACATTTGCAATAGCTTTGTTTGAGTTTTCAGCCTCTTTTCCGCCTTTAAGCACACAAACATTCGAGCTTTTAAAACAAAGTGCTGCTGTGTCAGAGGTGACATTTGGACGAGACTCATAGATAATTCCAATCACGCCAATAGGAATACTCACTTTCTCAATTTTAAGTCCATCTTCTGTAATCCAACCCTCTAAAATACGTCCAACAGGCTCTTTTAAAGCTGCAATCTCTTCAACAGCTACAGCCATCCCCTCAACTCTTCCCTCATCCAAAAAAAGTCTATCCATCAATGCGGATGTCAGATTGTTTTTTTTACCATCGCTCATATCTTTAGCATTTTCTTCTAAAAGTACCAGTGTGTTTGCTCTAAGAGCTTGTGCCATTTCTTTAAGTATACGATTTTTCTCTTTACCACTTAAAGTGTTTAAAACTCTACTTGCTGATTTTGCTTCTTGCAAAAATTTTTCCATTATTCTTCCTCCCTTTCTTACTTGCGTTATAATATCATAATTTAATTAAGGAATTTTAATGAAGACAATTACTTTTATAGGAAATGGCAATATGGCATTTAGTATTGCAGAGGGTTTAAAAAATGATTATAAAATAGAAGTTGTTGGAAGAGATTTGAAAAAGCTTGATGCATTTGAAAAAAAACTTGGTGTACCTATTGGAAAATATCTAATGGATGGTTTTTATATAGAAGATAGAACTTTGATGTTTTGTGTAAAACCTGCCAATGTTAAAGAAGTTGGAGCAAAACTCAAAGGAAAAGCGAAAGTAGTTTACTCAGTTCTTGCTGGAACATCTCTTGAAAAACTTCGTACCAACATCAACACAACTGCAGTTGTAAGAACTATGCCAAATCTTGCAGCAAGTGTGCAAAAGTCAATGACAACATTAACAGGTGATATAAATTTCAAAGAAGAAGCCCAAGAACTTTTAGGTGCTATCGGCGATACAAGGTGGTTAGCAAGTGAAAAAGAGATAGACATCGCTACAGCCTTAGCTGGAAGTGGTCCTGCATATCTTGCTCTTATAGCAGAAGCTTTGACAGATGGAGCAGTAAAACAAGGTCTTAAACGCGATGATGCTATGGCGATTATGCGTGGGTTATTTGGTGGTTTTGGCAAACTTATACAAGATATACATCCGGCAATACTTAAAGATGGTGTCATGAGTCCAGGTGGAACTACTGCTGCTGGTTATGGGGCTTTAGAAGATGGAAATGTAAGAAGTGCATGTATAAACGCAGTCGAGAAAGCCTATCAAAAGGCTACTCAACTATAATCTTTAGCTTATTGCTAAGATTATCCAAAGCACACTTGCTGATATAGTAACTGCATATACTAATTTCCAGTGGGCTGTTTTATCATTCACAATCTCTGTGGATGCTATAGTCTCATTCATATTTAAATCTTTTTCCTCTTCTTCTATTTCTGTTGGAGTTATTGTCTGTGTTATTTCTATTTTTTTTAAAGTTTCAAAATAATCATCAACTTCTAATTCGTGTAAATTATTTATCTTGTTTTGGAGTCTTTTCATACGAAAACTTCCATTATTTACCGAGTTATCATAAAGTTGATTAATTTTGTTTTGTAGTCTATCGATTGAACTTGTATCAATCTTTTTTTTAAAACTTATTGTGTATTCCATAAGTCAAAACCTCTATTAAATTAATCTATTGTTATAATAAACATAAAATTATACAATATATTTAAAAGTATCTTCCTTAACTTTTACATCTAAATCAAGAAGTGAAAGAGGTAAACCAAAAGCTTCTACTTTTACATAATCTTTATAAGTGACTAAAAGAGAGTCTGATTTATCTTTGTATAAGATGTTCTCTAGCTCCTCTTTTATAAAAGAGTGATGATCAGGAAAGTAGTTTTTACTTACTACTTCTGGTAAAAAAGTATCAAGTCTTTGCGGTCTTGCAATAGCTGTAACTAGAGACATTTTTTGAGTTTCATTTTTAAGTGTCACTTCTCGTTCAAAATCCACATCTTCTTTTAAAACTATGGCTTTTTTATCCTTCCAAAGTCTCTCACGAAAAGGTCCAGCAGGTAAACATGAGTTGTTTTTACTTTTTACATCTATGAGAAAATCTACTTTTTTAATGTCATGTTTTGAGTAAGCATCATCTAAAAAAATTATCTCTGCTCCCATCGATTTAGCTTGGAGTATTGCTTTTTTTCTATCTTCACTTACTATGACTAGGGCATTTGAGAGTTTTTTTGCATAAATCATCGCTTCATCACCACTTATTTTTACATCGCAAAGTATCTTTTTTGTATCTTTAACAACATATAAACCTTGTGATTCTCGTCCATATCCACGAAGTACTATCGCTGCGTTTGAGTACTCTTTTGCTAGTGCTGTTACAAGTGGCGTTTTTCCACTACCGCCAACATTTAGATTGCCTACACTTATAATTTTGATGCCAAAATCTTCAGCACTTTTACTCTTAAAACGCAGATACATCACAAAACAGTAGAGCCAACTTAGAGGTAAAAGAAAAAAGGAGAGGAGTTTTTGAACACTATTTGGGTTGTAAAAGTATTTCTCAACCCAAAAAACAAGTGCTGATTTCAAGATAGTTTAAACTTTTGTTTTCGCTATTTTTTTCACTTGGTCTATGACCGTTTTTACATCTTTATCTTCCATACTTGCATAAATAGGCAAAGATAAAACCTGCTGATAAGCACGAAGAGCAACAGGAAAGTCATTCACACGGAGTGCATACTTTGTTTTATAGTATGTTAGTAAATGTAAAGGCACATAGTGAAGTCCTGTTCCGATACCTTTTTCTCTTAAATCAACTGCAAATGAGTCACGATTTTTATCAACTTTTATGATGTATAAGATGTAAGGGTCTTCTTCATTTTCTGCACTTGGAGTAGTGATATGTTCCACTCCAGAGAAAGCAGATGTGTACATATTTGCTATCTCTTTATGACGAGCTATATTTTTATCTTGTTGCATTACTTGTGCTCTTATGTAAGCTGCGTTTAACTCGCTTAAAGAGTAATCATTTCCAATATCTGTTACATTATAAATATAATCAAGAGCATCTTCATCTTGCTCTATTGCATGATTTGCAAGAAGTTTAGCTCGCTTTATTATTTCATCACTGTTTGTTACAAGCATTCCACCGTTACATACATTTTTACGAAGATGAGGTGAGAAGTTAAAACATACAATATCTGCACCAGTAGAACCAATCTTAGCACCCTTATATGTAGCACCAAGAGCATCACTCGCATCTTCAACTATCTTTACATCATAAATCTTTGCCATTTTATAAACTCTATCTAAGTCCGTACAAGATCCTGCGATATGAGAGACAATAACAGCTTTAAGTTTTTTAGACTGATTATCTTCAAGATAATTCTCTAACTTGTCAAGGTTTATGTTGTAAGTATCAGCATCTATATCTATAAACACAGGCTCTGCATCAAAGTGACGAACTACTTCAGGAACATTGGGATGAGCATTTACAGAACAAACCACTTTATCACCGCGTTTTAGGTCAAGAGCAAGCATAGCTAAATGAAGTGCTGATGTTCCATGCGATGTCGCAAGTGCATACTCCGCTCCAACATACTCCGCAAACTCATCTTGAAGTTGTACAACTTGATGTATATCATCTGCATCTAAAACATCACTTACATTTGAGTGTGTTTCTCTAGTACTCTCATACTTACTAAAAGGTATCTTCATCTCTTTTTTCATTTTCTTTTCCTTTATAGAGTTATATCACGAGGATAATTAAAATCATGGTTTATCGTTCTTGATGTTAGTTTTGCGATAACTGGCATCTTTCGTTTAAAGTGATTACGAAAAATTTTTTGTATTATCATGTCTAACATCTTTTTTTCTATACCTTTTTGTAGTATAGCTTCATAAGGAAGTCTCTCTTGCACATACAACTTCATCGCAGTATCAAGCTGTTCATAGGTATACCCCAAGTCAGCCTCATCACTCTGTCCATCCCACAAATCAGCTGAAGGCGGTTTTTTTATAATACTTTTACTCACACCTAAATACTCGGCAAGTTCAAAGACTTCACTTTTATACAAATCACCTATAGGATTAATAGCACTCGCCAAATCTCCATAAAGTGTTCCATATCCTAACATAAGCTCACTCTTGTTACTTGTACCTAAGACAAGAGCATTTTCACGAGCAGATATATCAAAAAGAGTTGACATTCGCATACGTGAGGAAAAGTTTCCTTTTCGTAAATTGTCCAAATCAGGATTCATAGCTTCATAAGCTTTTAACATTGGTTCTATAGAAACTATCTCTGCTCTCATACCAAAATCACGACAAAGTTCATCTGCATCGTTGAGTGAACTTAAAGACGAATATTGTGAGGGCATCTTCACACAAAGTAAATCTTTATCAAAAGTTTTTTGAGCTAAAACAGCCACTACAGCCGAATCAAGCCCACCACTAAGCCCCACAACAACTTTTTTAATGCCAGTCTTTTTGACTTCATCTTCTAAAAAGTGCTGTAAGTACTCTGTGATTTGCGAATATTTACTCATTTGAGAGAAAAACCTTTTTATTAAGAGATAAATCTTATTTTTATTAACAAATTATATTATAACTAACTTTTGTAACAAAGGAGGATTTAATGTAAT
>ERZ890953.843-NODE-843-length-16631-cov-9.297780_pt1 | contig 16631 bp, 15 predicted proteins | sample MGYA00521264_ERZ890953 | MGnify/ENA primary metagenome ERZ890953 (study PRJEB32303, sample SAMEA104408629) | aquatic metagenome | biome: Brackish water; feature: Chemocline; material: water | place: Baltic Sea | collected 2014-10-26T21:54:00 | depth 200 m ...
TGCTGCCGAAGATGCGGTGTTGGTGCTACTGCTTCGATGACTGCTGGCGGGCTGTGGCTGACCACGCGCCAAGAGGGTTGTGGTTGACTTGGTTTGTAGGGGGCGCTTGCCAGCGGCCTCCGAGTTGATCGCGGAGCACTCTGTTCTCCTCCAACAGGTAGGCGATGACCGCTTGCTGCCGACGGTTGGCCCAGCCGGCGAACAGGAACAGGAGAAATTGGAGGGCGATGGGTACAGCAGGAGACGACATGGCCAGGAGCCTCGGTCGAGACCAGCACGGAGCGCAACAGGCATCCGGGGAGACCTCGCCGGCCCTGGATCACGGCCGATCCTCCAGGTGACCACCGTCCTCGAGGAAGACCGGTATGACCGGAAGAAAGGATGGTTCGAATATTCGTACAGCACGGGAGCAGGCCAACAGTCCACCACCACGACGGCTCGGTCCGCATGGTGCAGGTGCAGGAGCAGGTGCAGGAGCAGGTGCAGGTGCTCGAGTTCGTGTTTGGACAGCAGGTCTCGTGTCGGCTCGGTGGGGTCCCCCCGTAGGTCTGCGGTTAGACCCCCTCATCCCCCATTCCTCCCCAGGAGATTCCACCATGGCCAACGTCTTCCCCCAGGGCCTCGAGCCCGCACTGCTCTGGCAGAGCTTCGACCTCATCCGCTCCCTGCCCCACGGCTCCGGCAACGAGGCGCAGCTCATCGAGGCCCTGAAGGCCTGGGCCAGCGAACACGGCTTCGAGGCCGTCCAGGACGCCGTCGGCAACCTGCTGGTCCGGGTGCCGGGCAGCCCTGGCTACGAAGACCACCCCGTGGTGGTGCTGCAGGGCCACATCGACATGGTCTGCGAGAAGAACTCCGACACCGAGTTCGACTTCGCCACCCAGGGCATCGACGTCACCATGGACGGTGACTGGCTCACCGCGGTGGGCACCACCCTGGGCGCCGACAACGCCATCGGCGTGGCCGGCGGCATGGCCGTGGCCATCGATCCCGACGCGAAGCACCCCCCCCTCGAGCTGCTCATGACCGTCGACGAAGAGACCGGCATGACCGGCGCCTTCGGCCTCGAGCCCGGCTTCGTCAGCGGCAAGACCCTGATCAACTGCGACACCGAAGAAGAGGGCGCCATCTACGTGGGCTGCTCCGGCGGCGGCGACGTCATCGCCCGCTTCCCTCTCGAGCTGCAGAAGGCCAAGAAGGGTCGCGTGGCCTACCAGATCGAGCTCAAGGGCCTGAAGGGCGGCCACTCGGGCCTGGACATCCACGAGAACCGCGCCAACGCCATCAAGTGCCTGGCCCGCGTGCTGTGGGCCCTGGACCGCCATGGCGTGGGCCTACGCCTGGCCGGCTTCGAGGGCGGCTCCATGCGCAACGCCGTACCCCGGGAGGCGCGCTGCTCCCTGTACATCAAGCCCAAGCGGGTCGATGCCCTGCTGGCCGTGGTGGCCGAGCTGCAGGCCGAGCTGCAGGCCGAGTTCCGGGCCACCGATCCCGAGCTGGTGGTGGTCGCCTCCCCGATCGCGGCGGACGCTCCCAAGACCGTCTTCGAGCGCGGCTTCCAGGCCTACCTGGTGCGCACCATCATGGCCGTGCCCTCGGCGGTCATCGCCATGTCGGGCTCGGTGCCTGGCCTGGTGGAGACCTCCAACAACCTCGGCGTGGTGCGCATGGGCGACGAAGCCCTCGAGCTGGTCTGCTGCGCTCGCTCCAGCCTGGGCTCGGCCCTCGAGGCCGTGCGCGACTCCCTGGTCGCCCTGTTCGAGCTTGCCGGCGCCGATGTCGAGCTCGACGACTCCTACCCCGGCTGGCTGCCTGACATGGACTCCCCCCTGCTGGCCAAGGCCCTCGCCGTTCACCAGGAGCTCTTCGGCCCAGCCGAGATCAAGGCTGTCCACGCCGGCCTCGAGTGCGGGCTGCTGCAGCAGGCCATCCCGGGCTGCGACATGATCTCCATCGGCCCGGACATCCGCGGCGCCCACTCGCCCACCGAGCGGGTCAGCGTGCCCTCCACCGCCAAGTTCTACCAGCTGCTGGTCGCGCTGCTGGCGGCGATGTAGCCGTGGCCACCCGTTCCCTGGCGCTCGCTGGGCTGCTGCTCCTCGCTCCGGAGGCCCTCGCCTTGATGCCCCCCCATGTCAGCCATACCGTCCCGGCCAGTGGTGAGACCCTCCAGGGCGACACCATCGTCTTCCATGGCTACTCCCTCGAGTATGCCGAGTCCACGGACGTCGTGGTGGTCGACCTGGCCACCTCCAAGTCGGTCGAGCACAGCACCGATCTGAACTGCCACTGGGAGGGCCACGATCCTCCCGGGCACGTGGGCGGCACCCAGCAGCAGTGCGAGCTGATGGTGACGCTCGAGGGCCTGGAGGTCGGCCGTCGGTACAAGGCCGTGTACATGGACACCGAGCTCGAGTTCGACTGGGCTGGTCCAGCGCAGCCCGAGCCAGCCCCGGCCGCCCCCGAGCCGCCGGTCGTCCCGGAGGCCGGCGGCGCGGCTCAGGACTGATCCTTCGCGCTATACTGGCGCTTCCCCGTGTTCCAGGCGTTCGTACCCGTGCATCCGTCCATCCACCGCCTCCTCTCGGGCCCGCTGGCCGTCGCGGCCGTCGTGGCCCTGTCCGTCCCCTCCACCGCCCTGGCCGACCGCGTAGCCGTGGTGATCGGTGTGGGCAGCTACGGCAAGCTCGACCCCTCCCTGGCCCTGCCCGACGCCAGCGTCCGCGCCCGAGAGCTGGCCCGGGCGCTGCAGCAGAGCGCCGGCTACGATCAGGTGCTACCCCTCACCGACGCCCTGGCCACCCGCTCGGCCATTCGGGACCTGCTCCTCGAGAACCTGCCCGCCCAGCTGGGGAGCGACGACTCCCTGCTGGTCTACTTCGTGGGGCACGGCGTGGGCGGCGACTTCGGTGAGCCCTACCTGCTGCCCTACGACGTCGATCCGGCGGATCTGCAGGGCACGGCCATCGGCGTGGAAGAGCTGGGCGGCGCCCTGCGCAACAGCCTGCAGGTGGGGAGCCTGGTGATGGTCACCGACGCTGTCCACGACATGCGGCTGGACGACCTGGTGCTCATGGGCCCCAACGCCAAGAGCTGGCCCGAGGCGGCCAGCGAGTTCTTCAGCCTCAGCGCCTGCTCCCCCAAGCAGCTGCCCGGCTCCACGCCTTTCGGCGCCCAGTTCACCGACGGCATCAGCGGAGCGGCCGACGCCGACACCAGCGGCACCGTCAGCGCCAGCGAGCTCTACCGCTACGTGCTCGATCGCATGGGCGCCAGCGGGGTCAAGGCCTACCCGGCAGAGTCGGGCAGCTACAACCCGGAGCTGGTGGTGGCCGAGGTCACCAAGGGGCCGGCCGACTTCGCGCCCCCCCCCGAGCCGACCCCCAGCGGCAAGCCCCGGCGCGTGGCGGGCATCGTGCTGGCCTCGGTGGGTCTGGGCGTCACCGGCAGCGGCGCCGCCATGTACTTCGACGGTCGGCAGATCTTCGAGGACGCCAGCAAGCCCAACGCCGACCAGGACCTGAAGGCTCGCTACGCCCGCGATCAGCGCTGGGCCCCGGTGCTCATCGGCGTCGGTGCCGCCAGCATGGTCACCGGCGGCGTGATGGTGGTGCTGCCCTCCCCCACCGGGGTGAGCGTGGGCCTGAGCTTCGACTTCTAGCCGCGCGGGGGCTCCATGCGCATCGCTCCACTCCTGGCTGGCCTGGTCCTCACCGCCTGCCTTCCCCGACCCCCCGACTACGATCCGGACTCCGCCGGCGGCGGCGGTGTCTTGGCGCTCGAGCCCGGCGCCACCGTGGACTTCGGCGAAGTCTACGTGGGCTGTGCGCGCGTGCAGGAGCTGTACGCCACCAATGAGGGTGACGAAGCCCTGGTGCTCGAGCTCATCACGCTGCTGCAGGCCATCGACTCCCTCACCTGGTCCAAGGCCGACGCCAGCCCCTACCCCTGGGTGCTGCAGCCCGACGAGCGCCGCCTGCTGGGCAAGCTCACCATCGTGGGCGGCTACGCCATCGAAGAAAGCAGCGTGGGTGTGGTGAGTATCCAGTCCAGCGATCCCGACGCTGAGTCGGTGGACGTGGACGTGCGGGCCCAGGTCACCGGCGAGATGGTCACCGACGGCTTCGAGGCCGGCCAGTGGGACATGGACATCCTGTTCACCTTCGATCGCTCCGGGTCCACCATGGACGAGGTCATGGCGATCGAGAACAAGATCGACGACTTCGTGGAGGGTCTGCGCGGGGCCGGGGTCGACTTCCGCATGCTCGGGGTCACCGAGATCGACGGGTGCCAGAGCTCGGGCATCCCATGGATCGACAACAGCTACAGTGGCGAGGCCGCGGCGGGCGTGTTCTCCGACATGATCTCCGCCCAGCCCTCGGCGTCGGTGGCCTCGCAGGGGCTGCTGCGGGCCGAGAACGCCCTGGCGGCGAGCGACAGCGGCGGCTGCAACGAGGGCTTCCTCCGGGATGACGCCATGCTGCACATCATCGGCATGAGCGACGGCCCCGACACCAGCCCCGACGACTACAACGCCTACGTCGATACCCAGATCGCTCGCAACAAGGCTCCCTTCGAGACGGTCTACCACGGCATTGGCGCCGAGACGGCCTGCGGTGATGCCTTGGCCTACGACGGCTTCCTCGTCGCTGCGTCGACCACTCAGGGCTACTGGATCTCCCTCTGCGATGGCGACTGGTGGGAGGAGGTCCCCGGCCTGGGCACCAACCTCGTCAACCGCGGCGACCGGCTCACCTACCCCCTCAGTCAGGAGCCGCTGGAATGGAGCCTCTCGGTGGACCTGGACGGGACCGCCCTCGACGCGGCCGACTTCAGCTACGACACCGAGACGGTGTCGGTGGTGCTCGGCGCCAGCGTTGCGCCCATGCCGGGCACGCTGGTCAAGATCCGCTACTTCCCCGAGCCTGTCTGCGAGTAGCGGACATCGCGTCGGCGCGTGCCCTGGGGGGTCAGGTGTGGGATGATGGTGGCCTTCACGGAGGCCCCCGATGCCCAACGTCCCGCTGCATCCCCCCAGGCGCACCAGCCCCTTCCGCAAGGTGGCCATCGGCACCTGGTCCACCACCTACGATCCCCAGGTCTACGGTACCCTCGGCGTGCGCATGGAGCAGACCGAGGCCTACATCAAGGCCTTCAGGGAGAAGACCGGCAAGCGGCTCACGGTGACCCACATGGTGACCGCCGCGGTGGCCCGCGCCCTGGCCGCCTGTCCCGAGGCCAACGCCATCCTGCGCTGGAACAAGATCTACCTGCGCAAGGACGTGGACATCTCCGTTCTGGTGGTGGTGCCCAGCGAGGACGGCTCCAAGGTGGACCTGAGCTCGGCGGTGGTGCGCAAGGCCGATCAGTGCAGCCTGCTCGAGCAGATCGAGCAGCTGGACAAGCAGGTCGGCAGCATCAAGCGGGGCGAGGACGAGGCCATGAAGAAGAGCAAGGACACCATCATGATGGTGCCCTTCATGCTCATGAACTTCTTCATGAAGATGCTGGCGTTCTTGATGTACGATCTGAACCTCGACATGCGCTGGGCCGGCATGCCCAAGAATGCCTTCGGCGGCGCCTGTGTCACCAACATCGGCTCCCTGGGCCTCGACACGGCCTACGTGCCGGTGGTGCCCTACACCCGCGTCCCCATCTGGATCGCGCCCGGCGAGATCGCCGACGAGGCCGTGGTAGAGGACGGCGTGGTGGTGCCCGGGCGCATCATGCGCATCAACGCCACCTTCGATCACCGCTTCATCGACGGCTACCACGCCATGGTGCTGTCCAAGACCCTGCGCAAGGTCCTCGAGAACCCCTTCGAGGAGCTGGACTCCCTGGAGGACTGATGGCGGGGGCGCCTAGGGCGCCGGCAGGTCGATCCGCAGCAGGCACAGCCCCGCGCCGTTGAAGTGTACCGAGTTGGGCCCGTCGCTGTCGCAGGTGCTGGCCGCGTCGCTGGTGTCGTGGAAGTCGGGGCAGTAGCCCCTGCGCTCGAGGGGGCAGTAGTGGATCAGTGCCAGATCGTTGGCGCCTGCCTCGAGCCAGAACGTGCCCGTGTAGATGCGACGCCCCTCCACCGAGCCGCTGTTGTCGAAGTCATCGACGATCCACTCCCCCGCGCAGTTCTCCCAGTAGGGCTCGCCGTCGGGCCGGCGGCTGTTGGTGATGCGGAGGTAGCTGACCTCGTTGGTCTGTGACGAGCCGGACTCCGCCAGGGAGTAGTCGTAGACGTGGTACCAGCCGCTCTGATCCGCCGTGAGGGTGCCGCTGTCGGTCTCCCGCTCCCATGACTTCACGTAGATCTCGCCGCTGTCGAAGCTGGCGGTGACGTCCGGGGCGCACGCATCGAGGAAGATCTCCGGGGGTAGGTCCACGTCGCTGTCGGTGTCGCTGTCCGCGTCGGCGTCCACGTCCGCGTCACCCTCGGACGAGGGGTCTGCGCTGTCGTCGCCTGGCCAAGGGTCTTTCTCGCCGCTGAAGGCGTAGTCCGAGCAGGAGATCAGGCTCAAGGCCATCCAGGGGAGGAAACGAGGGGGCATGACGGCTCCGGGGTCGAACGGGCGCGTCTTCGGTTCGCAAGAAGGGTGCCAGACTCTCCTGCGAGCCCGCAAGCCTTTGAAGATCAGGGAAAACAAGCCACTGCTGAGACCCCCGAGCCCGCACCTCCTCCCGTCCGGCCCCCAGGGACTGGTGCATGCACCGCGCGTCGCTGCGACACACCTTCCCCAGCGGCGCAGGGCCTGTGAGGTGATACCATCAGGTATGGTCCTGCTTCTCCGCAACCTGCTCACCACCCTTGGCTGTGTCCTCGGGTCGGGGATCCAGGGCCCGCCCCCCCGGGCTCCCGCCATGTCCAGCGAGCCCGCCATCCAGGTCAGAGGGCCCACCGAGCACTGCCGGGCCACCTACGTCTTTGTGGGCCCCGTGTACGAGGACGCGCTCGATGTCGAGCAGTTCAAGCAGTACCCAGGCATCTTGGACGGCGTCGACTTTGGCTCCTGCACCCTGATGGGCCCCAGCCTGCGCGGGGACTGGCTCTGGGTGATGATGAGCTTCGAGCCAGGCTTTCGCGGCACGATCAGCTGCTGGATCGGCTCTCAGCGCTCACCTACGCTCGAGGTGGTTGAGGACAGCGGGCCGCTGCCAGAGCACATCCGCGCTCGCTACCTCTACATGGACGAGCGACTCCTCGAGCAGCGCGTGGTGCCCATCGGCAGCGATCCCTGTCCGGAGCTCAGCCCCGAGGACGCCGGGCCACAAGGGCCAGCATTCCAGTGATCAGGGCCAGCAGGCCCAGGCCCCCCCGGACGGGGCTGGTGCTGCAGCCGCCCTTCCAGCCGTCGACCGCGTCGTCGGTGGGCAGCTTGGGCATGTCTGTCCAGGCGGTGTCGTCGGGATCGTCCGGGTCGTCGGGATCGTCCGGGTCGTCGGGATCGTCGGTGTAGTACTCGGCGGCGGTGACCACGGTGACGTAGTCCTCGATCCAGTCCATGTAGTAGTCCACCCGAATGCCGGCGGTGGCGCCGTCGCGGCAGGACTCTCCGCCGTAGGGCGCGAAGACCGTGGAGTTGACCGCGGCGATCTCGTACTGGTCCTCGCCGACCATCTCCAGGGCCGCGCCCCCGGAGTCGCCGGAGCAGACATTCTGGCCGTCGTCGGGGTCGTAGCCGTAGACATAGGTGCGGTCGTACTGCCACACCGGGATGTCGGCGTAGCGCTTGGTGCCTGAACCCTGGTAGCCGCCGTAGCGGTCGGTGACCCCGTAGCCAACGTAGCGGAGCTCCTGGTCGATCCAGGTGTTTCCGATGATGTCTTTGTTCACCGGCATGATTTCGATGGACAGGATGCCGGTGCCCGCGAGCTCGAGCAGGCCGATGTCGTACTCCATGCGCGAGGGGGAGTAGGAGGGGTGGCTGATGGCGCTGATCACGGAGGCGTAGGTGGTGACGTCGCCCCCCGCGATGTCGCCGCCCACCATGAACACGCCCTGGGCGGTGCTGCCCAGGTGCTGCTCGTACTCGTCGAAGGCCTCCACGCAGTGGGCCGCGGTGACCACCCACTTGGCGTGGATGAGCGTGCCGCTGCAGAATGGACCGTAGATGTAGCCACCAGAGGTCACGCCGATGGCGCCCACGGCCTCGATCTCGTTGGTCTCGGTGCCGTTGATGATCGGGGCGGCCCCGGCGTGGGGCGCGAGCAGGAGGCAGGCGGCGAGCAGCGGCGCGAGCATGGTGCTCCTCCGTGGACGGGCTTGGAGTATTGCAACATAGCCTCCAGGTCGGAGGCCTGATGCAAACTGTCTGTGGCGCTAGCCGCGCTTGTCGCCCCGCACCAACCGCTTCACCCCTGCGCCCACCGAGATGGGCAGGTTGAAGAAGCAGTCCCAGACCAGGTGCTCGATCAGGGCACCCTTCTCACCGAAGACGGGGATCACATGGGCCGCCTTGGTGGCCCAGGAGCCCGCCATGAAGCGGGCCAGCCCCGGGAAGCGGGCCACCATCTGGATGGGGAAGCCCAGGTAGCCGATGTAGTGCCAGAAGCTGATGAGCCCTGCCACCCAGTAGTCCTTGACATTGCGATCACGGATCATCCGGTAGACCACGTACAGGCCCCGGGTGAGGGAGCCAGGGGACACCGGGGTGGCCTGGAAGAAGGCCAGGATGCCGGCTGAAACGGCCATGCTCTCGCCCCAGGACGCCTCGGCCGGGGCCCAGAACATCCAGTACGCCCCGGCGATGATCACCGCGACCACCTGGGTGACCGGCAGGGTGGCCGCATGCACGGCCACGCACTTGAGATAGGTCTGGATGAAGGGGTCGTCGATGTTGTCGAGCAGCCTGCGCTCCTCGTCTTCGTCCAGCATGCCCTCGTCTTTGGCCTCCTGGACCTGATCCCGCAGCCAGTCCTCGCGGAACTGGGGTCGGAAGTACAGCTTGACCGGGAAGGTCACGGCATCCACCAGGCGCTCCCACAGCTCGGAGGGCTCGGTGAGATAGCGGTGGATCCTGCCGGGCACGAAGCCGAGGGTCCAGCGCTCGAGCCACATCCGGAAGGGGCGCTCGGCCAGGCTCAGGGCCCGCTCGCTGGTGACGCGCTCGGCGCGATGCCAGCCGACGAGTGCCTCGAGCTGGTGGACCCTGAGGGTGCGACGCAGGTAGCCACCGTCGGTCAGGGCTCTGTGGACGTGGGAGCGCCAGCTGGTCAGGCCCCAGAGCTTGCGCCCCAGCTTGCCCACGACGGGCAGAGCGCCCAGCCAGAAGTAGAGGAAGAACGCCAGGCCTGAGCTCTGGAGCTTCTCGGAGGCGGCCTGGTCCAGCTTGCCCAGGGTCTGCCAGCCGTCGATCAGGCCGCTGCGGACATCCCGGCGCAGCTCGGCGTCCAGGAGCAAGCGCGAGCGATGGTGGGTGACGTCGGGCAGGGAGCGCCGGTAGGCCCGCTCGCACACCACCAGCTCGTCGTAGACCGGCTCGAGATCAGTGAAGTGCTCGGGGTGCTGGCCCATGAAGGCGTGCAGCTGCCCGAGATCCCCTCGGTCGAACTGGGCCAGCTTGCCCTGGAGCAGCCCCCGCCACGCCAGCTGGAAGTCCACCGGGGACATGGGCAGCCACCACAGCAGGGCCAGGCCCGCGCGGAAGTCGATGGCGGTGAGCCCCTCGGCAGGGCCGGGGCCAGCGTCCAGGCGCTTGAGGGCGTTGGGCTGGGACTTGCAGGACCACCACTCGTACTGTCGGGCCAGCTCCGGAGCGCCCATGCGGTGGAACAGACGCACGATGCGGGCCATGAAGGCCTGCTTGTTGAGGTACTCCGGCGAGCTGACGCCCTCGCGCCAGGTGGTCCAGACCGTGGGGTCCTTGAGCCAGCGCTGGCCCAGGCGGTCGTCGATCTCGAGCTGCCACACGCGGCCGGGCACCCACTCGCTGATCTCGGCCCATGAGCGCAGGGTGGGATCGAAGAAGGTGGCGTAGCCTTCGACGATGGCCCGCTCGTTGCCGAACTCGAGGGCCGCGCCCCGGCGCAGCAGGCGCTGCCACAGGGCGCCGGCGCGGATCGCGGGCTCGCTGACCTGGGCGGAGAAGGGACCCTGGAAGGCCAGGTTGTACATCAGGTTGCGGAAGGCCAAGGAGAAGCCCGAGGGCGGGCGCAGGATCTTGACCGCGTACAGGCCCCCCTGCTCGAGCCCCTGGATGTCGCCGCCCCGCATGGCCACCAGGCGCGTCTGGTAGACTTGGCCGGCGAAGCCGCCGCCCACGGCCTTGACCAGCTCGAGCTCCAGCTCAGCCTCGACCGCGGGGTAGATACCCCGTGCCCGGACGGTGAGGACCTCGCCCTCTTCGTGCACCATCGGTTCGTGCTGCCGCAGCAGCTCGGCGGCTTGGATGCGCCGAATCAGCTCCAGGCGGAGGGCGGCGTCAGGCTGGATCTCGGGCATGGAGGGTCCGGAAGCGGAGGGGGCGAGGGAGGTGCCCTGGGGATTGGGCAGCGGGGAATACCCCTTAACCGGGCCATCGCACCGGGGATAACCGGGCGACTAGGGGGTGGGGGCGGCCGCGGAAGCTCGCGCATAGATGGAGGGGGGGGGCTGCAAGCCCAAGGCGGCGTAGTGCTTGACGAACTCTCTCGCGAGTGCGCGACACTCAGGGCTGTCCAGGCTGCCGGTGCGGGCCGCGGCGTGGATGTCCTCTTCGCTGGGGGTCTGGATGCCGGGTGCGGCGGTGTGGATCTGATCCGCCATGAACTGGAAGACCACACGGATGGTGCGCACCCGCTTGGGGTCGGGGAAGATGGCGGCGCCGTCGCTGATGTGGGGCTCCACGGCCCCCTCGATGCCGTCGAAGCCCTTGGGGTCGGTGCCGCGCACCATGGCCAGCAGCTCGTCGAGCTCCACGGCCTGGCTGTGGTCGAGATCCAGCTGCTCGAAGTCGAGCTGCACGGGAGATCCGCGCTGCAGCTCGAAGACGTCGAGCTGGTTGTCGCCGTTCATGTCGAGGGCCATCAGGCCGGGCAGCACGGCCTCTTCGGGGGTCCAGCGCTCCTGGCACCCCACCGACAGCAGCATGGCGAGCCCGGCCCAGGTGGGGAGGCGACGGCTCACTCCGGCCTCCAGTAGCCCTGTTCCTGCATCAGCTGTCGCTGCTCGGGGGTCAGGCTGCGCGGCTCGCTGGGCCCGCTCTGGCGGAGGTCGCGGTTCCAGAGGATCAACTTGGAGACCAGGTCGAACTGAGCGGGCCTGGGCAGCTCGCCTGAAGCCTCGAAGGCCGGGGCCTCGACCCGGGAGGTACCCATCATCTCACTGAGCCAGGGAGAGTCCGCCCCGATGCCCGAGAAGGTGAGCCGCCCTTCACGGGATCGGGCGCTCACGGCGCGGAACATGGTCTGAGCGAAGACCGCCTCCCTGGGCTCGAGCTCGCCCCCCTGGACCACCGGCCACAGGGAGTGGCCGCGGATGCCGGCGGGCGGTGTGGCCTCGGCGGCCTCGAGCAGGGTGGGCATGACGTCGGTGAGGTCCACCAGGCCGGAGACCCTGCGTCCGCCCTGGGCGCCACCGGGCAGGCGCACCATCAGGGGGACCGCCAGGGACTCGTCGCTCAAGCTGTAGCGATGGCCGTAGAGCCCGTGCTCGCCCAGCTCTTCGCCGTGGTCGGACAAGACCACCACCACCACATCGTCCAGCAGCTCTCGCTCATCCAGCTCGGCCATGAGGAGCCCGAACCAGGCGTCGGCATAGGCCACCGCGCCGTCGTAGACCTGGGCGATGTGGGCGAAGTCCTGCTGCTCGAGCTGGACGACGCCCAGGCTCGGGTTCGCCGCCAAGGCTCGGGTGCGGGCCCTCTGGTCTTCGCCGCGGACACGCAGGGCGCCCAGATCGTGGATCTGGTCCATGTTGGCTGGGAAGAACGCGCCGTCCACCACCCTGACCGTGCCCATCTTCTGGCGGGTCACGTCCATGCCCAGGCCGAGATAGTCGCGGTCGGTGCGGGAGGTGCCGTAGGGGCCGGGCTTGAGGTAGCGGGTGTGGGTGTCGTAGCCGTGGACGAACAGCAGGAAGGGCTTCAGAGGGTCTCGCTCGTCCAGCCAGCCCATGGCGAGGGGCACCGTGTGGAACAGGCTGGCCCAGCTGCCGCCCTGCTCGAACCAGTCGAAGCCGCGGCCCAGCCCGAAGGCGGCGTTCAGGTGGCCGCCAGCCACCGCGGCGCCGGTCTGGTAGCCGTGCAGCCCCATCACCTCTGCCAACGTGGGTACCCCAGCGGACAGGGCGTAGTCGTCGAAGATGGGGCCGGTCTCGGTGGCGTAGCGCGAGGTGAACAGCGCGGCGTGGGACAGCAGCGTCTCGTTGGCGACGGCCCAGGGGTCCTCGAAGAGCACGGCCTGGGTGGCGAAACGATCCAGGTTCGGGGTGAGCCCGTCGGGATTACCGTAGGCGCCCAGCCGGTCCCGCCGCAGGGTGTCCATGCAGACCAGCACGATGCTCGGCGGCCCCTTCGGCTGTGGCGCCTGGCAGCCCAACAGCAGGGACAGCCAGATCAGCAGGCCGGTGGTTCGGAGAGGGGAAGAGGTGGGCATCATCGGTGTCTGGGACGATCTTCGCCTAACGTGTGAGGGTGCATGCTGGGGAGGGCAGGGCCAGGTGGATAGGCTCGACGCATGAACGAGTCTGTAGGTCCCCGTCGCGAGCGACCGCCCCGCCAGGCGGGCTGGTGGGCGTGGCCGCTGGGCTTGGCGTTCTTGGGCCTGTTCATCCCCTGGGCCCTGGCGGCATGGTTCGGCTTTCCCGGCATCGGGGGGGCAGATCCCGGCATGTGGGAGGCGGCGGCCCTGGGTAGCTTCCAGGGACACAGCTCGCCGGTGGCGCCGCTCTTTCCCGCCCTGATCGCCCTCCTCGTGAAGCTCACGGGCCTGGGCTGGGCCCGGGCGGGTCAGACCATCGCGGCTGTGGCCTTCGCTACACTGGGGCCCGCCTGCTTCCTGCTCGCCCGCCGCCTGGGCGCCTCGCCGCCCCTCGCCGCCTTGGCGGGCCTGCTCCCTCTGCTCGAGCCTTGGCTCGCCCTGGGAGCTCTCCAGTGCCAGCCTGACAGCCTCTCGGCCCTGGCCTTCGTCCTGGCCATGGTCGCCGCTTCGGGCTGGCTGGACACCCGGCGGTGGCCCTGGCTGCTGGCTCTGGTGGTGGTGATAGGGCTGCTCCCGCAGGTGCGCGAGCATGCGCCCCCCGTGGCCCTGGGGCTCTTGGTCTTGCTCGCCGTCGCGCCTGGAGCGTGGGGGGCCCGTGCGGGCCGTCTCGGCCTGGGCGTCGTCGCCTTGGCGCTGGCGCCGCTGCTGCTGGGCGAGCCCCTGGGGCTGCCCTGGGAGCAACACTGGGTGCAGCTGCGCTGGGGTGAGGTCGTCCAGCACTTCTTCGAGACCGGCGCGCCCGCCTTTCTGGCCGGGACGCCCCAGGCCTTTCGGGAAGAATTCATGGTCGCCTATGCCCGGGGCGATCGCCTGGGCGTCGCCTGGCTGCACGCCTCCCTGTCGTTCCACAGCGGCTGGTCACCCTGGCTCTGGCTGCTGCCCGGCCTGGCGGGCTGGCTGCTGATGGGCCGCCGTCGCTGGGTCTTGTTCCTGGGCTTCCTGCCCCTGCTCGCGGTCCCCGCGGGGGCGCAGCAGCCGCGTCACGTCGCAGTCCTGGCGCCGTTGGCCATCGCCTGCTGGATCGCCGCGCTGCCCCGCTTCCGACCTCCAGAGCGCCTGCTGCTGGTGGTCTCGAGCTTGGCGTTGGGGCTGCTGTGCTGCTTCAACCTGTCCCGCGCAGCCTATGACCACATGCTGCACAGCGAGCTCCGCGGGCGCCTCGAGGACTTCGCCGCTGAGCTGTGCCTGCGCACTTCGCCCCAGGCTGTGGCCGTCGGTGGCAACCAGCGGCCCTTGATCTACTGCGATCGACGCCAGGCGGATCGGTCCGAGATCGACAACCAAGGCCTGCCCGCGTTCTGGATCGGGCCCATGCCCGAACAGCACCCGGACGACTGGCAGGAGCTCAAGGACGTAGGGTGGGTCGTGCTGCGGATGCAGAACGACATGTACCCGGTCTACCAGCGAGTGCCGCCTACTCGCTAGGCGCGCCCTGGGGGGCGGGGGGCCGCCCGGCCCCTGGGCCACCGGGCGTCGCCACACCGCCGGGAGCGGGAGGTACGCCCGCGCCTCCCTCGAGGCCCGAAGGGGCCCCAGGAGCTCCCGCTGGCTGGCGAGACATCTCGATGATGTGCCCGGTCAGGACGGTCTCGAGGTCGAGATCCTGGTTGCGGGGCAGCAGGTTGCTGCGCTGCATCTGCTCGTAGATCTGCCTGGCCGCGGGGAGCTTGTCCAGGTCCATCCCATGTTCCTGGGCTACGGTGCGCAGGCGGGCCTCGAGCTCGTCGGTGAACTCGCTCTCGTCCACGACCCAGGTAGAGACAGCGGCTCCGCCCTGGGCTGCAGCTGCACCCTGCATGCCGGGGCCGCCCTGGCCAGGCACCTTGCCGGGGCCGCCCTGGCCGCCTTGGCCAGGCACCTTTCCGGGGCCGCCCTGGCCGCCTTGGCCAGGAACCTTGCCAGGGCCGCCCTGGGCGCCCGCTGGGCCTGCGCCGTCCGTGGCCAGCAGGGCTGCGGACGCGGGGTCTGGTGCGGTGGGTGGGCGCGGGGGCGTAGTGGTGACCATGCTGCTCATCCACAGGCCGAGCCCGGCGTTCGAGAGCAGGATCACGACCGCGAGGAAGACGACGGGGCCCCAGCCGGGAGGGAGCTGGATCCGATCGTTCTGGTTGGTGTTCTCTTCCATGCTGGGTACCTCGGCGGGATCCGCGTTCAGCCTATTCTTGTGGCGGGAGCGTGTCACAGGCGATGAGTCTGCGCGCAGCCCCTACCTGAGCAGCGAGGGCCCCGGCCTGTGGAGACCGGGGCCCGAGAGCTTGCACCTGGCGCTAGTCCCAGTCGGACTCGGGGCCGCCGTAGGCGCCCTGGTCGTTCTGCGTGCCGTCGGCGTCGTCGTAGCTACCCGAGGGGTTACCGGCGTCGACGCTGGGGGAGGCCGACAACAGGTGGAGGTTGTCGTTGGACGGGTTGCCGTCGTCGCTGTAGGCCACGAACAGCACCGGCTCGGAGATGTTGCCGCTGGTGCCCGTGGGATCGGTGACGCCCGAGTAGTTGCCGCCCAGGTTGCCGTAGACGTTGTTGTAGGTGCCGGTGAAGCTCGAGCTGGTGCTGACCAGCACGCCCGCGCCGGTGGTGGCGCCGTAGATGATGCTGTTCATCACGTCCAGGCTGGTGCTGCCCGAGGCGTACAGGGCGCCGCCCATGGGAGCGTCGTCGCCGGCGAAGGTGGTGTTGCCGAGGTCGGCGTAGGCCGACACAAGGTACAGACCGCCGCCCTCGCTGCTGGCGTCGTTGAACATGGAGGCCACGTTCATCAGGCCCAGGCCGCCTTCGATCTCCATTCCGCCACCATCGGCGGCTTCGTTGGCCACGATGTAGGAGGTGTCGAACAGGACCATGGAGGTCTCATCGACGTACACACCGCCGCCCTGGTCGGCGTAGTTGTCCTCGACCGTGGACCCGCCGACCTCGGAGGCCGAGTCCAGGAAGCACATGCCGCCGCCGTAGGAGCTGGTGTAGTAGGCGTAGGGGTAGGACACCGTGGTGGAGGGCGCGGGCAGCGCGCTGCCGTAGGCCACGACGCCCTGGATGCTGGGGTCGGCGCCCGAGACGTACAGACCGCCACCGCACCAGGTGTAGTAGTAGTCGTAGCAGGTGACGATGGAGGTGCAGCCGTAGGAGCTGATCTCGACCTCGTAGTGCCCGTCGCCGGTGAGGGTGAAGCCGTCCAGGACGGTGGCGGCGGACTCGCCGGCGTCGATGCTGAAGGCTGCGTCGGCCATGCCGCTGGCGTCGATGATGGTCTCATCGGCGCCCTCGACGCCGGTGATCTCGAGGTCGGTGCCGTTCATGTGGACGGCCTCGTAGTAGGTGCCCGCGAAGACGATCACGCACTGGATGGCGTCGTCCACGCCGGCCTGGATGGCGTCCAGCGGGCTCGACATGGTGCCCGCGCCGGTGGGCGAGCCGGAGGCGGCATCGACCACGACCGGCTCGGTGCCGTCGGTGTCGTCGCAGTCCCAGGTGTTGTCCACGTAGCCGGAGGGCACGGTGCAGGCGACGATGGTGCTGGCGGGGTCGCCGGTGCCATCGCTGTCGGCGTCGGCGTAGAAGGTGTCGCCGTCGAGGACCTCGCCGTCCTCGTCCACCAGGCCGTCGCAGTCGTCGTCTTCGCCGTTGCAGTACTCATCGGCGCCCGGGTACTGGGCCGCGTCGCGGTCGTCGCAGTCGGTGTCGTCGGCGACGTAGCCGCTGGGCTGGAGGCAGTCGATGTCGGTGATGGCGGCGTTGCCGTAGGTGTCGCCGTCGCCGTCGGCGTACCAGGTGAGCACGTCCACCGCGGCATCCTCATCGATGGTGCCGTCGCAGTCGTCGTCCTCGCCGTTACAGTATTCGTCGGCGCCCGGGTACTGGGCCGCGTCGGTGTCGTCGCAGTCGGTTCCATCGGCGACGTACCCAGTGGGCTGGTCGCAGTCGATGTCGCTGACGGCCGGGTCGCCGTAGGTGTCCGAGTCGCTGTCGGC